>Ga0209671_1005353_pt1 | contig 12971 bp, 3 predicted proteins | sample WorMetHERISLAND2_2_FD_187401 | JGI IMG/M metagenome (GOLD analysis project Ga0209671, IMG submission 187401) | Marine gutless worms symbiont microbial communities from Max Planck institute for Marine Microbiology, Germany - Olavius geniculatus... | ecosystem: Host-associated > Annelida >... | reverse complement strand
GCACATAATTAATTTCAATATCTTATATTTTCGTGTTGAGAATGAAACGACCTTGATTTCTGCAAAAAAAATCGTGTAAATCTAAGCAGTATTTCTGAAGTTAGAAGCTATATAACAGAGTGGCCTCGTTTTTTTGGGCCACCCTGTAGCTATATTACCAACTTTAACCTTTCAACCTTTTATCGTAGTTATTGCAGATCTACCGTCCAGCGGCGTCCACGGTTTAACAAAATTGGAGAAGGTAGGAAGTTGCAATTTTCCGACAGGCAATAATTGCGAATTTCCGTCAAAAACGGTAGAAAATACGAGTGCTCAGAATGTCAGTTTTGTCCTTTAAGACAATTTTTAACTCATATATAATCTATATTTCTGTTAAGAAAAACTCTGGCCAAAAAATTCGACAAAATAGAATTTTGGAAGGACGCAAATGATTGCCACTTTAGACAGCGGGGCAGATGGCCACCCTGCAGCTTCAAAGTCATTTCTTTAGCCTATTTCTGGTTCTAATACCGGTACTTTTTTATTCTGCGTACTTTTTCTGTGCTCTGCTTTTATTCACCACTTTTGCCATTTATCATTCGTTTACCCGTTTTCTACTGGCGACAACACTTTTTTACTTATTTACTTAAATTCTTCTCACTCGGTTCATATAGGCCTAAACCTATCAGAGTCGCTGTGAAGGGATTTTGTTAAGTTCAATGATTTACGCTTTCTGTTAGCCAACTTTTCAGTTAATTTTCCGTTCGTTTCGCGCGGTGCACTAATCTGCCTGTCCTTCATCTTTTCAGCGTTCGTTATGCACATTCCGGAGAAAGGATTAAAGAGACGCCATCGCCCCACGGTAGGCCTATATATCGTGCTATCGTGTCGTATCGGTGTAAATGCCGCGGTACAGGAAACACTCCAGATTTGCTGCTTGCTCTGCTGTACGTTCCCGTCAATCTGTACTTGATATAATATCCGGAGCTGCAGCAGCAACTGCTGCAAGATTTTAGAAATTGACCGAACTTCGGTTTCGGCTTCAGCTCCGGTGCTGAATGCAACGAAATAATAAACAGTTTCGGCAGACATTAAACCTAAGTTTCGGCCGAAAGCAGTCCTACCAAGCATTAATATTCTGGCTGACTTTTGCTTTCGGCGAAAGATGTTTTCTCGTATTCGGCGATTACCAAAAGTAGACCAGAAAGCTTAAACTGAGAACAACAACTATAACATATATTTTTATAAAAATTTGCTGTTTGGCCCAGAGTCTACTCACTATTCACTTCCGATATCAGTTTCGGTTTTAGCCGAAAATTTCCACTATATTTTCGGTGGCACATTCGTCTTCGGCGAACGTTTTACACTACTTTCAGCGGTTCAGCTTTGTAACTCGCCTTTGGCCAAAATTATACTCTGAGTAGGCAAGTATCCACTGACAAGCGACCGAGAATGTTAAAGAGCGTCAGAGTGACGTAACTGAACTGAAATGGCATGGTTTAGTTTTTGACGAACTGGCCAATGGGCAAGCAGTAATACAGTAGACACCATTTAGCGGCGTCCGTGGCCTACGTGACTGCACTCACGTACGCGTCAACCAATGACCAGTGGGCTCGCCTCGCTTGCCCATTGGTCAGTTCGTCGAAAACTAAATCGTCTTTGACGTGTTAGTTCAGTTTAATTCAGTTCAGTCGCTTTGTATGCGCCTTTAGCTGTCGACACGTCGAGGTGACTGTGCAATCACACACCAACGACAACTTATCCTCTCGCTCTCTCGCACACTGATTAACGAACGACTATAATCGACCTGCTTATTTCGGACGGGCCAGTCCCACGGGAAATTCCCAACGTCAAGTGGCAGGAGGACCGCCACGGACGCGGAAAATATATATACAGTCGTCGTCGTCGGACGGGTGGCAACTATCGTATCGATGTAATAGGTCCTGTATCGTCGACTGGTTCTTAACAGTGGCCGATTCAGAGAAGGGACAGGACCGTAGAATCGCCACTTTTGGACCTGTTTTTCTTCTTCAAAAAAAATAGTCAAACTTTGACAAGTTGAAGTCTTCTCACCAGACTGCAGCTGGCCAGCATATTCTTTTTTGATCTTTTTTCTTGAGTATCAAAAACAAGAAGGGAACCGACTCCCAAGCTTCGAGTTTTCGATAGTGAGTTTTTTTCATTTTATTGTTTTAATCGTTTTAAGTCAACGAAAATAGAAAGTTTAAAATCGATTCGCTTAACGCATGACGGCCTACGTGAACGTACCGTAGCATACTTAATTCTAAAGTCCTTCCCGAGCCACAAGGCCTATTGGGTGGTACTGATCTCCGTTTTTTAGCTCTCGGCCAGACGCCAGTTTACACTGCAAGACCACAGATACGGAACTATAGTGCATCGCGCGGCGTACCCGTTCACGCCCCAGCTTTCGCCGGTACTCATTGCGCCTATCCAAGGAGAGATGGATAGGCTGAGTTCGTTTAAATTTGCTGTAACATCCATGTGCCTTTTTAGTCAACAGAAATCGAATCTACCCTTAAACCCTTAAACTGAGGTAAGAAAACTAGCCTACTGATGGCGAGCGCAGGACCTTTGAAGGTGGTGGAGCTTTATAAAAATATTTAATAATTTATCGAGTTGATGAATGTTGTTAGCGAATACATGGACATGGTCAGTGTTCTATCTGTTGCGAATTGAATTGTGAAACGGAAGCACAAATTCTTGGCGAGGTTTACTAACGGCTAGAACTCTCTCTGAAGTCTGATTTAAAACTGCCGAGTGCCGAGAGTGAAGGCTTTTAACAATATGACGCTGCTGTGACATTTGCATCGTGACATTTTCTTGATGTGTTTGACTTTTAAGATTAGTTAAACATTTTATCACTGCTATTTTTATGACGAAATAAATGTACTATAATATACTGAGAACAAATTACATCCGATATGGCGACGGCCGCCATTTCGTATTTTTGCTTGAAACGTAATAACTTAGCCGCTGATTGCGACAGATTAATGCAATTTTGCAGAAGTGTAGCTGGCCACTACTGGAATTACAGGTTATGTGACCAAAATCGACAACGGTAGGCTAATAAATTCAAGATGACGGTGGACGCCATTCTAAATTTCGTTTATCGCTCATAACTTGGTTGCTGTTCCGCGTATTTGGCTACGCCCCTGTCTGTGCCGGCGCTTCCCGATTTGATTGCAATGTTACTCAGTTGTACTGTCCTCGTCATTAGCCCGACCGTCGCCGCCCATCCAAGTAGTTCTTCGTCACTTTGCCGCCCGTCCAGCGTGATTTGTGAGAAAACATTTATTACGTCGATCTCGGCGGTCTGCTGCCCGCCCATCCAGTGTCCAGTCTATTGGTCTAGTAGCTGCTGATGGTGGTGTGCAGCGGCTGGCAGACTTCGCTTTCTTAACGATGCGATTAAAACTGGCCAATGCCCAGCGATATAACTATGAAGAAAACTGTTGCCACACATACAGTGCCGACACATTACGCGGCCGTCCGCCTACAGCTATTTGAATACAGCATTCGCTCGTTTGTTTTTAATTTTAGCTAGAAGTTTACTTTTTTGTTCTGTCAAATCTGCAGGCACCCGATGTTTACGTATGTCTTGCGGCGTCGCCAGGTATGCTTCACGTAAACATTTACGCGAGTTTTTAGAGGTTTTTGACATCCGCTAAGTTTAACGTTGACCCTTTAAGCTGAAAATGGGCTTGTCGATTACTCTCACACCAATTTTTGGTTTTGTGTACGTTTTTCTGTTTTTGACTTAGGCTAAAAGCCCGTTTGAGGCAAACAGACGAACGGGCGTGATCGGTAATGTGGCCTGTTAAACCGGCCGCATAAGAAGTAAGTGACACATTATGCGAGTTACATCGTTTAAACGAACGTGGTCTATAGAAAGAAAGAGTAGAGTGCGACATGGCCGTTCAAGGTCACCCAAGATCGTTGATTTTTAGACCAATCGAAGGTGCGTTTACAACATCTTATTAGTAATCAATAGACAGACGGACGGACAACATGAGAGCGTTACCCGCGTGTTGCTATTGCCGTCTTAGATAGGGCGCATTAGACGTCTTGCTCGTCCGTTCGTCCGTCTGTCCGTCTGTCTCTCTCTGCGTCTGTCAGTCTGTTTCGTATATAGAATATACATTATAGGGTATAGAGTCACACGAATGACAGATGCTTAAGACACGAAGTTTGAACATTTATATCTGACAAGTCGCCGTCAAAAAAGCAGCACAATTTGCCGCAAGGTGTCGCCACAAGGCTACTAAACATGTGCGCGAAAATAACAGACTGCACAACAAATGACAACAACACGTCGTGACGTTAAACATCGTACAGACTTACAGTACTCAAGGGTGTAGCGCTAAAAACAAGAGGTGGGAACACCTCGAACTCATGATGAAAATTATTACCTCTGCCAAAAAGGTAATGTTTTTGCCAGACTTTGTTTGTTTGTTTGCCTGTCTGTCTTGTCTGTCTGTCTGTGTGTTAGCAAGATAACTCAAAAAGTTATGGACGGATCTTTCTGAAATTTTGAGGGTATGTCGGGAATGGCATAAACTACCAGTGGTTCAATTTTGGGGATGATCCGGAAGGAATCCTAAATTCTAGATCACTTTGAAATTTTCGTTACCATTGCTTTCAATGGGGCATAAGGGAAACCGCTGCACCTAGCGAACAACATTGCCTTGGCGGAGGTGTGCGGGCTTTGACTGCTTTCTAGTTAATTTTGATATTTTTTCAGCTGCGGAAACTGCTGCATAACAAAATTACAAACAATTATTATGGACAGAAAAACAACGAAAAATTTATAGTCTCACACTTACATATAATTACACTATCCTAAATTGATTTTTTTTGGTAAAAAAAAGCCTACTGGAAAACGCCTTTCCTTTATTGAAAAAGTGGGGGACCGTGTTCTTACCTCCACCACACGCTTGATACTGCCTGGCACAGGGGCCCAAGGCCAACACTTGTCGCTATATAAGGGATACGCCAATAAATCAACCGCCGGCGATGTAAAGACATTCTATTCAAAACGCCATTCGAGCTACGAAAACGATTGATTACAGCTGTATGTATAGCCATATCAGCATGATCTGCTGACAAGCTACAATTTGTCTACACGTGTAAATGACATACGTGACATTATTCACTATAGTGTCGTCAGTTATGACTGACTGAGGTTTTCGGCAATAATTTTGTCCTCTTGATGCAACGGGTTATTATTATCTCAAGCAAAAAATTGCAGTCATATTGGCCAATAATATAAGAGAGAGAGCATTGAAAATTTGAAAACGACAGCCACATCATCTAGAATTCGTTCGTTGCAGACATCGAGTTTTAGTTTTTGTATTGTATTTTTATGATTTTACAATTTTATGTGTGGTTACGGTACTTTATATCTATGTGCTGCCTTTGGCGCAATAAACGATTGACTATTTGAATCCTCGAACAAGTAACGATGCCGAGTGCTGACATAAAATGCGGCCGTCCTTTCAGTTGCCTAGCGTCTTAGGAGTTGACGGTGATCAAGCACTATAGGCGACTCTGGTGCTAAGTGCAAATATCTAGGCCCAAGCATTGCTAGGCTTAGGTCGTACAGTTTGCGCTTGATTCGCCAATCATTACCATGAGTTTTATTTAGGACCCTAACTTTACGAGCTTTATTGTAAACAAAATACAGTTGATGGAGTTCAAGGAAGTGAATTGTTGATAAAATTTAGCTATAAATAAGCTTTGCATTTGTAACAATATTGACTGGTTTTTACGCGCGAGAGCTAGCTAGCTGTAGCGTGTATTAGATATGGTAATTCTGTCCGTCTGTTTGTCCGACACGACCCGGTACCGTTTCAAGACCAGTTGAGATAGAGATTTCGGGCCTTCACCACATGCTCGCCTAATGTCTCTAGTATTTCGCGACAAAATTTCATGCCACTGGGTTAAAGGGGTCCCCATGAACAAGGGGCGAAATAGGGGCACCCCTCCCAAAAACGTTATTCTACCGCTATAATGACTCGTCTAACGTGAAAATGGTTGCAGATAGGCACAGGCATGTTGCTTATCATAACAAGCACTGGCGTCGAGCTTCTTAACACTGTCAACATCGATAATCTCGAATAACCTTAAACCCTCAAAATATTGATTTTAAGTGATTTTAGGCAATTTTGGCTGCAAAAGAGTGAAGAGCGACGAAATGGATGGAGATAGACCAAGATAATTTGCGAACAGGAACTGCCATAGGCTCTCGCGCGTCTTATGAGCATTATCTCAGATTTCTTGTTAGATGACAGTCTGAGTCTGTTCGTGGAATGAGATTCGCTGCTGTGTTTTGGCGGCGAATGAACGTGTTTGCAAAAGTTTTCAAACTTTTGTGCATAGTTAAGAATTGTCTGGTAATAATGCAATTGTTCGTAATGTGTAGCTTTTAAAAGCCTATTGGCGTTTTATGTTTCCTTTACTGTGAATACAGTTTACTGCGCATTGCATATTCTCTGTTTGTGTAGGCCTATTACGTTGCTCAAAGTAAAATGAATGAATAAAGAAATGAATGCAATCCAGCGACAGACATATAGGTATTGAGATTTCTGTGATGTTACAAGCTTCGGCTTTGATTTTTTTGGCTTTGTAAATTGAGGCTTCGTTGACACTTTGCTAATTTTCCTTTGTATGTTATTTTTTTGTTATTTTTTCCAGATATTTTCGTTTTTATTCACATACGTTAGTGTAAAATACCTATTTAAATAAATAAATGTTTGCATGGCGTGAGTGTTTTTAATCGTTATCCGGTCATCTACATAGTGTGACGTGTGTTTTATCAAATTTTATTGTATTCAAAACGTACCGTTTTTTGCTAAAATATTTACGGTACTGAAATTGCAGCAGCGAAAAACATTAGCAGATGGCGCAGTTGAATTTTACGGCATGGAAAAAAGTGTGCTCTTAAAAATAATGAGCAATGATATAGGGTTTATATAAAAGCACCGCGAGAGAGAAAAATTTCAAGTGGATTACAGATGTTACGACACGCATAAAAACGAGACGTTGGAGCAGTAAAGCAGCCACGTGATCGCACACAACCAATTACAAACCGTTAACGACCTCTACAGGGTGAGTTTGAAACATGAAGATATACTAGAAGATACAATAAGTACCGTACTATAAAAGTTTAATAATTTGACAGTTTCGTCAACAGTCTCGATAGCAAACTAAGCGGTAGATTTACAGTAGGGATCATAATGTGATTCCACAGCACCTTAAATGTGTCGTATACTACCTTACTACCTTATTAATACTTGTTTATGAGTGCACATATTTTACAAGGTAATAAAGTAAATTTCTCTGTGCGTGTTATTTTGAATTTCAAAACAAAATTACTGCCAGTACAAATTGTGAATCAACAAGTTGATCCAGTAGTCAGTAGAATCAATTTCAGAGCTACAGACGCAGGTGAACGCGCCCGCGTTGCCTTTAGCCACGCAGGCCGGCATTCGATCTATGTACCCCGGAGGGATAATAGGCTGAGTTGACCTGGTTTCCCTAACAGTCCAAGCATAACCGATCAAGCGTAGAAACCAATGTCTCAGCCACTTGGTTAAATGGTTAAATGCCATACATGTAGCTCTTCATAGTCAATCTATCTCCGAGCTACGGAGCGTCACCTGCCATATGGGATCACACCTGTATACCCGACACAGATGAACACACTCTGCCTTAACTCCAGCCAGATAGGTCGGTAATCGATTTATCTACCCCAAAGGGATGGAAGGCTGAGTTGACCTATAAAGCTGGTTACATACCGAGCTGCTATACCTGCCCGCAGTCACCCATCCAAGTACTAACTCGGCTCGGCGTAGAGTAACCTCTACATTTTCTGCGTCACCGTGTACTTGTATATGCCTTCACGTCATTGTGACAAGAGGGCGGCATCGTATACGTATGACATGCAACTCTTGTATTGACAGAGACAATTATAATAACAGCTGTGCGGAGGTGTGAACAGTTGTAAACTACACTTACACGTGTTGCCGATCCACTGATCGACCAACAATGTTAACCCCGCGGATGTAATCCCCCCCCTTTAGGTTAAATCCCCTCCATCCAAAAGATAGACAAAACCCCTAACCTACATATTTGTTCACGAAAGCGCTAAAACGTAGGTAAATTTAATTACATTCAACTAAGAATTAAGTTGATAGTTAACATACACATTTCGCACAAATTGCCTACTTGTTTTGCACAAAACATTTACAGAAGCATGCTATTTTCTTACTAAGTTAACTATTACCTTGCAATAACGTTTGCCATCTCAAAACCAAAAACTTTCTGACACTCAGTAATTGTTGTTACATTGGCAGTTTTAAGCAATTTTATAAAAGAACGATCCACCACTACGAAGTGAAGAAAATTACGGTCAGACTTGTTCGCGGGGCGCGCCTTCTGTCCATACATCAGCAGAAGTAGGTAGTAAGCCTACACTAGCTTTTAATTACTTGCACTGTAATTTCTTCCCAGACACATCTGCTAATTTCGCCAAAATATAATTCTCTCGACTGCAGAAATTTTATACCTTCATGGAAAAAGCTAATGAAAACACACGTTGTTAAATTAATATTTAAAAATGATTAATTTTATATCGTATTATGTGTGTCGAAACCAAGATGACTTTATTTCAGAAAACAACGCAGAAATAGATCTGCATGCCCAATAACAGACCGATGCCAACTCGCTTAGGCTTAATTAATATCGGAGAAGATAACGGCGTCTTTGTCACTTTCAGTTGATCGTCTGCAAACAACTCAAAGCTTTTGGCTCTTCAGAAAAGCATTAATATCTATACGCCATACTTTGGACAATTGTTCAACTGCTTCATCATCTGAACTGCTAAACGGTTTAGCTTTCAAGTAGCTGTTATCATCAACTGATCGATCGAATGAGTTATAGGGTGCTTACACGATCGAGCAAACATCGAGGTGGCTGAAGAAGGTCCATTGAAACCCCGCCCCCTGGCTCAAATGTAGGCCTAGGCTTAGGCTCAGCCTACAGCTGATCATATGTTATATAGGCCTTCCAATTACAACCCACTCGCTCTCCTAATTAGCATGCTAATTTCCATAAAACGTCGAGTTAGCTGCTCGATCGTGTAAACACCGTATTATTGATAGCACGCATGCATGCTCACTGAACAGAACGTGAAGAGCATGGCAGAATGTCACACGGGTATTTAAGCCTGCGGAAAGAGTTCTGTCTTGAGGGTTCATGTCCGTAGAGGGAGATTCGCTGTTGTGTTTCGGCGGCGAATGCACGTGTTTGTCAATGGACGGGTGTGATTAGTGTCGGACAAGGCGCTCGAACACAGTGACGAGTTTTTGATGCCACTGTTGTATCGGAAACACGCACTTGCCGCCCTGCAGGTGTTACTGCCATTATATGCCGGTATACAAGGCCTGTCACTGGAGCCTCCAGCCCCCCCCCCTCACTCGTCATGAAAGTACGCTCGTTCAACGGTTTGCTCATCGCGCGGCGCACCGTTTAAATGCAGCATAATTAGTCGTCCCATGCAGACCCAGTCACCGTAACGCAGTAAAATTTATTATTAGCAATCTATAATTTACCGATATCGGTGGACAATAAACAACACAGAGATAAAAACACAGCAACAACACAAAAAAGAAGAAATATACACGTAGGCCTGTAGGCCTACATAGTCCGTGGTCCATGACTGTGACAAAACATATCAAAAGAAACTTAACTATACACTTTCAAAGTGAAACAGTGCGCAACCATTAAGCTTACATTAATTTATAAAAAAACGTTATCACATTATTATTAGCTTTAACTTCACGTGTTTAAACTTTTTGTCCAGATTTATTTTTTTAGCTAACGTTAGTTCAGTTTCTAAGCGGAATCGCTCTCGCTCAAGCGATTCCGCCTACTGCTACAGATTTCTCCGTTGTGTAGTCTCTATGTCGTTTGATTGCGATTATAATAAATTTTCACCGCAAATAAAGCGGAAAACGTAAACGAGTTTAAAGCAATTTGGAAAAAGACGTTTGGATTCGCCAAATGGCAGCAACAATTTAAAATTGCACATTTTGCGCCCCCTGAATCTCCTTTTTTCAACCATAATGTACATGTAATGACATAGGATAGCTGCCAGAAAGGTATTCAGGAAGTTAATGAGATCTGCTCTGAGGCTATTGATATTCCATGTCAGTCAACTGTCACTCGTCAGGCTACAGATATCCGTGAATGCAAGAACCCTTCAATCAGCACATACTTTTACTATACACTGAAGTTCGTAATACAAAGCAAGACAAGCATTGATATCATCATCGTCTTTTATCATGGGCTCACTGATTGACATTACTTCGGCCAAAGGACACTAAAAGTCATTTTTCCATCCATGCATTTCCTACCTTTTCGCATTTTTAATGGTGTGCGCCAACGAGTACGTTTCATACAGGTACGCACACTGTGCATGTGAGAAAAAATATTTTCAAAAGTTATTGACTGATTTTGAATATATTTTAACAGCAAATATCATCAAAATTCGTTCACAACTTCTAGTATTTTAGAGAAAATCGGGATTCTTTCGTACATTGTAAATTAATTTCCGGAATTATTTATAAAGTGCAAACGAAAACAGTAAGCGAGCTGACATTTTGCAGGTTATCTGAGCAAGTTAATAAAGACGAAATTTAGCCAAATTTAACAGTTGTAAAAAGTGATCTTTATGGTTAGTAGAGATGTCAATTAGGCGGTATAATTATATTCTGATCATTACGGTAAACCGTTGAAGAAAAAACCTGATTCTAAGCATAAATCGTCTTTTATACCGTAGTCTTTCACGTCGACCCACCTGTGATAACACGTAACCCTATAGCTGATTGCTGTAGGCCTATACGTGCCGTGACTATAGGCCCAGGTCCCACACACAATGGCGGCGGCTTGGCTTTTTGCATCTCACGTGTCTGTAATTACACGATTGTAAATTGTCGCACATTTCGGTCTGGTTTGTTGTCGGCGATTCGATAAACCGCCTCATCTTATCTTCGCCGTCTTACGGTATTACTGATCGCGCGAAAACGGCGGGATCGCAACCGCTTGTTGGGTTGCGACGTTCTCAGGTAAATATTTCGAACATCACGAATTGCAGTCAATGATTAAAAAATTAAATAAAACATGTGCACTATTATACGACTTTCGTAATAAAATAAATATAGCCACCTGCTTGTATGTCGCCGACATTGTTTTCAGTTTCGGAGTCCACACCGGGACCACTTCAGACATGGTTTTCTTCGTTTAGACCTACAGAAAATAATTAATTATTTTCACCAGAAAAGTAATTACAACAATTAAAGTAATTAAAACAAATCCCCGCCGTGTCACACGGTCACTGACCCACTGGACCTACGACCGGGGGTAAAGGGTAAAAAATGGGGGTGGGAGTCGGAAGACACCTGTCACTTATTTTCAACTCTATCACGACGACACAAGAACACGTCACATCACTTAACACACTTCAGAGAACATGCAGCAAAATCCTTTACAGTATCATAGTCTGTCACACCTGGCGACGATCGAAAACGTTTTACAACTGCCGTCCACATTTATCCAGGTATATTATGAACATAGAGCGTAGTAACTTGTGAGCACACATCACAGACACATTCTTACAATAAAACGCATTCTAAAATCTCGGAAAAAGAATTTCAAAACATATCGATTGGTTATAGCCGATTCAACTCAACTCAACTGCTGAACCAGGCAAGCAAACAACGCGTTGCCTGTGCCCAGCAGCGTGACGTCACAATGCTAATGACGTCATTGCATTGTCGCTTACAGTCACGACAGTTGAGTTGAATTTAGTTGCGTCGTAGGTGTAAATTGGCCATTAAGGGTGAGGACTGGGGAGTTTTAAGTTTGGGGAGGGAGCCTAGACTTCCCTGGTGGGCGGTGCTCGTCGCCCGATATCAAAAGCTGGTATCATCCTGCAGTTGCACCCGCAGGCGACAAGTAGATTGGAGTGGTTCGTCTTTGACACAGATGGTACCAAGGGTTAGCTATGTTACACTACACTAACACTGTCACGTGATCCATCGCCAACGTTGTGTCCGACCGAAACCCCTGACGACAAACGCCCCCACAACGACCAAGTCTCTCAAAAGAAACTCCCCCTTGATAAATCCCTCTGTAACTAAACCTTCTATCACGAATTCCCGTAGTCAATTTGCCACCGACAAGCCAGCGCTGCCATACAAACCTCCTTTGCCACTGTCACACTTTCACTGGTCGGTAACCAACCGAACTTTTATATCTCAGTTTCTCTCAACCTTCCGTCAGCGCCTTAAATGGCTCGTCAGAAAGTCACGCCTTGACATCATCATCTAAACTTGCAGTTATACAGTGTTTTAATCTTTAATTACTAACTTTACTACTAAAGAAAATATAATTGTCTAATTGATTGATTAATTGGTTGATTGATCGACTGATTGATCGTTGTGGCACGGAGGCAATTAAATAGGCCTATCCGAAGTTTTCGGCTGTCGGAAAACGGTCGGAAGATCTTTTTCTTGTCGGTGAATTTTCGTCCACAAATGCAAAAAATGGGAATAAAAACGGAATTCTGGAATAATTTAAAGGCAAAGTTAAAATTTTAAGCACCGGAAATTTACTATTTTTCTGCCCGTCCCCTTTTTAACGCACCACGCCGCTGGTAGAGAAAGGGGGCTCTCTCTACTCATCCTTGAACACTGCGTCTAGAGAGAGTATTTATTTGCCAAAAACAAAAATACAATGTTGTCGTACAAATTAAAGATAGCTATAGTAAGGCCATGACTTGCGATGACTTTAGGGGCATCGCAATTAGTCCCATCTTGTCCAAAACCTTTGAACACTGCATCCTGGATCGTTTTCAATCTTTCTTCATTACCTCTAATAACCAGTTTGGATTTAAAAAGGGCGTTAGCTGT
>Ga0209671_1005352_pt1 | contig 12972 bp, 15 predicted proteins | sample WorMetHERISLAND2_2_FD_187401 | JGI IMG/M metagenome (GOLD analysis project Ga0209671, IMG submission 187401) | Marine gutless worms symbiont microbial communities from Max Planck institute for Marine Microbiology, Germany - Olavius geniculatus... | ecosystem: Host-associated > Annelida >... | reverse complement strand
GGGTTTAAAAATAGTCGGTGATCGTGGTTCATATCGGCCTCCTTTTTCTATTTTAATAGAAAAATCAGACAGATAATGAACCTTATCCGCTTAAGGGTCAATCATCATTTTGTTACGTTTTAATAGACCTAATCGCATTTTCTAATATTTTTAAGATTGCATGTACCAATCAAATCTTCGGTAGAATCATAGTTGATTAATCGTTGAGTTCAGGGGCACCGTTAACGGCGTCTCCTGCAACAACTGTAAGCCATTCGCTCAGTATACTTTGTGTAACATAGTAAAGTCGTTTTTGAGCGTTTTCGTCCCTGGTTGGGGGCCAGCTTATTTTAATTTTTCGGTGATGAATATATTTACCATTTATGCTCCTCCCTTCATTCGACAAAGCAAGCCAAACTGGCGTATCTGCTGCTTGTTCTGGGGATTCTCCAATAATAAAACCAACAATTGGAACAATTACGTTCATTGGGAAAGGGTAATCCGATTGTGCAAGAGCGGTTTTTACAAATCCCGGATGAATGCAATTAACAGTGATGCCCGTTTCTTTCAGCTGTCTGGACAGATAATAGGTGAATGAGGTCAATAAGTGTTTTGACTGATAATAGGCAGTATTACTATGGTAAGTCGTATTTTTATAATTAAGATCATCCCAATTAATTGGACTTTTATGCATTATTGAAGTGATATTAATGACTCGCGCTCCACCATAATCGGAAGCAGCCTGCTTCATCAGCTTTATTAAATGATGGGTAAGCAGAAATGGAGACAAATAGTTCAATGCCAGGGTAGATTCGAATCCCTCAGGTGTTTCTCTGTATTTTGGAAAGTGAGCTCCAGCATTGTTGATGAGAACATCTAAACGATCAACGACCTTGGCAATACTATCTGCAGCCTCTTCTGTATCCTTCATTGATGAAAGGTCAGAGATAATAGATTGTCCTTTTCCTCCTTCCTTTTCTATTTCTTTTATGACTTCGTTTGCTTTGGTGTTACTGCGAGCAACAATTACAACGGAAGCTCCTTTTTGGGCGAGTTGAAGTGCTGTAGCTCTCCCTAATCCACTGGTGGCCCCGGTAATGACAACAGTTTTATCTTTCATATTCTTACAATTTGATTATTTCTCGGTATAAGAAATGAACATACGATTCCGGATATCATCACTTCTGTAAAGGTATCCTTGGGAAAATGCAATGTGTAGTTCAAAAACCAAATATGGGCGGAGCCAAATAAATTGAAATTATTCACAGGTTAGCTAAATTACAGTTAGCACAATCGATATATTGTCAGGTCAAGTAAATCTTGTTTAGACCAAAAGAGGCGAGGGAAATCAAAACTGGATGAATATAGTGAAGAAATACTGAATGAGGCTGTCCAACCTTTATAATCATCTCATCGATCAAATCTTCTTTTAAGAAATTTTGAACTGTCACACCGCCATCGATGTAAAGGTATTTGTGTCCTTTTTGGTGAAGGGTCTCTATTACGTCTGAAAGAGAGCTAAGGTCATGACTTATGCCAATAAGTTCAATTTCTCTTTATAGACGGCTTCAATCTTTTAGGATAGAGGGAATGCTTTTATAAGGCATTTTTTTCGAATGTGTAGAAGCCAAACCCTAGGTCAGGCTCGACATCACCTTTTTGTTTCAAAAGGAATCCATTTTTTTCATAGAAATGATGGTTGCGTGTTGCGTAGTCGGGTGTAATTAGAGTCCATTTAGTAACATGTGGCATTTTAGATTGGATCTCACGCAACATATACGAGCCAATGCCTTGACCCATGGATTCAGAAACCACATGAATACCATTGATCTTTGCTTCATGACCGTTTATCTCTACCGTACATGTTCCTACGATAGATCCGTTGTCTTCACATTTAAAGTATATCAAAGAGTCAAGCCATTGCCGATGCCGTTCTAATTTATCATGCCCGGGTGGACCGCCTGCGATTGCTTCCTGTGGTTTGAACCTTTCATCATCAATGAATGCAGATTTGGCCACGTTAACCAACTCTGGGAGATCGGATATGGATGCTAATCCAAACGTACGCATTTTTGTTATACCCACTTGTTGTGTATGTGACATTCCCTACGAACTGATGATTACGCTAATGAGTATTGAGTCATGCAGTTTTGATTTCATTGAGATACATGGAAAATCATCAAAATGTATATGCGTAGATGAAACCGCAACTTTGGGAAAATTACAGAATTTATTCTGATATCACAGATTTTTTAGACAGGTCAATTTCGCGGAAAATTCTTAAATATCTTCAATCTCGAACATTCCGAATTTTCACAGTGTACCATTAACAAAGTCATTACCATTTTTTTCAGAATGAAATTGGTATTCCGCAACATACGGCTGTGGAATATCGGTCCTCGATAGCCTATTCTACTATTTTTGGACCAAGTCTGTTGTTGTGGACTGATGGTCGAAGTATGCAGTATCAAGATGTTGTTTGATTGTGATTTGTTGGTATATGTAACGGCGTTTTCTGTGAGCGCGGATTTCGTGCTTCGTTGCAAAAGCCTTGTTAGCCAACTATGCGGATCGCTGCATCCCGGCTGCAAAAATCCCGGCTCCAATCAATGCCGTACCACCGCATCGATTGAACCATTTTCTTACACTTGTCTTCTTGATTGCTTCTCGCAGCTGACTTGCAAATAACGCATATAGAGCTGCATTGACCAAAGCTAAAAACAGAAAGGTCCCTCCCAACAGGAGTAATTGACTGAATACGGGTTCACTGGGGCTAATGAATTGTGGCAAAAATGCCACAAAGAAGGCTATCCCTTTTGGGTTGAGTGCCGTTACAATAAAAGAGCTTTTGAAAAGTAAGCGCGGTGAATTTTCTTTTTTCCCATTTTGAATAGAACCGCTTTTCGGGTTTGCTCTCCACAGATTGATCCCCAGATAAAGCAAGTACAGTGCTCCAATCCATTTGAATAATGTAAAAAGAGTGGCAGAAGCACTCATAATTGCACCAAGTCCCAAAAGGGAGAGTGTCATTGCTGTAAAATCCCCAAACACGACGCCCGCTGCGAGCGGCACAACTGATTTACGCCCATGTGTCACGGCTTGACTTACAACCAGAATGATTGTCGGCCCTGGTATTATCAAAATAAGCGTTGTTGCAAAAACGTAGGTAATATAGATTTCCAAACCCATTATTGTCTCCTGTTTCGTGGCTAACCATCAAGCATGTGGACCTGTATGCCATCATATTTATGATGTAAATAGAAAAACGCTGTTTGGATCAGAATACAGGTTAATTGAGAAGATCTGGACCAAGCACTGTTGCCAAGATTCCTCGATCAGTGCCAACCGATGCTGACCGAGGATTAATGGTCGTAGTCTTCTATGAAGATGGTGTATTCATAACTGTGATTTGTTCGAAATAGCACCACTGGCCCTGAAACACTTATGCCAGAAAGCTTCAGATTTTCAAAAAACGAAGATCCCCAATATATGGTATAATGCTTTATTGAACAAAGACCGCTTGTAATACTTCAACAATACGATCTTTATCAAAAGGAGATTCTATAATATTTTCATTCGCATCCTTTAGAATACGATTTAAGTCTCCCCAATGGGTATAGAGTTTAAACTTTTCATCACGCTTGATACCAATGGCCTTCGCAATTAGATTCACATAATTAATCACGCTAAAATCAAACCGTTTTTCTTCAGCTGCAAACGTTTGGCCGCAATAATGGCAAATTGAAACAAGTCGTTCCGCACCTGTCTGGACAGCTTCCAGTAAACGATCTTCACGCAACCGGGTACAACTTTTAGGATACCAGCAGATAGCCCCACTACCACAGCAGGTAGTGTCCTTGCTGTGGTGCTCCATCTCCTTGAGCGTTACTCCTGGAAGTTGCTTTAAAACATCACGGGGTCCATCAAGGTCTACTCCAGTGTAGACCGACTTGCAGGGCTCATGCAGGGTAACGATTCCAGAGGCTCCATCGGAAAGGGGCAATTTCTGCATGTTCTTCGCTAAATACTGAGGCAATGAGATCACCTCAAAAGGAATGTCGATGGCTGGCGCAATACTTTTATGGAATCTGCACTGGCACGTAGGGCACCAGAGAATGACAGCTTCGGGCTGATAATCTGATATTGCGTTTATCAAATCTTCAGCGTGCCCACCCCCCTCATCAATATCGCCTAAAAACATGAAACTGTCACCACAACAGTTATCTAAACCAGGAAGAAATGCGTAATCGTCACCGATAGCATCCAATATGTCCAGCGCATTTAGAGTTAGTTCGGGTTGAAAGTAAACGTTGCAACCTGGAAAGAAAACATACCGTGCACTCTGTTTGTTGCTTGGTTGGGATATTCTATTGTAGTCCGAAGCTGAAACCTGAATGCTTGCCAGAACTCGATGTACGCTTGCTGTCTGTGTAGCATCGCCGTAAGCCCTATTTGCCAATCCCCTGGAAATGTATTTTGCTTTGATCAGTTCGTTTACCAGCATTGGGTTTAGGTCCTGCGGGCAGATATCGGTTGTGCACTTGAAGCACTCCATACATGCAAAAGCTTTGGTATATGCCTTTTGATTGGGATTTCCGTGTTTTATAAAATCGAACACATCTTCTTGGATTTCCTGGGCCGAAAGGTTACCGATTTCAGTGTATGGTAAAATTGGGCACTCTTCGGCACAAAGCCCACATTGTATGCAGTTTTCCAGAAAATTCTGTTTTTCATCATCGTAGAAGTCGGTTATTGTCATTGGGAAATTCCTATTGAATCACGGTTGATAAAAATAGCGTTGATACCATATCTTGTTGTGCCTGCATATAATGCGGAGCTGGAGACTACGCTAACAAGTCTTGAATCTGGAAAGAACTGGTTAGGAATATCATGACTGAGGACTATTGCCAATAGTCCACGCTTATTGATGATCCAAACCCATACCAGAATGATTAATGAATTATTCATTTTGATTTAAATGGCAAATCTATGCAACTATCTGAAAAAGAACGAAATTGACACTAACAAGAGCTTTTGATATTCAATGGTCAATCAGGTTAAATGTTGATCACATGTTGATCAGGCAAAAATCAACTATTTGATATTGTTGTGTTTTTAAACACCTGCCGCCGATTCGACTCCCGCCGCCTCCACCAGTCTTCGTTCTGAAAAGCGTTTGCTTTTCAGAACTTCGCTTTGGCAAGCCACGGAGAAATGAAGATTTGAATGATTTTCATTATGTCGATATTTTAGTCAGTGAAACTGATAAAACACGTCATTACAAAGGATTAACTGAAGATCTTGAATCAAGGCTCAAGGCTCATAACCAAGGACAAGTCCCTCATACTTCAAAATATCGCCCCTGGAGAATCGAAACTGCTATAGCGTTTAGCTGCCGTATAAAGGCCGCTAATTTCGAAAAATACCCTAAATCCCATTCCGGTCGTGCTTTCGCCAAAAAACGTTTGTAACCAATAAATCCCCACACACCCAAATAAAAACCCTAGCATGCGTGGAAGCTCCTTGCGCGGGAACCGGGAGGTCCTAATGGCGGCTTCAGGGCATGGTACTGGAGTCCGGTCAGGGAAGGTTAATAGCCGAACGGCTGACATGTACGCTGTTAGGAAGTCGGATGACAACATAGTACCGAAGAAGCAGGCGAACAAGGAAGGATTATCTTCTGCGGAGTCTGTGGAGGGAAGGACGTCAACCAAGAGGAACACGGGTCAGATGCCCACCGTCCGGACCCAGGGCCGGGAAGCGGTGTCGCGTAGACTGGCTGGTGTGCGCCAAGCTGCAAAACAGAGGAAGGAGGAACGGTTCACTGCCCTGCTGCATCATGTAAACGTGGAATTGCTCACAGAGAGCTATTACAAGCTGAAGCGCAAAGCAGCGGCTGGCGTCGATGATGTCACGTGGGAGGAATACGGCAAGTCGTTAGCACAGCGGCTGGTGGATCTGCATGAGCGAATACACAGTGGCAAATACCGGGCATTCCGCTCCGAAAGGGGGTATATCCCCAAGCCCGATGGGGGGCAACGACCTTTAGGCATTGCCGCCTTAGAGGACAAGATAGTTCAGCGGGCATTGTTGGAAGTGCTGAATCAAATATATGAGGTGGACTTTCTGGGATTTACTCACATTTGTGCGAAGAGTCGGAAAGGCAATTATATTGTCCTGCGCAAGACGATCCGAAAACGATTCGCGGCAAAGTGTCAAAGGATCCGCAGTCAGGTTATGCAGCGTATGCATGATCCAATTCCGGAGGTGGGGCGTTGGCTCCGCCATGACATTACCTCGATCAAATGAACGTGATTGGGTATCAGGCATCAGCTCAAATGTCCACCGGGTCCACTCGGCGCCAATGAGATGTCAATTCCAAACAGGTTCAATAGTCTTCTTGAATTCGGATCGATTTGATTTATATTTAGTATCAGGTGAAAAAATTTTTTGATTGATCATTTGGCTTAAATTTCAGAGGCTTGTTCAAAATGAAATTTCCAGATCAACGTACAGTCCAGCTGCTGAACGACAACTCAATGCACGATGACCTGAACGGGAAACGCGGCAAAGATTCTTTGACGACTTCGGATTCGGAACTTCTCGATGCCTATTCGCGGGCGGTTATATCCGTGGTAGATCGCGTCGGCCCTTCGGTTGTCAGTGTAACGGTCGGCAAACCCGGTCAACAAAGACAGCCGGAACAGACTGGAAACGGATCCGGGGTGGTTGTCGCGCCGGACGGCTACATCCTTACCAATGATCATGTGATCCATCACGCCAAGTCGATTGCCGTCAGCCTGACCGACGGGACCAGCCTTTCGGCAACCCTTGTCGGCAAGGATCCAGCCACGGATCTGGCCGTCATCCGGGCCGAAACGTCTTACCTGTCTGCTTCTACTTTGGATCAAACAGGTCGACTCAGGGTGGGCCAATTGGTGATCGCAATGGGCAATCCTTTCGGATTTGAATCCACAGTTTCCACCGGAGTCGTCAGTGCCCTCGGCCGGGCATTACGCAGCCGGTCGGGTAGCCTCATCGAAAGTATCATCCAGCATACAGCCCCCCTTAATCCCGGGAATTCAGGCGGACCGCTGGTTGACACGGCCGGAAACGTTGTCGGGATCAACACGGCCATTATTGCCATGGCCCAGGGAATCGGCTTCGCCATTCCCGCCAATACCGCCATGTGGGTCGTATCTCAGCTGCTTACCCATGGCCGCGTGCGACGCGGCTTTCTTGGAATTGCCGAGCAGGGGCGCCCCCTTCATCAGCGTTTGGTCCGATTCCATGAACTTCCCGGCAACCAGGCCGTCGAAGTCCTTGCGGTTGAATCGCAGGGCCCGGCAGATCGGGCGGGAATCAGGATCGGGGATTTGATTATCGCAATTAATGAGCAGGTAGTGGCAAGCGTGGATGATTTGCACCGGTTTTTATCGGAATGGCCGATCGGCAAGCCGATTGGGGTAAAATTTATTCGGGGCCAGACAATAATGAGACGGAGCCTTTTGCCGACCGAAGCCGTTTCTGACAGCTAACTTGTCAAAACGTCGGTTCTTTGGTACTGCCCTTTTGGTTTGCCGGACTCAGATAACGTTCAGCGGGATCTGGACGATGGAAATATCGCTCTACGTCGAAGCAGACCGTGACATCCATGCACGGTCGGCGTTGGCGTTCATGGATGCACATCCCAGGATCGCCGCCTCACGTGCGGCGGTTAACGTAGTAGTGTCAATCTCTTTCTTTTTCAGATAGCCATAATCGTTGGACAGCTTTATTCAGCAGTGGTTTTACCGAATGACGTTGTACTTTCCTTCCGTGTGTACATAGATAATGCTCGCCGCTCCGCCTTTAGACGAGACTTGATACACCGACTCTCCCTTCGATCCGAAATAGCTGCCCGGCTCCAAGGTCTTGACATCTGTTTCGCCCGGCACTTGGAACTGTGGTTGACCTTTGATTACTACAGCCCGGAAGGTTGGGCTGTGGCTCTTTATCTTTCCAGTAAATCCGGCCGGCAGCTTGATAAGGGTCCCGTTCAACTGACCGTCCTGCGGTTTGCCCCAAAGAGTAGGTGTTCTTTGGCCCGTTGGCAGAGGCCGGCGCTCCGGGCGGATAGACCCAAACGATGTTCGATGCGTTGATGTTGATTGGTCTTTCTCCACGATCAAATGCCTCCTCGGGCGGAAGGACGAGATACGGACCTTAATCAATCTCTATGTACGCTACATTGGTAGGACCCTTGGCAGCGGTAATGTGTATTTCCCCGGCGGGCTGCGTCCAAAAAGAACCAGTCGGCATCCACATCTTAGCGGCATTCGGATCATCGTTGTGAACGAGGCCGCGAATAACCACCCCCCGATAGGTGATGTTGTGAATATGAGGTGGTGAGGAGAATCCGTCCGCAAACTGAACGAGAAAGCCTGTCGCCACAGGGAACTTGCGATCGGGATCGCCCCAAAGAGTACCGGCCTTCGGGCTTTTGTCACCACGAAGGGGATTAAGCGGGGTCCACTTGATCTTGCCCCGAAAAAGTGGACACCAAGTTAAGCCGCAAGAGGGAATACTTCATACTCCTGCGGGGATACGTAATTAATTGATGAGTGACGTCTTTTGCGGTTGTAGAAAATTTCAATGTAATAAAATATGCTCTCGGTTGCCTCTGACCTGCTAAGATAGCGGTTGTGGTTAACCCACTCACTCTTGAGGCGACCAAAAAAGCTTTCTGCAACGGCGTTATACCCCAAGGGCAGGCTTCGCGCTCATAACAATTGCCTTTGCGACTCATGCTGCAGGTAATATCATGCTCTTTGAGAATCTTCTGATAATCGGTTGAAGCATACTGGCTGCCCTGATCCGAATGATGCATCAGATCATCTCCAGGATTTCGACGCCCAAGGGCCATCTGAAGCGCATCTATGGCCAACTGGCGGGTTAACCGGCAAGACGTAGACCAACCGACTACCTCGCGGTTGAACAGATCCAGCAGCACGGCCAGATACAGCCATCCCTCTTTTGTGGAGATGTAGGTAATATCACCAACCCAGGTATGATCCGGCGCTTCTACCTCAAATTTCTGATTCAACAGATTCGGCGCAACCGGAAAATTATGCCTGGAATTGGTTGTTGCTTTGAATTTCTTTTTGGTTCGAGAACAAATGCCGGCTTTACGCATGATTCGGGCCACACGGTTTTTCCCGCACGCAATGCCGTCATCGATAAGATCTCGATGGATTCTGGGGGCACCGTATATGCCGTGACTGGCTGCATGTAAGACTCGGATCTTCGCCTCCAAAGCGCGATTGTCACGTTTTCGACGGCTTTCTGGACGCTTAATCCAAGCATGGTATCCCGAACGAGAGACGTTGAGAAGCTTGCACATGCGGCCTACTTTAAATGTCTCCCGATGGTCAGAAATGAATCGAAATCTCATTTCTGATCCTCCGCAAAGTAGGCCAGCGCTTTTTTTAAGATGTCGCGTTCCTCTTTGACGCGTTCAAGCTCGCGCTTGACCCGGCGCAGCTCTTCATCTGCAGCTTTGAGCTTTCCTTTGCCGGGAAATGCGTTTTGTGGATCGTCTGCGAGTTGTTTTTTCCAACGACGCAGAACGCTGTATTCGATGCCCAGATTCCAAGAGGCTTCGGCGATGCTGTTTCCCTTTTCGGTGATCAGCCCTACGGCCTCCAATTTGAATTCGCGGCTGTAACTTTTTCTTTTTTTCTTTGACATTGGAACACCTCCTTTTACCCATATACATTGGGCTTTTCGAGGTGTCCACTAAATTAGGGTAGGTTCAAAATTGGGCATGGAGGGGTTTGAAAGGTTACCAATAAGTCAACTTAGTCAACAACGTCCCCCAAATCCGCGTCCCCCAAATCCCGAGATGGATTTATATCCATTGAAAGATTCCAATGTCTTAGTGAAGAAGGCAAGATCCTCAGTCGTTCATTTTGGCAAGACGAGGCCGCCATAGAAAAATGGCCTAACTTTCTGGAACACAGAGCTGCCCGGATAAAGGGGAGGGAAAGAACTTCCTTTTCCGGATAGGTATGTTTTTTACGTTCCACTGATGCCATACCATCGGATGCCACCTTCTTTTGATAAATCTGCCATATTATGCCCGCGACAACAGCAATTAGCACAACGACAATCAAACCCAACATCCGAAGATCGGCTGTCGGTGATGTATAGTGGATATGACCCTCCTTATTAAGATATAAAAATTCATAAATCGATTTTGTTTGAAAGTGTATTCCAGATACTTTTGATGACGTCACCAGCCTTTGATCCGTTGCCGTATTCCAATACCGTCTGAGCCCGAACCATTGCCCTTGTAAAAATCGGATCAAAGGGGATACAGCCCAGAAATGTTAATCCCTTTTTTTTAGCAAAATATTCAATTTTCCGGGTCAGATCCAGGTTGAGGTCGTATTTATTAACGCATACCATGGCCGGTACCTTGAAGTGGGCAGATAGCTGAGCCACTCGTTTCATGTCGTGAATTCCAGAGACAGTGGGTTCAGCAACAATTAAAACCGCATTTGCGCCACCGATTGAAGCGATCACCGGACAACCGACGCCCGGTGGTCCATCCGTCAGGATAAGGTCAAGTCCTTTTTCTATCGCCAGGGACCGTGCTTCATTGCGAACGAGGGTTACCAGCTTGCCTGAGTTCTCCTCGGCTATTCCCAATCTGGCGTGAACCATGGGGCCAAAGCGAGTATCTGAAATAAACCATTCACCGCAGGTGTTTGCTGGAAAATTGATTGCCTTTTCAGGATAAAAATAAACACACACGCCGCAGCCCTCACAGCCGACTGGATCTACTTCAAATTTCTCATTGATGGCATGCCACCGGCAAAGGTCCCGGCACAGCCCGCATTCGGTGCATGCTTCCCCGTCGATGTTGGCAGTATAGCCCGAGCTAAAATCGCCTTCTTTTATAACTTCAGGTTTCATGATCAAATGCAGATCAGCGGCATCCACATCCGCATCGCAGAGTACTTTATTTTCGGCCAGAGATGCAAAACCGGCAACCAGGCTGGTTTTCCCGGTTCCACCTTTGCCACTTATGATAATCAATTCTTTCATGGGCAACCTACCATCCGTTACTATTTTTTGACCAAAACATTAATACGGTGATAGAGATCCAGAAATTTATGCTTCCATTCAGGTAGTGCCTCTACCAATGGCACGCCTCCGGAATACGCTTCGGCGATTCGCCTATCGAACGGTATCTTCATTAGAACAGGCAGATTCATTGAACCGGCATAGTCATAGACGTCATCATTGCCCAGATCGCTGCGATTTATGACCAATCCACAGGGTATGCCAAGAATTTCCGTGGCGCCGACGGCCAACTTTAAATCATGAAGGCCGAAGGGTGTGGGTTCTGTCACCAGGAGAACAAAGTCGGAATCCTTGACCGAAGCGATTACGGGGCAGGAAGTGCCCGGCGGTGCATCTATAATCGTGAGTTTGTCCGGAAGTTCGTGTGAGCGGACTGCTTTGATCAGGGGGGGAGACATGGCTTCTCCCACCCTCAATTTGCCGTGAATGAACTCGAGGCCGTTGCAATGACCTTTTTGGATAATACCCAGCTCGCGGCCTGTTTCGGTAATGGCGTTTTCCGGACAGACTTCCACACACCCCCCGCAACTGTGACAGAGCTCCTTGAAAACCAGAACTGTTTTATTCACAACGGCAATGGCTTTAAACTGGCATATTTGGCTGCATTTTCCGCAAAAGGTGCACTTGTCCTCATCGACTTTAGGCACCGGTGTGAATACCGTTTCGGCTACATCGAAGACAGGCCGGATAAAGAAATGCGCATTGGGCTCCTCGACATCACAGTCAAGCAGTTGAACATTTGAGCCGATCGATAAGGCAAGGTTGGTCGCGATTGTTGTTTTCCCGGTCCCTCCTTTTCCGCTGGCAACACTGATACGCATTTGAAAATCTCCTTTAAAAGGGGCTTCTGATTTAGGCGGCCGAGACCATTCGCTGATTTTGATAATTGCGCCTTATCCAATCTATCTCTTCTTCAATATACTTGATGACTGATTTCAACTTTTCCATTGAAATGGTCTCGATATCCTCGGACAGGCTTTCAATCTCTCCCACACCCAGGTCTGTGGTTTTATTTACCAGGAATGTATCGACTTCGCCGTCTTTTTGTAATAAACCACAGCCCCCGGCCACTCCCAAGAACTCACCATTAACGATTATGGGAACAACTACTTTGACAAGTCCGGCATCACATTCCACAATGGCAGACTGTCCGGCTTTGCGTGCCTGACCAGCTGCATTTTGATGGGCAACGGCACATATATAGCTTTGTCCCTTTTCATCTGCTTTAACAACCGGGCAGAGCCTATTGGCCCATTTCTTAAAATCCGTGATTCGAATGCCTTCGGCGTCAAAAACAGAAGCATTCAAATTGGATCGTTTGTTAATTTCTTTTTCAAGATCAATCCACTTTTCAACGGGTGAGATATCGAGCAGTGTCATTTTTTATTGTCTCCTTGCAATGTTGACACATCCGGATTTCAACATTTTTCTAAGAATATTTTTCCATCGAAATTATTTAGGGTTTCTCTAAAAATTCAAAATAATTCGTGCATTATGACTCTAGGCTGATATAGTAATCAGCAACTTTGCTACAGATTTGCTGACCCATATTTGAGATAAGGAGCCATTATGCAACGCGGACTTTTTGACTGGCAATTTCGCCTCAAGAAGCTTGACAAAAACGGAGATCCTCTTCGCCATCTTAACGATGTTATCCCTTGGCAGAGTTTCCGTCCCACATTGAACACGGTTCGTGAAAAAGTGCGTAAATAGAAAATACCAGGGTCACATCTTAACGGTTTGTTGCTGGAATCGACATTTTTAGAGCGCCAGCGATAATGAATGCTTCTTATTTCATGAATGGAATTTTACTCACGCTCAGCCGGTGATCTTGGCCTGATGGTATGCTAAATTCTTCTCCTG
>Ga0209671_1005349_pt1 | contig 12976 bp, 14 predicted proteins | sample WorMetHERISLAND2_2_FD_187401 | JGI IMG/M metagenome (GOLD analysis project Ga0209671, IMG submission 187401) | Marine gutless worms symbiont microbial communities from Max Planck institute for Marine Microbiology, Germany - Olavius geniculatus... | ecosystem: Host-associated > Annelida >... | reverse complement strand
CGAGTGAACCCCGACTTTCAGTCATTTCGAGCTGACTTCAGTCTGAGGCTTTCAGTCGGCTTTAGCCGAAACAGCGACTTTCAGTCGCAACCCAGACTATGGACTTTCAGTCCATAGTGGTTGATTATGTTCATTTGTGGACTCATCTTCCATGAAAATCCTGCTCGTTTAATGTCAGCCTACTACGACTTGTTCAGAATACATCCTTTGAATTTATTGAGAACCCCCAAAAACATTAAATAGGTTATCCACAGATTGCACGGATTTTCGCAGATTATTTCGTTTTCTTCCCATATGTCAGGCGATCTGCTTCAAGATATTCCGATCCAAATCGAGCGTATAAGAAAGAATGGTATCCAGGTTCATCTTGTCCGAGGCTTTCAATATTTCGATGCCTGTGAGCCTTCCATCATCAATTGTATCGATATTGACACCCTCCGCAATTTCAATAACTCCATCCGGTTCCTCATTGCCAAGATTCAAGTATAGCGCATCGACTTCTTCATCGTAGTGTACTTTCAGGTAGTGCGTCAGTTTGAACAATTACACCTTCTGGCGACGGCGAGCCACAGCCCGCCGCCGTTTTGTCCATCGCTTAGCCCAACATCCGCAGGGCGTCAGCGAACCGGCAAAACCTAACTATGCGTATGCACATACGCCCAAACTGACGCACTACCTACTTTCACGGTTTCTTCCTCTTTTCAACGGATAACTGTTAAGATAGTCCGCTGATGCGGTTCTCGCCTCCTCATGGTGCCATCCTGTTAACACGTACCGCGCTCACCGCATCCTACGCTGGCTATCCCCTCCCTGGGGTATAAATAGCTCCGCATATTTTTCAATTCTGCTTGCCTTGAACATTTTTTCAAGCATCTCCATAGCAGAATATCCAACCATCTGAAAATATACATTTTCAATTTTCTTCCGTTCACCAAAAAAAACCGACGCCTTTATTCCTTCACCAGCGTAGTCTCGCATATCGAGGTAGTCCTCCGTAGCTCTGACTCCAAGCTCTGAAACCAAGAACTCCTCAATATCCTCGGGAAGAGGATCACCACCTACAAAGTCCCATCCATCTTCTTCCAGAACCTTTTTTGACCCACGCGGGATAATAAAGGCAGCCCGGTATTTCTCTTTTTTAGCCATTATTCAGGCGGTTTTCGGTCCGTAATCGTTCCCCCATACACTGTCTCTGCCATCCCTGCCCCGCACCTATCGTCGGCGGGATCTAGGCGTACCCTGGTGCCACCAAACCTTCTGACGATAGGTGCGGGGCAAGGCACCTGGATTCCGGCAATCCCTGCCGGAATGACGAGGTGAAGGCTGAATGATTATCTCTGTCCCATCGCATTCATTTGCGTCTATTTGCGTTCATTTGTGGCTAATTCTTCCGTTCACGGATCGAGCCGATACCGCTGATGCGGTTCGCGCCCCCTGGAAGTGCCATCCTGTAAGGCCTGCCGCGCTCACCGCATCCTACGCCCCTAACCTCTCAGGCTCGTCTCCTAATGGTACAGGATTCACAGGATTTCCAGGATTAACAGGATCTTATAATTGATTATTCAAAGAAATAATCCTGGTCATCCTGTTAATCCTGTCCTATTAGCGGTTAGCACGAAAATTGCTTAAATCTGCAGATTCAAATTTGGTGGACACAGCCCACCCTACGTTGTTCAAGCCGCCTCGGCGGTCTCTTCCTCTTCTTCATCCTCCTCCATCGTCTGGCCAGTAAGAATGATGGCGTTGGACACCAGCTGGTGGACGCTGACGACCTGGTCCATTTCCATGCCGTAGAAGGGCAGGACCTTGGAGAACTGGCTCTTGCAGATGGCACAGATGGCGGCCATGTGGGTGATGCCCTTCTCCTGGATCACGTTGTTGAGCGCCTCCACCCGCGGCTTGGCACCCTTGACCCGTAGCTCCATGAGGTCGTCGGTGAGCAGGCCCCCTCCCCCGCCGCAACAGAAGGTGCGTTCGCGGATGGTCTCCTCGTCCATGTCGTAAAAGTGGTTGCAGGTCGCCTTGATGATGGCCCGCGGGATGTCGAACTGACCACCCGGCTTGTCTCCCATGCGCGAGGCCCGGGCCACGTTGCAGGAGTCGTGATAGGTCAGAACCATGTCGTCGTTCTGCGACTTGTCGAATCTGAGCTTGCCCGCCTGCATCAGATCGTAGGTGAACTCGCAGATATGCTGGGGGACGGGGTAGTTCGAGTCCAGAAAGTCCCAGGGACCGGCCAGGGTGTTGAGGAAGCTGTAGGCGACCCGCCAGGCATGGCCGCACTCACCGAAGACGATGCGCTTGACGCCCAGGTCCAGGGCGGCCTTGCGGATACGCTGGGAGACGCGCCGCATGTTCTCGTAGGAGCCGATGAACATGCCGAAGTTGGCGGCCTCGGAGGCGTAGGAGCTCAGAGTCCAGGATACGCCCGCTTCGTGGAGCACCTTGCCATAGCCGATCAGGCCGTCCACGTGGGGCTCGGCGAAGAAGTCCGCCGAGGGGGTGACCAGCAGGATATCCGCGCCTTTCTGATCCAGGGGATACTTGACCGCGACGCCGGTCTCGTCCTCGACGTCTTCTTCCAGGCCCTCCAGAGTGTCCTCCAAGGCCGGGCCGGGCAATCCTAAGTTGTTGCCGACCTTGTAGACCTTGCCGATGATCTCGTTGCAGTATTTCTGGCCCATCCCGATGCTGTCCATGATCTCGCGCGCGGCCATGGAGATTTCCGCCGTATCAATCCCATAGGGACAGAACACCGAGCAGCGGCGGCATTGGGAGCACTGGTGGAAGTAGCTGTACCAATCGTCCAGCACCTCGCGGGTCAGGTCCTCGGCGCCCACCAGCTTGGGGAACCACTTTCCGGCCAGGGTAAAGTGACGCCGGTAGATCTTGCGCAGCAGGTCCTGACGGCCTACCGGCATATTCTTGGGGTCATTGGTGCCGAGGTAGTAGTGGCACTTGTCGGTGCAGGAGCCGCACTTGACACAGGCATCCACGTAGACGCGCAGGGAGCGATACTTGTCGAGCAGCTCCCCCATCTTGGCGATGGCCTTGTCTTCCCAGCCGTCGGCCAGCTCGCCGGGAAAGCCCAGGGGCTCCTGGAACTCGGGCTTGGAGAGGAAGGGGCTGCTGTGCGTCATCGCGTCCGGCTCGATGGCCGGTATCTCCGCGTACTGCTTGAGCTCCGGTACGTTGAAATCTGCCTTTGCCATGTTTCTTAGCCTCTCAGCGGATGCCGCAACGCGCATGCACTGGTACGGATACCCCAACTACCGATAACATTAGAGCAAGCCGGATCTTCATGGAAGAGTTAGCCGCAAATGGACGCAAATAAATGCAATTGGGTCGGGAGCAATCAATTTTCTTTTCAAACTGCCACTTCCATCAGCCGAAACGGTTCTGCATCAGGCACCAAACCTTTTTGAACATCACTGTAAATCTCTATTAAATTTTCTTTTAACTCATCGATTGTTTTACCTTGACTTTCATAATCGGGGTATTCTTGTATATGCCCGACAAAACATTCCTTTTCTTTTTTATAGACAATATTCAATTTCATGAATATCTCCTTTTACGGTTTCGTCTGAACGTTCGTCGCAATGTTCCAATAGTACAGGATTAACAGGATTTTCTTCTTGTTGTCCCGAACTTTCGCCTCACGGTTACACTCTTGCCGAAGTTAATCAGCGGTCCGATGTCAATCTCCAAAAAACCAAAGCCAAGCTCGTTATGCACCGCATAGGCCGCCCCGATGATCTCCTCTGTCAGTTCCCGTCCAACGAGTTCCACAAAAGCACCTAACCTTCTTTTTCTCCAACCAACCGCAATTAAAACAACAAAAAATCCTGTTAATCCTGTACTATTGGACGAAAATACGAACCTCTAAGAAAGGATCACTGCTCCAGGCCCTTGGCCCAGGCCGCGAGGTGACGTTGCTCACGCGGGTTGTCCACCTGGTTGCGCGTGGGGCTGAAGAACAACCCAGGCAGGTGCAGCAGCTTGCTGAACGGGAAGACGATCATGAGGGTCGCCACCAGCAGCAGGTGCAGAAGCAACAGGGGGTCCGCGGGTAGCGGAGAGAAGTCGAAGGTCACCAGACCGCGAAAGAACAGCTTGATGGAGACCACATCCACGTGAAAGAGGTAGGTCATCGCCAAGCCACTGAGGCCGATGAGGATCAGCAACGCGAGGAGCAGACGGTCCGAGGCCCCGGTGATGTAGTGCACCCGATCGACCAGCACCCGCCGCGCCCACAGGCCGACCAGCCCCACCACCATGGCGATCCCCCCATAGATGCCGAAGGGCTGGACCAACTGAATCGGCAGCCAGACCGGCTCGATGAAATAACGCAGGTGGCGCAGGGTGACCAGAAAGAGCCCGAAATGGAAGATCCAACCGAAGATCCAGATCCACTTGTTGCCCTTGAACAGGCTCTCGAAGAAGACGACCTCCCGCACCAGGCGCAGGCCGACGCCGGTCTTGGTGGTCGGTGCCGGCGTGGTCGGGATCTTCAGGGGCGCAGGGGTGCGCGCGTACTGCACGACCTTTCGGACCAGGCCCGCCACCAGCACGGCGGCGGCGATGTAGAACAGGATGGCGTATAGGACCGTCAGCGTTGACATTCACCCTCTCCCCGATCCAGTGTCATTAAGTTAAGTCGTCATTCCGCCAGGGAGCGGCGGAATCCAGTCACACGGAGGTGAAGCTTCCCCCAGTTTTCAGGACCTTCCGTTCCCACGATCCCTATGCCGAATCAGTAGCATTGCCTTAACTTAATGGCACTGTTCCCCAGCCCTTCTCCCGGTGAGGGTGTCGCAAAAGGCATCGATCTTTACCTTTTGATCCCCTCTCCGCATCTTTGGACGGCGGGCGTGCCCAACTGTTCGGCACGGGCCCTCCCTTGATGCGGTTCGCGCGGGGAAGGCGTGCACCGACTAGCAAGCTCAGGACCATCGCGCTCACCGCATCCTACGCCTTTGCCCAGCCCCGTAGGGTGTGGTGAGGCCAGGGATGGCCGAACCGCATCTTTGGACGGCGAGCGTGCCCAACTGATTCGGCACGGGCCCTCCCTTGATGCGGTTCGCGTGGGGAAGGCATGCACCGACTAGCAAGCTCAGGACCATCGCGCTCACCGCATCCTACGCCTTAGCCCCTAGACGCAACCCGTCGGCTTGGGGAGACCGGCATAGCGGCACGCCTGCTTGGCGGGACCATAGGGGAACAGTCCGTACAGGTACTTGCTGTTGCCCTTGTCCTTGCCCATCTTTTTGCCGACGGCCTTGGTCAGTACCCGTACCGCCGGCGCGATCTGATACTCCTCATAGTAATCACGCAGGAAGTTGATGATGTCCCGGTGCTCCTCCGTCAGATCCAGATCGTCTTCCTTGGCCATGACATCGGCCACGGCCGGCTCCCAGTCGTTGATGTTGGCGAGGTAACCCTCCTCATCGGTTTCCAGGGTCTTACCGCTGACTTCGATAGGCATGATAATTCTCCTCATCGCTTACAGATTGAAACTACAGCCAGGCCTGGACCTTGTCGTTCTCTGCTGCCAGATCCACGAAGCCCGCATAGTCCACAACTTTGATCCCGTCGATCACGCGATCTTCAGCGAACCCGCGGGCCGCAAGGTCGGGGCCCAGGACATAAATCGATTGCTCGGCGAGCGCGGCCTTGAGCGGTTGCTCCGCGTTCGTACCCTTCAGGGCCGCGTAGACGCCGTCCTCGAACAGCAGCACGGGGTCGCCCCGGTTGGCGAACTTGAGGCAGGACTCCAGGCTGTTGCGCTCGAACGGCGATTTGTTGACGGTGTGCAGGATGCTCATTGGGACCCACTCCTCAGAAGCTGAAGATCACATCGGATTCTTCCATGAGCTCGGAGACGCGGGCGGCATCCACCACCTCGACGATGTTCTCGATCTCTTCCTCGGTCTCCCAGTCTTCCCAGGGGATCTCCACCAGGTCGTCCGGGGTCAGTCCGCGGGCCTCGAGCGAGTCCTTGTCCACGTAGATGCTCTTCACCTCGTAGTCGCCCAGGGTACGGTAGGTCGGCGAGAAGTTCTTCATACCGATGCCGGCCGTATCCTGACCCGTGGTGAGCTGATAGACCCCGTCGTCGACGAACATCAGCCGCACTTCCTGATCGAAGGCGGCGCCGATGAGCACGACCTCCAGGGACTCCCAGGCATAGATGGTACCGTAGGGGGCCTTGCGGTTGAGGTACAGGAACTTCTTGACGGTTTCAGACATGGTGTACCCCCTTCAGTCGCCGAACACGACCAGCCGATCCGCCTGGATGGCCGCCTCGACCAATTGCCCCAGGCCGGAGATGCGGAACTTGGGATGGATGTTGGTGGCATCCTTACCGTTACGCTTGGCCTCGCCTTCGTCCACGATACCGCGGCGCTGGGCGGCGGCGACGCAGACCACCAGCTCCGTCTGCACCACCTCCTTGCCGTCCTCACCCTGCGTGCGCGACTCGATCTTGTACTGTTCAGCCAGCTCCGCCCACCGGTTGACGATGTTACGGTCGTCCTGGGGCGGCGTCGTCAGTCGGGTCCCGTTGTTGACCCCGTCATGGTAGAAGAAGACCCGAAACACCTCGTGTCCCTTCTCCAGCGCGGCCTTCGTGAAGAAGTACGCCGAGTCGGACGCCTGGTGCTGGTAGGGCCCCTCGTTGATTTGGATTGCGAACTTCATAGCGACCTCGATGTGGTTATCCCCCGCCCCCCGCTCCGCGACGGCGGGGAGGAGCGGCGCCGCGACCTGTCTCAGAAGCGGATGTAGTTGGAGGCGTTGAAGCTGGCTCGGGCGCCGCGCCAGGTATCGATGTGATACTTGGTGAAGGGCAGCTCGACCTCCTCGAAGAACCGCGGCCAACCGATACGCTCAATCCACTCGTTGACCCGCTCCCAGTCCCGGGCGCCTTCCTTGTAGGCCTTGAGGATGCGCTTGACGATGGCGGTCGCCTCGGGCCAGCGCGGCGGGTTGTTGGGGATGCCGGCGGCGACCAGTTTTTGAAAGGTGGGCTTGCCGCGGGCGTTGGAGTGGTTGCCGCCGACCCAGATGGCCAGCTTGGAATGCTCGGCGTCGTTGATCTGCATGGGCGGACAGGGCGGGAAGCAGGCACCGCAGCAGATGCACTTGCGCTCATCCACCTCCAGGGAGGGCTTGCCGTTGACCATGGCCGGACGGATGGCCGCCACCGGGCAGCGGGCGACCACCGAGGGCCGCTCACAGACATTGGCCACCAGATCGTGGTTGATCTTGGGCGGCTTGGTGTGCTGCACATTGATGGCGATATCCCCCTGACCACCGCAATTGATCTGGCAGCAGGAAGTGGTGATATGCACCCGGTTGGGCATATTGGCTTCTTTGAACTCGTCGATGAGCTCATCCATCATGGACTTGACGACTCCGGAGGCGTCGGTGCCCGGAATGTCACAGTGCAGCCAGCCCTGGGTATGAGAGATCATGGTCACCGAGTTCTGGGTGCCGCCCACGATGAAGCCGGCGTCTTCGACCGCCTTGATCAGGGGCTCCACCTTGGCGGCATCATCGACCACGTATTCTAGGTTCGAACGCAGGGTGAAGTGGACGAAACCGTCGGCATATTGATCGCCGATGTCGCACAGCTTGCGCAGGGTGAAGACATCGAGGATCCGTTGGGTACCGACCTTGATGGTCCAGACCTCGTCACCACTGTAGGCCACGTGCCGCAGCACCCCGACCCGCGGATGCTCATGGTATTTCCACATGCCGAAATTCTTGCGCATCACGGGGTGCATGTACTGCCAGGGATCAGGGCACCCGGATTCGATCGGCTCACGCATTTCTGCCATCGCCTTCCTCCAAAATCTTAAAATACAGTCGCAATCTTTAGTGCGCGGCCGGACCCGAGGAGCCTACCCCGCGCCGGCCCGCGGGATTCAGCTCGCCTCGGCCTGACGCTCGAACCACTCCTGCGCCGCCTCGTCCCAATCGTCCATCCGGACGTAGGAGCTCTCACGCGGGTGGCTCAGCATATTGGGGTCGGGCTCGATGCCGAGACCGTCGAGGAAGTTGGCCAGGCCAATGCGCTCGATCATCTCGCCGCAACGCTCGTGCTCCAGACCGTTCTCGGCCCAGAAGTCGATGATCTCCTCGGCCAGCTCGACCAGGGACTCGTAGTCCTCCTCGGTCTCCAGCTTCTTGAAGGGGACGATGACGGTGCCCATCAGGTCGCCGATCTTGAGGGTGCGCTTGCCGCCGACGCAGATGGTCACGCCCTTGTCATCGCCCGGATGCAGGGCCTTGGGCATGACGTTCAGGCAGTGCATGCAGCGCACGCAATCGCGGTTGTTGACCACCAGGGTATCGTCGTCCTTCAGGGTCAGGGCCTGGGTGGGACAGCGGGTGATGACATTGTCGATGATGTACTGGCGGCCTTTGGTCTTAAAATACTTTTTGACCTCATCCTGATCGACCTTCATGTCGTCGCGCCAGGTGCCGATGACGGCGAAATCCGCCCGTTCGATGGCATTCTGGCAGTCGTTGCCGCAGCCGGAGACCTTGAACTTGAACTTGTAGGGCAAAGCCGGACGGTGTACGTCGTCGGTAAAGTTGTTCACCAGCAGGCGATGGGTCTTGAGCTCGTTGGTACAGGACATCTCGCAGCGGGCCGCGCCGACGCAGGACATGGCGGTGCGCACGCAGGGGCCGGCGCCACCCAGGTCCCAACCATAGTCGTTGATCTCGTCGAAGAAATGCTGGGTGTTCTCGGTGTCCGTGCCGATGAACATGATATTGCCGGTCTGACCATGGAAGGTCACCAGACCCGAGCCGTATTTCTCCCAGCTGTCGGCCAACTGGCGCAGCATGCCGGTGGAATAGTGGTTACCCGCCGGCGGCTGGACGCGCAGGGTGTGGAATTCCTTGGATTCGGGGAAGGCCTTGCCGACCTCGGAGAAACGGGGGATGATGCCGCCGCCATAGCCGTACACCGAGACGGTGCCTCCCTTCCAGTAACCCTTGCGGGTCTCGTAGGAGTGCTCCAACTGGCCCAGCAGGCTGTTGGTCACCTGATTGATACGCCCATCCGGGTGCTCGTCACGCAGCCGTTTGATACCGGAAATAAAGCTCGGCCAGGGGCCGCTTTCCAGCTGATCGAGCATCGGCGTGTGGTGCTTTTCGATGGCCATTGCGCTATCTCTCCTGGTCTTTAAACTCGTAAATGTTCAAATAAAGGAATCGTATCATTTCGCGCCGGTCGCCTGCTTAGGCTCCGCTATCCGCGGCAGGCACCGCATGGAATTCTCAGATCCACGGGTCCGGCGGTCGGAGGTGGGTTTTCGGAGGACCCGGGCCAATGTCATCGGCCGCTAATATACTCTCCCTGTCCTAAAGGGGAACCCTGCCGCCTTTAGGGGAATAACCGTCCGCCCTGCTATCCCCGACGCGGTGGCAGCTCCCGACCCACCACCCACCATAGAGACCCTTACTCGCGATTTCCAGTGTCGACCCCGTGGCAAATTGGGCAGCGATACTACGCTGTGATGACCCGTTAGTCAACGGATTCTAATATAAGCAGGTCCTCATACGCCAGACCCACCGCTAGGGTCCGTAGCGGGTTAACCTTTAATAAGTAAGGGAAAACCAACCTCAAGTTAGGAGAACCCAAAATGACAGCGAACCTTCAAGATCAAGGGTACGTGAGAGAAGTGGTGCTGTACATGGCGGTGGAACTGAGCAACGCGAAGAGGCGGTTGGCATTCGGCGACGGGAAACGCCATCGCAACCAGCTCAGCCGGCACGGATAGCAGGTGGTCGCGGCACGGTCTATGCCCACCCTGAGCGACACCCAACGCGGGATCGTGGGCGAGCTGGAGCCAGATAGAAGGATGTGGTGAGCCGCCGGCCCGCCCCGGCGGACCAGCGGCGAACCGCATCCGGTGCTCTGACATGGCCCTGAGTCTCGCGCGAGACTATCTGCGGCCGAAACCGGCTGCGTGGTATAATTTTTCCTTTACCCAACCAGCACAATAGGCCGATTTCGAGTCGGCCCCTCACCTCGGTTTTTAAACATCCATGCCGGAGTTCGCCAAAGAAGTTCTGCCCGTCAATCTGGAAGACGAGATGCGTAAGTCCTACCTCGATTACGCCATGAGCGTGATCGTGGGCAGGGCCCTGCCGGATGTGCGCGACGGTCTCAAGCCGGTCCACCGCCGGGTGCTCTACGCCATGAGCGAGCTGGGCAACGACTGGAACAAGCCCTACAAGAAATCCGCGCGCGTGGTGGGTGACGTCATCGGTAAGTACCATCCCCACGGCGATACGGCGGTCTACGACACCATCGTGCGCATGGCCCAGCCCTTCTCCATGCGATATTTGCTGGTGGATGGGCAGGGCAACTTCGGCTCGGTGGATGGGGATGCCCCGGCGGCCATGCGTTACACCGAGGTGCGCATGGCGCGCATCGCGCACACGCTGCTCGATGATCTGGACAAGGAGACAGTCGATTTCATCCCCAACTACGACGGCTCCGAACAGGAGCCGGTCGTCCTGACGGCCCGCTTTCCAAACCTGTTGGTCAACGGATCGACGGGGATCGCGGTGGGCATGGCGACCAATATCCCGCCGCACAATCTCACCGAGATCGTCAACGCCTGTCTGGCCATCATCGATGATCCGGAGATCGGCGTCGATGCGCTCATCGACCAGGTGCCCGGTCCGGATTTCCCGACCGCCGGCATCATCAATGGGATCCGGGGCATCTGCTCCGCCTACCGCACGGGTCGCGGGCGCATCCAGCTACGCGCCCGCACCCACACGGAGACCGAGAAGCGGAGCGGCCGCGAGGCCATCATCGTCACCGAGCTCCCGTACCAGGTGAACAAGGCCCGCATGCTCGAGCGCATGGGAGAGCTGGTGAAGGAGAAGAAGCTGGAAGGCATCGCCGAGCTGCGCGACGAGTCCGACAAGGACGGCATGCGCGTAGTCATCGAGCTCAAGCGCGACCACTACCCGGACGTGGTGCTCAACAACCTCTACCAGCACAGCCAGCTGCAGACGGTGTTCGGCATCAACATGGTGGCCCTGGTGGACGGTCAGCCGCGGCTGCTCAATCTGAAGCAGATGCTGGAGTATTTTTTACGTCACCGCCGGGTGGTGGTGGTCCGGCGCACCCTGTTCGAGCTGCGCAAGGCCCGCAGACGCGCCCATGTGCTGGAAGGGCTGGCGGTGGCATTGGCCAACATCGACGCGGTCATCGCCCTCATCCGGGGCTCCGGCAACCCGGAGGAAGCCAAGGCCGGGCTGCTGGCGCGGGTGTGGCAGCCGGGGGCCGTGTCCGCCATGTTGGAGCGGGCCGGTGCCGACCGGACCCGGCCGGACGATCTGGCCCAGGGCCTGGGTCTGAGCGAAGACGGCTACCGCCTGAGCGAGGCCCAGGCCCAGGCCATACTGGACTTGCGTCTGCATCGCCTCACCGGGCTGGAGCAGGACAAGATCATCGCCGAGTTCGAGGAGATTCTGGACAAGATCGCCGATCTACTCGAGATCCTGTCCGACCCCGAGCGTCTGATGCAGGTAATCCGAGAAGAGCTGGAGGCCATCCGCGACCAATACGGAGATGCACGCCGGACCGAGATTCTCACCGATCACCTGGATCTCACCCTCGAGGACCTGATCGCCCCGGAAGACGTGGTGGTCACCCTGTCCCATGCGGGATATGCCAAGGCCCAGCCGGTAAGCCAATACCAGTCCCAGCGGCGCGGGGGCAAGGGGCGATCTGCCGCGACTACCAAGGATGAGGACTTTATCGATAAGCTCTTCGTCGCCAACTCCCACGACACCGTGCTCTGCTTCTCCAGTCGCGGGAAGGTTTACTGGCTCAAAGTCTACGAGCTGCCCCAGGCCGGGCGCGCCGCGCGCGGGCGACCCATGGTCAATCTGCTGCCCTCTCTGGAGCAGGGCGAGCGCATCAGTGCCGTGCTGCCGGTCCACGAGTACGAGGAAGGCTACTTCGTCTTCATGGCCACCAGCGCCGGTACCGTGAAGAAGACCCCGCTGCGGGACTTTTCGCGCCCCTTGTCACGCGGCATCATCGCCGTCGATCTGCGACCGGACGAGTACCTGGTGGACGTAGCCGTTACCGACGGCGAGCGGGACATCATGTTGTTCACCTCGGCGGGTAAGGCGGTGCGGTTCAAGGAGCGCGAGGTCAGGGTCATGGGCCGCACCGCCCACGGCGTGCGTGGGGTATCCCTGGAGCCCGGACAGCAGGTCATCTCCATACTGGTGGCGGAACCGGGGACCGTGCTGACCGTCACCGAGAACGGCTACGGTAAGTGCACCCCGATCGAGGATTTCCCGACCAAGGGGCGGGGTACCAAGGGCGTGTTCTCCATCAAGCCGTCCGCGCGCAACGGGGACCAGATCGGCGCCGTTCCGGTGCTGCCGGAGGACGAGATCATGATGATTACCGAGGGCGGCACCCTGGTCCGCACGCCGGTGGACGAGATCCCCGTGCTGAGTCGCAATACCCAGGGGGTGAAGCTGATCAGCCTGGCCGGGGGAGAGCGACTCGCCGGGGTGGAACGCATCCTGGCCCTGGATGGTGACGGCGAGGGCACCGACAGCGCCGCGGATTACGAACCATAAAGGGAAGGGATTTTTCGAGGTTCCCAAAATCATCAGGGCGAGCGCATAGGGGTCTTCCCGAAAACACGACCTTGATAGATGGGTTTTCCCTGCATCGGAAGATCCCTGTCCTGTAGGCGCGGGCTTCCCGCGCTTGACAAGCTCTTTCCAGCGCTGGCAAGCCAGTGCCTACTGCCATGGTAGCCTGACCCTATGACCGCAAAGGATATTATCAGCCGCGCCATGCTCAAGCGGCTCACCACCGACCTGGCCCGCCATCTCCTCGACCTCGATGCCGAGGCGGTCCAGGTGCTGGAGACCCAGAACCAGCGGGTCGAAGACCGCCGGGCGGATCTGG
>Ga0209671_1005347_pt1 | contig 12976 bp, 9 predicted proteins | sample WorMetHERISLAND2_2_FD_187401 | JGI IMG/M metagenome (GOLD analysis project Ga0209671, IMG submission 187401) | Marine gutless worms symbiont microbial communities from Max Planck institute for Marine Microbiology, Germany - Olavius geniculatus... | ecosystem: Host-associated > Annelida >... | reverse complement strand
TGGTTATCACCGTCCTGGAAGTGATCAAGATCTGCCGAATGCGCCTCAGGTACTTCAGGGAAGTTTGGAACGTGCTTCAGTTGGCGGCACTCGTCCTTTTCTACATCGCCGTCGCGCTGTACACGATGCGAAGTGTCTGGACAGTTTGGGTGGTTGAAGATCTTATGAACAATCCGGGTAAACGAAACTCAGCTGATATGTGAGAGATTAAATTTGTGTATAGCATTTTAACGTTATGCGCTGCATAAATTTACGCTTTACATACTTACTTGCTTACTACTTTTTTATTTGTTTATTCTCATCTGAGCTTGTCTGCAGTACGACATCACACAGTGTGTTACCTGCCGCAGCACACTCACACAAGCGAACGTGTCCCGCTTTAACCCCTAACAGACAAGACGGTGTATACTCGATTATAAGAGTTCGTAAATGTGTGCGGAAGTAGATTATGAAAATAAATCTACCGGACGTTTTCGGTAGATGCACGTGATAGCAACTAAACCGTGGGTTAATACCATATGTCCGACTCCATACATTTAATGATTACGCCATTTAAATAAACTTCAATGGAGGGGAAATTGACACATGGGAGAAAAGTTTTACTTAATGGTGTTGTGGCAAAGGATGTAGGAGGAAATGCCCCCTAATCCCCAAAATTTAGCCTGTTCGAAATTTTTTGTGGGAAAAATTTTTTTTAACAAAAATGCAAAATTTGAGCCTAATATTTTTTTTTATTTCGGGAGAATTTAAACGTATAATTGACATTTTTAGCACCCATAATCTCCTCCGTCGAAAATTTGCAGCCGTCTGTCAAAAAATTACAAGTTTTTCTTCTCCATTTTTCTTAACCTACAACGCCGCCGAGTTTCCTGTTTTGCATAACGCTGATCGAGTGCTGACAATCGGTGGTTGTGCTGTAGGAAAAGTGGTGAGTTTTCACCCGGTTGTTTACTTCAACAAGCTGTACCTGGGTATGATTGGAGTAGTCGCATTCATCACCCAGCTGCAGCTGCTGCATTTGCTGCGCTATCACCGAACCATCTCGATCCTCGGCCAGACGCTGTCCAAATCGCTGCTCAACCTCCTGAGCTTCGGATTCATCATGGGCATCATATTTCTTGCCTTCGCGATGGCCATCTACCTGCTTTACCACGATCTGCAGGAGTATTCTACCATTTCCAACACCATGGGAGCACAGGTTAGATCACACAACTCAAAATGTTTGCCGGATAAAAGAACGTCAGACAGAAACAAACATGAAACAGAAGCTAAACCGTTTCGTTTTAAAGACGTTTCAAACGCATTAGCTTATTTCTAGAATCAGGCTAAGAATATCACCAAGAAGAGGAAACGTATACTATTAACGTTGTAGTATGCTATGCTGTTATAAACTACTTGCGCTGCAAAAATGGCAGACAGGCTGTCGGCTTAATCTGGCACATACAATAAAAAGAACAGAAACAGTTATAAACGAAACTGAAATGAGAGAAATAAACACGTGCATAATGGTGTGCAAAAATTAAACAAAATCGAAAAACGGACAAGATATGGAAGAAATAAACAGCAGCGACATGCGTTAGTTGATGGTGAACGTTCGTTTGTGAAGGTTGAAGCGATGCTGGGAAAGTTCAGCCTTGACACGCTGGTTGCTTACGGTGGACAATCGGCCGGACTGTTTCTGATTCTCTACCTGTTCACCATGATCGTGCTCATCATGAACTTCTTCGTGGCCATCCTCAACGACTTTCTGTCGGCCACCACACCATAATTACGTCGCTACTTTACCGTGTGATTTTTAGCTCTATCCCACCACGCCATAACTTCGTCGCTACTTTTCCTTGTGTTCTTCAACGGCTTTATGTCAGCAGAGATGAGCACCGGCAACCTCACCATAGCTACGTCCCTACTTTACCTTGTAATTCTCAACGACTTTCTGTCGGCGGTCGCTAACAGCAAGGAAATGCAGAGTCGCGACTTTGAAGTAATGGATCACTTTATCGACACAGTCAAGCAGCTGATTTCCAGCAGTCCTGAGGACAACACTGGTGCGTTGTTTGGAAGCACGGATATAGGCCTAATTATCGGGAACGTAATCTGCTTGAACAAGATTTTTCGGACAGAAGTCTTCGTAACGAAACTAGAGATATTTAGGCTAATATTTAGCCATTTATTTTGGACGTTTAACTTCGTCAATAATGGAATGCTTTACGGGCATAAAAATGTCATCTTCTCATTTTTACTCCTCGCGCGCTACGTTTCTAACGTAGCGACGAGGAGTATATGAGAACAGTGTTATATTGACGACCGACCGACGACCGACCTCTATTTCTGGAAGAGCCTTCCTGGAAGAACTTTAAACGGCCATATCTCCATAACGGTGCCAGATAGACGCATGGTCACTATGGACCTCCCATAAGAAGTCGACCCCCGGGAGTCGAATGGTCGCGTAACCGATGACGTCACGTGACCCCAAAAGGTCAAGGTTGTGACCCCATTATATTTAAGGCGCCATATCTCTGTAACGGTGCCAGATAGACGCATGCGTTAAGGCATAACAAGACAAATGGCAACTAGCGTCATCGACCATTGTCGAAAATCAGTTTCTAAAATTGGGCAATATTTTATGAACTTCGGGGAGACAATTTCCAATAACGACCTCGACGTTAGTCACTATTATTATAATATTAAACGGGTCTCAATTAGACGCCGGGTCTCTAATACAAGCCGAAAGGAACGAAAAAGCTTTCAAAAGAATACGAAAGAAAATGATGCGCGCGACGAGTACATTAGATCAGTCACAATTTAATAATATTTTTTGTTGTGAAATATTTTTCATTTAATTTCGATTCACATTTGCAACTCGATAGCATTTTTTATCTGCGTGCGACATTTGTAAAAATGGGTAGGATTCCCATTTAATTTTTCATTTCCAAGCACATCTGTATTTTAGAGATAAAGGGTTTGTTCAAATTTAGGTTCAAATTAATTTTAGCACTGGTAAAGTTATACACACATTAGAAATTAATTTAACGGTATGCGCTATATAAATTTACATTTCACTTACTTACTTATAGAAGATCGTCATAGTTACACATTGCGAGCCAAATGGTCGTTGGCACTTTTACAAAAGACGTTTCCCGTTATTTTATGAACACTTTGTATATTTATATTCCTAGTACGTGTGATTTAGCGAATGCGTTGCTGCTGTACATTGCAGAGACGAGGAGAGTGAAAGCGGACCTGAACACAAAGTCTTTAGCTGGTAAGCTTCTCTCGCAACACGCTCATACTGACATAACATAACTCGGCCACTTTGTAACGAATTTTAAATCATTCTGGTCCTAAACGTACGTATACTTTCAGGTATTAAATGCGTGCATAATTTCTCAGATCATTTATCGCATTTTTACTAATTTTTCGTACAGTTACACTGCGGTATATTTTGGAAATCGAAATTGATGCGCTTGTAGTGCGGCACAACTTGGTTCAAGTCGTTGTAGCCCTAAGCATGACCTTCATTAGAGTTTTTTTAGAGATTAGGACTAAGAACTCTCCGTTCGTCGACAGGTTATTTATAATGCAATAAAGTTAAATTAATACAAATATTTCGAGTTGAAAGATCTGCACAGATTTGACTAATTTTTTAGCAGAGTTGTTCTAAGTTTGCCACGTTATGGGCAACATCGATACATAGTCGTTGTAATGCCGGGAGACTAAAAAAATGTATAACTCAAAAATAAAAACGGAAGAATGACAGACTGTAATTTGGTAGACTGGAAACCGAATTTGATAACTCGTAATTCTGATATGTAATTCTATTTTATTCTAATCATTACACTTTGATCGTCCGACTTCAAATTGCAGTCCGGCACTTTCTTCGGCCTGCTTTTTCGTCCGTCATTTTCCGGTCCTGTATTTTCAGCAGCGCCGGGGGTTAAAAAGTAGCTTGGGCAAGAATTTGCTATTTTCTGAGTCACGCTACACATTCTCGGATAAAAAAATTATGGATGTTCACAGTTTTAGTTTTGCTTTTACGATTTTTAAAATCGATGTTTTTAGCCCTACATTTTGCATTTTTGACGAAAATTTTCCAACAAAAAGAAGACTTTTCGACAATTTTTCGACAGTTCAGAATTTAGGGAGCCTATCTCCCGCCCGCCCTCCGTGGTTACGACGCCAACGGTAATGTGTGGCGTGTTTTAGAGCTGAACAAGCGAGTCGACTGTCTGAGCAACGTCGTGGAAGAGATGGTTGATTCGTCGGTCAGAGCAGAGAAGGTGGACGCCTACGTCACCTGCGCATTCGGCCAATATTACCTTCGTTAACCTTCACCCATCAGCGTTTAGCTACGAGTAATTCTATTGCAGGCATTATTAATAGCACAAACCCGGTGTTTTGCATGCACGTACTTTTGAAGCGTCGTATTGTCGCCAATTTGCACTAATTACAACGCAACTCAAGTTACTCAACTCAACTGATCTGTCGTGACCGTGGATAATACCACGTTTACACGATCGAACAAACATCGAGCTAGCTCGATGAGCTATGGTAATTAGCATGCTAATTAAAAAGGCGGGCAGGTTGTAATTAAAAGGCCTATAATTATAACACGTGATCAACTGTGGGCTAAGCCTAGGCCCACATTTGAGCCAGGGGGCGGGGTTTTATCAGGCCTGCTTGATGTTTGCTCGATCATGTAAACATTGCAGTGACGTCATTAGCATTGTGTCGTCACGCTACTGTGCACAGACCACGGGTGGTTTGCTAGCCTGGCTGAGCAGTTGAGTTGCGTGGGTGTGAATCGGCCATTATTTATCTATGATGCGGTGCGAAGAATGCAATGCGTGACATTCATTGCTATGATTAATTCCTACTTTTAGTCGTGTATTATAGGGTGTTTACACGATCCAGCAAACTTCCAGCAAACGTCCAGCAAACGTCCAGCATTACATTTGCTGGAAGTTTGCTGCACGTTTGCTGGATCGTGTAAATACCCCATTATTCTCATCAGTTATAGTGTTGGTTGTCGTTGAATTTCGCTACTTGGACTAGAAAAGCCAATGCCCTTAGCTGATCTTATTTGTGGCTGCATCTTCGCACATGAATCAGACTCGTCACCAAAAGCGCTTTACAATCTCGAAAATGGCAGCTGATTGGCATGAGCTAATGATACTGCAGCGCACTTTGCGGCCATCCGTGGTCTGCGCTACGAGCAGTTGGAGCTGCGATGCACCCATCGGACATACCACCGCCCCAATCAGTCACACAGATCTTTATCCCTTAGCTCGTAAGCTAATTCATTTTCCATCCCACTGGGAATAAGAGATTGAGTTTACTTGAGCACTAGTAGGTTAGCTAGTTGCAGGAATTTTTTGAACCCTGCGTTTTTCTTTTTTCAAAAAATTCGGAAATATTTTGTATCAGATACTGTGCGTCTACAAAACCACCGATCGTGAGAAATTTACCAATTCGCCAAGATTTCTGTCAGTATACTATGTGCCAAAAATAACGACAAATGTTTAAAATTATTATAATGCCGCATCAGTTCATTATCAGTTTCAAACTATAGGTTGATCGCGAGCTTGCTTTCTAACATTCGTATCATTACATGTGATATGCGTAATACTTACTACTATTGGACTATTTTCTGCATATTATTTCACGATATTTTCTCTATTATTACATGCAACTTCATTTTGCGTAAATGACTTGGCGTTTTAACGATGTCGTTTCGCCTTTATCGCTTTCTGTATTTTAATTTATTCGTCACACTGACTTTGACGAAAAAATGAAATAACGGTACGCACAAATAATTCACATTAATTTTGTTGATTGTATTTAATCGACTAACGGTCTATAAAAAATTCGCGTTTGCCAAAAACAGTTAAGAAGAACAACTGCCTAGATATTCAATTAAACATGACATAAAATTCGAACTGAACATCAGAAAACCTAAAAAGCCCAAATTTAAACTTTGGACAGAGTCTTGTTTTAGTTTTTTTTTTCTGAAAAACGCTCAAAACCTATTTTTTTACGAAACGAATTTCCAGCGGCGGTTAATAGCTAGCGATGTCCGCGGGGTCAGTCCGTTGGCAGCGTTCCAGTTCGCTGTCTGATTGGCAGATGTGAACATGGAAGGGACTGGCCGGTATGTCGACCCCAGACCATTTGACGTTGATCGTGTACAGCCCGCACTGGGTCGGATTATAGCAGCACAGCACGGTGCGATCTTTCGGCTGACATCGCTTCATTTCCACGCGAAATGCACCTGCAACGACAAAACAATAAAATTGCAGCACCTCGGTCTAATTATTTCGTTCGGAATGACAATATATGAATTATTGATCTTTACCTGCGGGGAGCGTGACCACGTAAGCGGCCACCCTGCGCTGAGGCCACTTTATGCTCCCAGTGCGCAAATGAATTATTGACAATATAAAAACAAATTACGAGTAGGGCGGCAAATGTCTCAAAGCACTAAATGTGCACTTACATGAACTCGTTAAAAATTTTCTTCCAAAAATACAAACCTGGCCTGCTAACGTCTACGTACAGGAGCTAAGCAACCACTAGGCTGCAACACTGCGCCATGCGCATGATCACTGTTGTGTTGATGATTGAAACGTGTTGGTGTGGACACACCTTTGGGTCCTCGCACGGTAACGTTGAGTTGACCGCAGCCGGCGTCAGTCGTGTCGATGGCGAAATGGCTGCAGAACGTCGCCAGTAGACCGTCCCTGATGCCTGGTCCACTGACATGAAGTTTACTGGCGTCACTGTGTGCTGCCGATCGAACGTTCACCGCGAATGGACTTCCTGCACGCCAGTAGTAGGCCACCACATTTACACGATCGAGCAAACATCGAGCAAGTATGAAGCATGCATAAAGCATAGCCTAGAAGAAGCAATCACCAAGCAAACATCGAGCAAACATCGAACAAACATCGAGCAAACGTCGAGCAGACATCGAGCAAACATCGAGCTGGCTCGTCCAGCTAACACATAGCAGCTCGTAGAGCTAGCTCGTCGAGCCAGCTTGATCGCGTGAACGGGGTATTAGAGCACACGTTGTGCGCGTGTATATTGACTACGTCTGCTTCACGTACAGTGTATGCTTTATGTAAGCCTATGCTTCCTTGTGTAAACGGGATATAGGTCACACGTTAAACAGTTACGCTGCCTGAAAAAGAACTGTACAAATAATGTGAGCAAAGCTCACGTGACGCGCGACAGCATCGGTGCTACTACCTGGGTCCAAATTTGAGGCCTCCTTACGCAGGAATTCTTGAACAAGGTCGAAACTAAGTCGGTTAAAATTTATGTTTTGTGTTAAACATTTTGTATGCGGGTTGTCTTTATCCACTTGTGGTAATTTTGGTGCAATTTACTATTTAAATCGCATTCTAAAATCGTGGGGAAAACACTAAAACCTACTTTTAACATATAACTTTGTTATAATGCTCATTAACCATTTTTCCCTTAACAACTGAGTACTAAGAGTTACAAAAATAACTAAACTGACAAACTTCGAGCAAGGCTAAGGCTGTCCGCGGTACCCACTGTGGCATGCTGAGATATTTACAGCAATGACGTCAGCATCAGCCAATAGCTATCGACATCGCTGGCCCTGCTTATCAGCATTTAGTATAGCAGCAATGTCCTGTGTCGCAATGGTAAAGTATTCAAAAATCCGGTCCTGTTACCTTGATGTTTGACCTTTAAGTCTGAAATTCAATTGGACTGTTAAGATACATGTTTGTGCAAAATTTCACCATGCTAAGTGCAGCGGTTAATGTCTTATGGTGTCGACGGGAAAAAAAACTTAGCGACGATGCTAAAAAAAACAATATTGGCGTCGCTACCGCGGAGGACAGTAGCAAAAATACTAATATCTACTAAACAGAACCTGGGACATGTGTTGCGCCGAACTTGACATGCAATAGATGTGTGCCGTGTTCGACTGGACTAAGCGTCAGGGTAACTCGTCCATTCTGATGATCTGTCAGCGTACAGCGCGCCAATGACTGCGGTCCAACGCAGAATACCGACAACTCGCCTGCATACACATAGCCAGACGCATTTAAACCAGATTTAAACTTTAATTTTAAACCAGTGTTCAGTAAAAATGCCGGGGCCCTCGCGTACATTTTTTCGACATCACTGTACGAAAACTTACCAAGAATTTAGCGTTACAACTGTAATGCTGTAAAGTTTAGATTTCGCAACGGGGTAAACTTACAGAAAATGTCGAGTTGCACCGTATAAACTTCTCAATGTCGCAACACGCCAGAAAGAGGACTCCACACGCTAGAAAATGTTGCGCTGCTCTCCAACATTCGCTGGCACATGGGGCTCCCTAAACCAAAGTGTTACTGATAACATAATGACAGATTTTATATTATGATTTACTGGCTTATACATGGGAGCGAAAAAATTGATGAATACGAAAAAAATGTCCTGTAACTATATATGTATTCAGTCAATACGTCACGTCAACTAAAAACGGGTTACTGCGTAGTGTTTTATTAAACGTTTGCAAACGTTTTCTTTATTTAATGATAAAACACGTCTTAATATTTTTTTCATTTTTAACCTAAGGCTTATTGCACCTGTGTGGCTTGGTAGCGTAACGGTAACGTGCCGAACTCGTAACTCTGAGGTTACAGGTTCAACTCCGAGTCGGGGCACTGCCAGGTAACAACATTGGGCAAGTTGTTCAAACAAATGTGCCTCTGTTCACCAAGCAGTATAATTTGGTACCGGTGGTCAAAGGGCGGTGATGCTTTGCGACTGGGAAGGTAACCGTAGGTCTGGCCATGCGTCACGGACTCAAGTGGTTTATCCACCTACGAGCTCAACGGCCAACAGGGGAGATGAGCACCCCACCTATGCTCCTGATGGTTTGCTTTTTTTGTATTGCACCTACGCTCTGAAGCATGCAAAGTTTTGCAAGCAGACTATTAATAACAAGTATACCAGGGCCAGCTCGTTTGACGTCGAACTGAAGTATCTTCTCTTGATCAACGCTCATTTCGAGTTGGTTTTGTGAGGCGACGAGTTTCTTCCATCCATCCGTGACAACCACCTTCCTCGGATTGGTGACGGTCACGTGATATGGGCTACCTGCTCAACAGCCGCACACGACACTTGCGCGAATGAACGGTGTCATTCAGACCGCGTTATACCCCGTTTACACGACCAAGCTGGCTCGATGAGCTGCTATATGTTAGCTAGACGAACCAGCTCGATGTTTGCTTGATGATTGTTTAGTGTAGGCTCCGCTTTATGCATGCTTTATATTTGCTCGACGTTTGCTCGACGTTTGCTCGACGTTTGCTCGATGTCTCCTCGATGTTTCTTCGATCGTGTAAACGGGGTATTACGCGCGCCAGCGTGCATCATTCTAGTCTGTGACCAGCGTTACCTGCCACCTCGAAATGGCGTCGTGCCAGTTGGAGGAACAGAGGCAAATGCCAGAGGGGCAGAGACAATTGCCCCTGACCCTAAATTTTGGGCTGTCGGAAACATGTCGAAAAATATTTTTCTTGTCGGAAAATGTTCGTTCAAAAATGCAAAATTTGGGGCTACGACCAAACTTTGTGGAAACTTAAAAGCAAAATTGAAATTTCGAGCACTTATAATTGTCCCCTGTCGAGAATTTGGAGTGACTCAAATTTACAACTTTTAGCTCCGTCTACATTTGTAACCCACGACGCCACTCATCTGCTACACCTCACAGCTGAACGTGCGCCACCTTAACCCCAGCCAGACAGGCCAGTACTCGATTAACATACCCTGGACGGATGGAAGGCCGAGTTGTCCTTGTTGCTGGTTATAATTTACCCGTCCACAGACAGTCACCCATCTAAGTAATCAGCTTGGTAAACGCGCCTTCAGTCTTAAGTGCATTCAGCTAGCAACGCGGATTAGCTGCTCAAAATCTACTCTTTTGATCTGTTGATGAGTTTTCAGACCACAATCTATACATTATCTCGACATGCCAAGATGTTTTGAATTCGTTGTAAGCCTTTGATTTGTCTGGATTCGTGCTGTACAACCTGCAGTGTTCATTGTTCAATCAATCAATCAATCTATAGAAATAACCTCGTGGACCTACAAAAGTGGCCAGTATATGCAATATGCCGAGCTATACAAAACCGATTTCTACAGAAAACCGATAAGTCAAACGAGTGGAGTCTGCGCGTAGGTCGTGCGTGATAACTTGCCGTCAAGATGTCGATCGTTCCACGTGAGGGTGACGGTGAACAGACCGACTTCAGAGGGGCAGTAAAAGATCCGATATCGACCTTGAGTCGCTTCCTTCTCAGCGTGGCATTTGACGCAGTGACTTGGTCCTGCAACAATCAAGAACATTGCGTCTCAAACAACCTGTCACTTTTATCCTGTGAATAACTCTATGCAAATTAGGGCGCCGATTATAATAAGTTTTAGTGCAACATCATGACGAAAGTTGAAATAACTGATCACAGTTTTGTCCGCCTCACCTTAATACTGTTCCTACACTAGCTTGTGAAATGCACAAGTCGTACTTTGTAAAATTGCTGCGGTAATTTTATTGCTTAGTTATTCGCTGTTTTTCTCTTTTTACGATTTTGCTTCACCTGCGAACAAAACTAAACAAAAGTAAAACTAGAAAGCAGTCGTAGCCCGCAGGTACCTCCGCCAAGGCAAAGCTATTCGCCAGGTGACGTCACCATCTTCGCTTTGCCAGCATTTCCTTTATGCCCCCTTTAACGCAATGGTAACGAAAATTTCAAAGTGATCCGGAATCCTGGATTCCTGCCGGATCACCCCCCAAAATTTAATCACTGGTAGTTTATGCCATGCCCGACATACCCTCAAAATTTCAGAAAGATCCGTCCATAACTTTTTGAGTTATCTTTGTGGCACACAGACAAACAGACAAACAAAAACCGGCAAAAACATAACCTCCTTGGCAAAGGTAATTAAGAGCAAAATAGTTTATGACTACGAAAGCCAAATAAGCTCTATCGCTGGTATGCAGTCCGAGGCTCGCACTGACCGTCGACTTGTACTTTGAGACTGCCTCGCAAGCCGTTGGTGTCGACGTGAAAATCCGCGGCCTGGTCGACGATCGCTCGCACCAGCCCCAGACCGTGAGCTGTCACTGTGTCCGTCGACTGTAGCATGCACGACCATTCGTATTCTAAAGCACACAACAGCATGTACAACTCAGCCTGGCCGTCCCTCTGAATCTAGCCGGAGACCGTGTGCAGTCACCGTGCCGACTGACGTCAGCATACAAGAACGTTCGTACTCTGCGCAGTACAACAGCATACATGATACAGCTCAGCCTGGCCATCCCTTCGTGGCTCTGACTAACCAAATACTGTGTAGAGTCGTCACTGTAGCCACACACGACAGCATACTCGAACGCTCGTACTCTGCAGCATACAACAGCATGTACAACTCACCCTGGCCATCAATTCGGAGATCTGACCAGCCCAAGACTGTGCTCAAGGTAAACTCAGCCTAGCCGTCCCTCGAGGGCATTACTCTGCAGCACACAACGATATGCACCTTAGCCTGATCATCCCGCCGGGGCTCGCACCTGCTCGGAAATAATGTGCACGTAGGCCTACGTACTGTAAACGTTCTGTTCAGAAAAAAATAAGTAAGTAACGTCGTAAAGTTTAAACTTCGCAGTACCACTTATACGACCGTGCTGCACCAAGTAAACTTTTAAATGCTGCAATTAGGCCAACACGCCACGAAGAGGCTTCCACGGATCAGAAAATTTCGCGATGCTTGCTGTCCGACATTCTCTGACCTGTGGGGATCCCTATTAGTAGAACACGCCCAAATCCGTTTTACGCGCAACAGCAGCTACTACTGAGTCTTAGCCATCGCAATTTAGTCCGTCTGTCTGTCCGTCTGTCACACGGGTGGATCAGTCAAAAACGGTGCAAGCTAGGATCACCAAATCTTCGCCGTCGGCTGACTGGAAGACTCTATTTTCAGAATCAGTAAAGCTTTTCCATAAATTTGAAGGGAGTCGCCCCGAACGAGGGCGCTAAATAAGAGGGAATGAAAAAAAAATTCGCGATGTGCAGCTGATTCGGCGTTGGCTGAGCGAGACACGTCACGCCCTCTGGTGAGTACGAGTAAAACACTGTAGCGGCCGGTCGTCTGGCGCCTTCTGGCCACTGACTTAGACTTTGTTTTACTGGGCTTTCAAACATGGACCGCTGTTGCGCGTTCCCGTTTGCGTTAGCAGGACTTTTCGGGTTGCATTTATGATGGTATATGAACGTGTGGGGTGTGAACGTACTGGTTGTGGAGTGTTGTCGATATCTGCAGCTGTCCTGAGTGGAGTAATTGCACAGCAGACAGCAGGTGAGTTGGTCGAGCAGGCTGGACTGCTGTGAACCTGGCTGGACGCTTGATCTACCGTTGGTGGTGGACATGTCGAGTGGGTAGCGGTAAAGCGATCGCATGTCGCGTTTCATCGTCGACAGCTCTTCTTTCTTGATGTAGGTCAGCAGCGACTGCTCAAACTGGTCGTCCTCGTCACAGTCCTCGTACGAACTCTGATTACAAGGCAACGAGAAATAAAACCGGAAGCAATAAACTGTAATGTAAACATTTTGTGCTTTACTTAACCCACATCATGTTCTTCAAACCTGTTTGCATCGCTATCCTGACGGAAATTAAATTCTTTAAAAAATACCAAATTTGAGGGTGAAAATCCCCCATTTGATGGGAAATTAGAGGCACATTAAAGTTTTGAGCACTTATATTTTTGTCGAAAATTTACAGTTATCTGTAAGTGTACAACTTTATTTTCCTATCCTTGCTTTTTTACGCGCGAAAGCAGCTACTGCTTTCAGCGCGTCTTAGCCATCGCAATTCTGTCCGTCTGTCCGTCCGTCTGTCTGTCACACGGGTGGATCAGGCAAAAACGGTCCAAGCTAGGATCTCCAAATTTTCACCA
>Ga0209671_1005346_pt1 | contig 12977 bp, 9 predicted proteins | sample WorMetHERISLAND2_2_FD_187401 | JGI IMG/M metagenome (GOLD analysis project Ga0209671, IMG submission 187401) | Marine gutless worms symbiont microbial communities from Max Planck institute for Marine Microbiology, Germany - Olavius geniculatus... | ecosystem: Host-associated > Annelida >... | reverse complement strand
GTACTGAAGACTATGGACTCAACAGTTACTGTACTGCAGCACTGCTGTGTGCATAGCTGGATAATAGTTACTAAAACTGTTCCTAAAAGTTACTAAGAACGATTAATGTTAGTCATTTTGTGAGATGACGATACATGACTGATTGTTGACTAGGCAGAGAACAAAAATGTTTGTCAATGAGGCGTTTTTAACGCTATATATGACCGTGAATTGGCACCGTGAATTCGCCGTGAATTTTGCGACTTTTCTAAAAGTATGCCGTGATTTTTTCACTTTTGCACCGTGATTTTCGTCTAGCCCTACCAATAGACCCTGCATGGACGCTCGGATAACACAGATCTGTAGTACCCCACTGACATGAATCATCCTAAATTAAACTTCAAACAAAAACAGATTTGATGCATACTGGACAGAGTAACAGATTCATTTAACTCGTTGTCGTCGGTCTTCACTAATTTAGCGAAATGCTTCGGCGAAATTCTATCACGAAACAGCGTCGTGTCGAGTACAAAGTCAATGCTATGACGATCGCTGTACGACCCAAGTACACTACAGTCTTAAGACGCGTGATATCAGCGACCGAACAGTCTACAACAACCTCTCTCGTCTAGCATTGACAGAAATATACCACTATAATACGACCCCGACCACTAGACCGAATAAACGCGTAGCCACAACGAAATATCATCAAAATAGCAACTGTTTATTTTGTCTTCCGCAACCGACCATTGAGGTAAGGTGACGCATGCGCAAACAGCCTGTCTACCCTGGATCAGAGACTGTGGCGGTAGGCAAAACGCAGATGCTCCAAATTGTCTGCCTAACGCATTGTTTTTGCAGCAGTAACACGTCTGTTTCAAAGGTACGATCAGGCCCGTCGAGAGCCACAGCGCGGCCGGGGCCCAGAGAAACATTCTCTCGGGGCCCCAAACATTTTCACGGGGCCTCTCTGGGGAGAAATTTTTTAAATTTTTTTCAAAATGGTACATTTTGGCGTACTATATATTTCTGGCCGACGGCGGGGCCCCCAAACGTCGCGGGGCCCGGGGTAGCTTACCCCTACCCGACTTTATCGACGGGCCTGGGTACGATTTACAGGGGAAAAAATAAAATCGTAAATCTTTGGGGAGTCCGTAGACCCTTTCAGCCCCCTCCCCCTAAATGGCACCCTGCATCACGTCTTAAACGTGTACACTTTGGACATAAATTCTGATAATTTGGAAGTAAGTTTAATTGTTACAAAAGCTTATAATTTCGCTGAATAAATCACATTTTAGTTTATTGTGTGCTTAATTAAGTCAGAACTTTTACAGAGACAACAACAGCATTATGCAACAATTTGCAGCATCTGCGTTTTACATGGTAGTGCGTTGACATACATTAGGTGAGATGAACAATGAGTGTATCTTACATTGTCTTGGCTATCTGTATGCCAAAAATTATCAAATTTGGCGGAGATTTGACGAAGTTCTGACAAAAACAAGTTGGGTTATTTTTTGGCACACCCTGTAGACCAACTACGACTCGAGAACTCCACCATTCTGACTAATGTCTGATTGCGTGATTACCGTAGTGAACAGCTACAGTAAAAGGAGTATAGACTGCTATAGCAGATTAAATTAAACGTTTGCTTTTTCCAAGTTCTGCCTGTAATGTTCGCGCAAAATCGATATTTCAGATTCAGCTCTCATTCTCAAGACTTTCAATTATACAGTTTTAATACACAAGATTTTCTTCAATCACACGTGGTGTTTATATTATTGTATACGTTGTTATCCGCTTTCATGCTTGTGTACTACATCAGGTAAGCTATCAATTTTACTGTAAGTACTCATGTGATTGTGAATTTGTGATCTTCTGCTTACTTACTGACAGTTGCAACTTGCAGGTGCCCGTTCGGTGCATGTTGTTTTTTATGCAATTTCAAACTTCAAATAAGTAGTTTTTGCCCAAGTTGTAAACAAAGTTGTGTTATAAAATGAAAGTTAAGTTTAAAGGTAAAATGTGTATAATAAAGTGATTTGCAAATACTGAATTTGACGTGAGATGACGAAAAATCTAATGCACTTGCCATGTGCGCAATTTCGTATCTGTATAAACACTGTGTCCAAAAAAACATCTGTAACTTGAAAAGCAGTTATCAGATTTTGATAGTTTTTGGTACAAATATTCTTGACAAAACTTACGATCAAATGACTAATCAGTTTTTCACCTCACTAAACATTTGTTTCTGCACTACCTGGGGAAAACACAACCAGCGAAATATCACTTTTTATCCAATGCGATATGATTGCTTAATTAGCATAACACGTAAAAACACATTTTGTTCACATTTCTGACACTTTGGCCAACATTTCATCCAGTTGTTCATTTTTCAACTGCCTGCAGTAAAATTGTTTGAAGTGTTTGCCCACTATGTGAACACAGGCATTGTTTGATTGCATTTCTAGTCATTTGTATGATTTAAAATATGCTGACAATAATTCTAGTGATAGATTGGCGATCTTGCTGTTAGCATTAAAAAATTGCTAGAGGTCGGTCGAGTAGATATATTATTGGGAAGATGGTAGAACTTATATGCCTGGTAGACACAGAAGGTCTATAAGCCATGCCATGACTCTGTCAGGTATTTGAGTCAGGCTTATTCAGTATTATATATGAGTCCATCTCAATCCAAAGCTGTTTTTGTAACATGGACTTAGAACTATAGTGTTTTTGGATAAATTTTATTTAATGCCTGGTAATTGAATACATTGCAGTTCCAACCAGTCTTATCAAAATGATGCGGTGAAGAAATGTGGCTGCATTCTTACATTAACAATGAGATAAATGTAATTAGATAAAGTGGCGATCTATCGCTAGTAATTTTCTGCTCTAATGCGAGATCGCCAATCTACCGCTAGCACTGACCATGTGCTAATTATGGTTGTTGTGATGTGTTACGCTGATGTTTAATTGTTATGTTCTACGTTGCTTTCACGTTGCTGCTGTGCATGGTGCAATGATACCGATGATATCAAGGGTGAGTGACGTTTGTATTTGTACTACACCTATTCTTGTGTAGAAGCATGTACTCAGTTGGACCATAGACCTTCTGCTGTTATTTTTTTATACAGGCCTAAATGATTTAGCACTTTGGTATAAGTTGGGGGATTTTATTTTGTACTTGTATATGTTTATCCAGATTTCATCACTTTTTTGTGATATTTGTTTGTATATTACTGGATTTTTGTTACTTAACTATATAGTATTTGTATCGAATGAACTGTGGTGATAGAACTTAAGTCAGTTGTTTGTTTATTATATATAATTAGTGTGTATGTTATATCTGTTGAGAGTTCATTATGTACACATGTGTAGGATGACAGCAGTAGCTGTGTGGAGATGGGTTGCCAATGATGACAGCTGTGGCATATGCCGAATGCAGTTTGATGCTTGCTGTCCAGATTGCAAACTCCCAGGAGACGATTGCCCACTAGGTCAATAGCACTGGCTTGTTGTTGTAGCACTGCATGATGTTTGCAGTAGATTTGTAGCAATGACACTTTTTTCTCTGCTGTGCCAAGTGTCTGTCTGCCAGATGTCCAATAGGTGATGGCACAGAAGATCTCAAACATGTCAAATGGCATCAGCAGTCCCGGTACTCAAAAAAAAAGTTAAAAGGGTAAAAGTGCATATTACAGCCGCACACCCAGATTGCATCAGAAGTGACTGAAATAGGTAGAATTAGTAATATTAGGCATGTTTCAGACAGATTTAATTATGGGAAACTCCAAATAATACAATATTGAGACCCAAAAACAAATTTAAGCTTTTGGGTGAATTCCATCATTCTAAAGAGGGTTTTTTGATGGGGCCTATAAAGAAAAATGGGCTAGGTCTTTTGGGGGTAACACAATGAAAAACACGAAAAACAGCCTAGTGGCGCCACCTGGCGAATGAACGACGTACTAAACTGAATAATGAAGAAATAACTTTAAAGCTGAATAAGCCGCATCTACACCGTGGTCCATAAAAACATGTCACTTTTATTTTTTGAATAGCTTTGTGAAACATTGGCCGATTTTCATAATTTTTGGCGCAACATCAGGAAAGAACTTGACACAAGTGACTTCAGTTTTTTCCACCTCACTTTAATACTGTCATTACACTACCTTGTGAAATGCAGAAGTCATAGTCTGGCCATTTACAACAATGAATTCATACTGGATAGCGCATGCGTCGGCTCAGAAAAGATTAACTGAAAAGCGGCCAGCATGATTGGCAACTATTGTACCTTTAAAAGTCACACATGTCAAATCGTTAAAAAAACGTAAAGTCCTTCCCAAGCCTTATGGCCCATAGGGCGGCGCTGATCTCCATTTCCTAAGGCCCTCAACCACACACCAGTTTTTACACTGCGAGACCATGGATACGGGGCCAGTGTATTGCACGGTGTGCCTGTTTACGTCCCAGCAGTGAGGCCGGTACCAAATTATACTGCTTGGTGACAGAGGCACATGTGTGTGAACAACTTGCCAAAGGTCGTTACCCGGCATTGTCCTGGTGCGGAGTCGAACCTGCGCCTCTGAGTTACCTCAGGATTACAAGTCCGACACGTTACCGTTAGACTATCGAGCCACACTGTGTCACATCACATCCTCTATATTACAGTTTTTGCTCAAAATGTCCTCCTCCAACACAAATGCAAGCGGCAAACATTGACACCACTCGCAAACAACAGGCTCAACAACCTGCATTTCACAAGGTAGTGTAACGACAGTATTAATGTGAGGTGGCCAAAACTACAGTCGTTTTGTGTCTATAGTTTATTCCTGATGTTGCACATCAAAAATTATTAGAATTAGCTCATGCTGCATGGAGCTATTCAAGAAATAAAAGTGCCACACTTTTTATGGACCATGGTGTAGAACCCATGCAACTAGCAAAAACAGTTTACTGGCACCCCCTAGCAAATGAATGACGTTCTAAATCGAATAAAAACTATAAATTTTTTATAAATGAGTGAAAAACTGAATAAGCAGCATGATGTAAACAAGGAAATAATCTGGGGCCTTAATACTCAGTCGTTTCCAGTTTCCCATAACTAAATTGGTCTGAAACACGCATAATAACACTAATTCTATTTATTTCAGTCACTTTTGAAGCCACAGTAACTAAATAAAGCAACACACTTATGTGACAAAAACACATATATACCTGGAGAATATGACGAAGTTTAGCAGATAGTGCTGTTACGCCATAAGATGTAACTAGAACCGAAAGAATACCAACTAGAACGTGTAAAATCCCAAACCAGACCACATTTGCCCGAGTTAACCTAGTACCTTTAATAGAAGTGGCACAGCTTGTATGGGATAACTTATGGTGTAAATCAGTCTCTGTCTTTTCATCATGGTGCAAATGTAGAACTGCAGTGCATGGTTATAAAGTGGGACTGTTTGTTGTTGTAGTGTGGGGCCAATGTTCTCACTGCTTCCACATTCACTGCATCGTCAAGTGGCTCAACTCTCAACAAGTGAATCAACTCTGTCCAATGTGTCGGCAAGAATGGAAGTTCAAAGAGTGATCATCATTCTCATTGTTGTCTGTCCATCAACTGCCACTTTACTGCTGAGTGTGTGCTGATTGTCGAACAGTTTTTTGTACAGTATTTATACACCATGGTCCATAAAAAACGTGCCACTTTTTTGAATAGCTCTGTGCAGCATTGGCCGATTAGAATAATTTTTGATTTTTGGGGTGCAACAACAGGAAGAAACTCGACGCAAATGACTACACTTTTGGCCACCTCACTTCAATACTGTCACTACACTATCTTGTGAAATGCAGGTTGTTGAGTCTGCTGTTTGTGAGTGGTGTCAACATTTGCCGCTTGCATTCATGCTGGAGGAGGACATTTTGAGCACATGCTGTAAATAAAAAAATGTGATGTGACACGTGTGAATTTTTAAGATACAACAGTTGCTTTTCAGTTAATCATTTCTGAGCGGACGTGTTCGCTATCCAGTATGAATTCATTGTTGTAAATGGCCAAATTATGACTTCTGCATTTCACAGGGTAGTGTAGCGACAGTGTTAAAGCGAGATGGCCAAAACTACAGCCATTTGCATGAAGTTCTTTTGTGATGTCGCATGCCAAAAATTATTAAAATCGGTCAATGTTTCATGAAGCTATTCAAAAAATAAAAGTGGCATATTTTTTATGGACCACGGTGTATATGTCCGTGACCTAAAGCAGTGATGTATAGCAATTTACTGTGCAATAAAGAATCTGCAAGATCAGTGGTGTAGACAAGGGAGCCTTGGAGCTCAATCCCTTTCCCAGTTCTGTGACAAGATGTAAAAGACACGTTTAAACTGCACTGAATTTGCTCAGTTTATTCTCAGGAAAATAATTTTAAAATTGTTACCATCAGATCTTGTACATCAAAACAGAGATGTGCACGAGACCTTCTGAGCCGAGACCGAGACGAGACGTTGCAGCTTCCGAGATGCTGGCCTTGAAGCTCCCCAGACTCGAGAGTCTTGGGAGCTTCAAGTTCTCTCCGAGACATTTTTTGTGAAGTATGGTGAAACACATTGACAATGAAAAAAAATATATGGATTAATTAACTCGCACCATGGTAAGCGCTTTCTCTTGTGATATTGTGGGTTTTTGCACTTTATTTTGACAATTATCACTGAATAATTAACGGCTTGCACCATAAAGAATTGCAACTGCAGTGCTGTAGACATCAGCCATTATGTTTATCGCAATTTGCAATCAACTGAAAATAGTAAACTATAGCTGATTATAGCCTTATAAGTCGTCCACATTTGGCTGATAGTATTTATTCTGACATCGTACACTATCTTCATTGTGACTAGGTCATTGTATGATGAAAAAAGACTGACATGACATAATTCTGCTTTATGATAAATAAGTAAATGAAAGAGTAAAAACACTGTAAACGAATATGTCTAAGCCGCAAATGTCATGCTGGTTAGTATTGCTCTAACTGCAGCTGCAGTATGCATGGCGCGCACCTACACAAAACGGGGAACTGAACAATTATTTGGTGGCAAGTTGTGTCAGGAATATTTGTAACAAAAATTATCAAAATTTGGTAAATGGTTTTCAAGTTACAGTCAAAAATGTCAGGGATGCTTTTTTGGGACACAGTGTATATTTGAGAGTTACCATCACCAATAACTTTGTAACGGCACGACGTACATCAACGAAATTTTGCACGCAGACCCATGTTGTACGTGGCTGGGACATGGGCTAAGTCAGATGTCGCTGAGGAGTCGTCTTTAGATTTGAGAAAATTTTACTTTTGCAAAAAAGTGATTCCAGCGAGACCAGTGACAGCAGTGATGTTTCAGTTTGGACTGCAATGGGCTATGACGTCATATGGACGTCGTCACCATGGTGACGCATCACCAGTATCATTGTATATCTGTGTGTCGAGGCCGCAGGCCGAGTTGAGGCCCAAAGGGACAGAGAGCGTAGCGGCATGTCCGCTTGTATTTAATATTTCAAACTGTTGCTAAAATATAATATACTGTTGTCATGTAGGCCTCCACATTATATTTTGAAGTTGGTGTGGATGTATATAGTCTGTACTCTGTAGTAGTGATTGCAGTCCTTGGATTAATTTGTCAATCCGGGGATCATGGATTAAGAAAATTGTAATCCCCGGATTCAGTTTTCGGGTTACGCTTACAAATTGGTTGTTATGTAGTACTTGTGGTAGCTGCACTGGACTTATTTCATGCACAGGATGCAGTAGGCCACTACTGTTGGTGACTGTGACTGTCAAAATTTAACTTGCAATGTACAACATTTTACAGTGTTTGAAAAATAAAGTTGAAAATTTTACGGGTGTAAAATTTTATGACTCATGTCACGCTGGGGGAGCATGAGTGCTCCTGGACTCGGTAGCTAATTTTTTCTCGGGAGTGAAAGAACAGAAAGAGAAGAGGAGGGGAAGGAAAGGAAAGGAAAGAGAAAGGGGATTGAAATGAGAGAAAGGCGACTTGGGGAAGGTTGCTTTCTGGCAATGAAAGTGGGTGGACATTCATGAATGAGGTGTCTGGTATTTTTGCATGTTACTCCTGGGACTGGGTAGGAGTTGTATGCAGTTTTATGTCCAGAGCATTTCTCATTTTTATATGCGAGTATAGGTCATAGGCTTCAAAAATAATTTTGGTTCTCACTTTGTAGATCTTGTGCATGGGGCACCCAAAGTTTACCCATGAACATGAATGTGGTTAGTTGCTACTGGTAATAAATCACGCGAGCAGAATTGAGAAAAGTAGTAAATTCCAGATGGCGGTGATCACCATTTTAAATGTAGTTCATCACTTATAACTGTTTTTTCACCCATCTGCATGAAATTTGGTATGTACACTAAATTTGCGGTCCCACACACAGGCTTGCCATTATATTAAACAAATAAGATCCAAGATGCTGGAGGTAGCATAGTAGGAGTAGTTGTTGTTGTTGTGTACAAAGTAACTGTTCAGTGACCTTTCAAACTTTAATAAAACTGCAAATATTATATATAAAAAAACTGCAAACAATTCATTTAATGTTGTATAAGCGCTGATGTAAAACGGCAAAAATCAATAAGTATAAGCACGAACATTATGCATTAGCTTAGACATTTATATCTGGTAACTGAGAACAGATTAAATGTCTAAGCTAATACATTAGTTTTTGCTTATACTTTTTGATATTTGCCGTTTTACATCAACGCTTATACAACAATAAATGAATTGCTTGCAGTTTTTTATATATAATGACATATATCAATGACACTTGCTTAAAATAGTGAAATAAAATTTACTAGAAATTTTGGGCAAAGCCACATGAGTCCACCTGGCGCTGTAGGCCTAAGTCTGATTTGGTGAAAAATTCAGGGGTAAAAATTCCCCTGGTAGCAAAGTCACGTGGCCCGAAGTCGAAAGCATTAGCATATGCTGAACGCACACTGTCGACTTTGGGTAGGTAAATATTAGCCGCATAATCTCTGGTGTTAATGGACCAAAGTTCACCATTATTTTGTTCAATGCAGAAGGGATTATAGTGTTGATAACGCCGTTTTTGCTTGTTAATATCTCTATCCATTCCAAAGATATTCAGGGTCAAAGTTGAAAGTTGTCGTGAATCGCGCCTAATTTTTGACGTTTTTTTGCCCTCCTAAATCTTAAGGAGTGGTGCTCCCCAAAAGTTGTCCCCGCGTTATCACCCCTACCTAGCAGCACGCCACATGGCAAAGTTTCATGAAGCTACTTCCTTTGGCTCCGTTCCGGAAATATTTGCCATCGAAGTTTGAAGTCATCCGAATTCGCGCTAAATTTTGCATGGTTTTGGCCCCTAAAAATTTTTTGGGGAGGGGCCCCCGAAATTTTGGATGTGTATTATTTAATCGAACACACTTCCCATCATGGTGCGAAATTTCGCGGCGATCGCCCGACGGAGCTCGGAGATCTCGCATCAGGGAAAAAAGAAAATAAATGCCAGCAAAATACAAGTTCGCTCCGAAAACTATCATTTCCGGGCGGATTTATAATGTCAGTTATTTGCATTATTTATTGGCAAAGTATAACTATAAAGTAGGCCTACTGTACATTTGTATAGGCCTAGTAACCAATCATGAAAGTTGAGTTTTATGCGACATTGGAGTTACTACAGGGTGGGCCAAAAATAAGCTATTGTACTTTTTTCATATATTCGCTAAATATTGACCAATTTGCACAATTTTTTTCACCAGTAGGTTCTGTAAGAAATTTGCTACTCAGTGGCATACACATCACACTCATTATGTCTCTACATTACCTTGTAAAATATAAATATCCAAAAAAACGTACAATATCTACAGTATCTACAATATCTAAGGTCGAGTGGTAAATTTTTTATTATTTAAGTAAAATGTTAAATATAAGTTGTAGTTAAGTGTGAAAAAGGTTTAGGTGTAGCTACGGAGTAAATTTTCATCTCTCAAAAAAAGTGCACAGCTTGTAGTTGCTCATGTAGTTAACTGAGCAAGATTGCAGCCACCAACCAGCTTTAATGTACACTGAAAACAAGTGCACAGTAAAATCGTTCAAATTATTTTTTAAAATGTTTAATTCCAATGTTTTTGACACTATAACTCACATTTTAACATTTAAGTTAAATACTTCGAACAGGTCCGGTTTTTTAGCCCACCCTGTACTATATTACGTATACTTAGTAGTCAAGACTAACATGCGGCAGCGAGTAACAGAAACAGTGACGCTGCTGAATATTCTATCGTGTTATTACACGGCTGTTCTGGCCAGGCCGAAGATTGATCTCATCACCAGCTTGAAATAGTTAAGCGTCTGCAGCACATACAGGCTTGTCACAGTTAGCATCGGTGTTGAGCAAGATCTTTATGACAACTGAAGGTTTAGCGCATGAAGGAGTTAGTAGGCCTATAGTTGTCACTTAACGGTCTAGTTTGTCCCTTGTCGTGAATATGCAGCGACGTATATAGCCAAGATTTATAGTCGACCGTTAAGGTCGAGTCTTTGGCACTACGTCGTTTGCTGTCGTCGTCTGTCGTCGTGTATCACATGACATGTTTTGTAACTAAATGGTACGTCGTAGACAATCGGCAGTGGTACCGTTAGATAGAGCGATGACGAGTTCGTATAAGCTGTCGATAGTAACCATGTCTATCTGCAGCGGTTTGGCCGCAATTTTGAATACAAAGTTGCTGCCCGCAGCTATCATCATGTGCGCCGAGTTGCCGTATCGTACCTTAGCTTTAATTGTAGCGTTTGATCTAACAGCGTCACCATAGCGCGTATGGGACTGTAGTCACTCTGGGAAATTGTTTTCTTTCCGCGACCGGAAGTCAGTCGCTGGTCTTTGGATATATGCGGTACGGCCGGCCCACCAGAGCGACAGCTGGGCTTTTTTTATATTTTGTGAGGGACTAAAATAAAATACCTTAGGTACGAGTAGATCAAACGCATTCAGAGATACAGAGACAAAGGAACAGGAGGGAATGTCGTTAACTTGCTTAGGCCATATTATAGGCTAATCACTGAGGTTCTTTGGCCGACCTATGTACTCGCAAGCTTTTGTCTGTCGTTTGTTGTCTGAAACGCATACATTGAGGCTAAGCGGTACGTCTTGCCGGAAAACTGAAGAAGCAAATAGGGTTTCCCGACCGCTAGCCTGTGATACCAATTCTGGCTATACGATTCCCTCTCCCCAAACTGGGGTACAGACAGCACCCCAAGTACTTGCATTGCAAATTTCGCGACCAAACCGCTTTGGTTAGCAGCATTACTATTGACAGTTTAAAGGAACTTCCCAACGCCATATCCAACGGTACCATTCCCGACTCTCTACGGACACCTGTTCCCAAAAATATGGGTCCCACTCCCTGACCCCAAAATGCATGGCACGTTGCGGCCAAACTGTATCACAGGAATGGTAACTAACAGACTATGGGCATTTACAATGCTTTATCTAATGCACTTATTGCTGACCCTTTCCTTCCCTAACGAACAGGGATCTTGACCCCTCCCAAATAGGCTACTTGCGTTGCAAATTGCGGCCAAATCGCTGCACATAGCAACATGGTTACTATTGACAGCCTATAGGAAATTACCAACCCGCTATCCAACGGTATAATCGCCGACCCACCACGGATACGTAGGCCTATTATTTTGTTCTTCTTAATCGGGGTCCCGACCCTTTTCCTCAGAAATGCATCTTGCTGGTGGGCTTCTAATTGTTTTCGAAACAGGTGTACAGAGTGAGAAACTGCAGCATATAGGCCTATAGACCATACAATTCAGCCAAGGCAGACTGTATATGACGTAGGCATATCGTACCAGTCTGTGAAACATGCAGACAGTGCCGTCCTCGTCCTCGCCGTTGGGGCAGTGGACGACATCATCACACAGTGCGTGCTCGTCGATGCACACGATGACGTCGGCGTCTGGCGGCGTCACACATGCAAACAACTGACGACCGTCGCTCGACCGCGGACATTCTGCAGTAACACAGTGACACATTGTGACAATGTTGTCTAGTCTAGTCCCCGAAGCATCGGAAGGGGTGTGAAAACCAAACTTATACGCCGAGTAGACCATATGCACGGACCAACGGGCCAAAAGACGACTGTCGGGTTCATGGAGAGGGAGATTCAGCTTCACTATTTTCAGCACTCACCACTGGATGGTGAGTTATAGCATATGCGCGGTAACAAAATCCTTGGATAAATATCATAGGCGGCATTACGGGGTTTACCAGTCAGTCTGTGTGTCTGTCTGTCACGTACATAATCTTAACTCGAAATCGTCATTATCACCTTCATTGAGGGGTAGGGTATATCTTGGACTTAAAATAACCATTATTTCTATAGGGCCAAAAGTCCACAGCGTAGTATACGTAACGTTTCTACTTTGTTTTAAAGTTTGTAATAAGAACTATTTACCACATTGGCACCAAATTTGGCATCAATCAACGTTATTTATTGTTAACATTGCCTCGTGATTTAATGTGGAAAATAAAGTGCCGCCATCCATCGTACGACAGTAGATTACCGGTAGGCCTAACCCTGACAAGCACTTGTATATTTTCAGCTGAAGATCATCTTTGCAATACGCCTAAGTTCCGAACAGACGACCGTGAAATGTATTTTCTTTCCAATTTCGTACAAATCTTTGTAGATGTGCGGAGCACTTTCATGACCGGAGATCATGAGCTCTTCTATTCGATTTTTGTCCGAAATTTCAATGTGTGAACTGATCGCAGACGGAACTGCTGCCTTTCGGACGTTCTGTATCGCCAGCAAATTAAAATGAATTTTCTCCAGCAGTGCTAAAGAAAATTAATAATCAGCAGCCGGTTTCAGCTTCTTCCCGGAAAACTATCTCAACAAACGCTGTTTTTCGCCTGGCGTAAAACAACAGCGCACGATCAAATTTACTGATCTTTCTTACAC
>Ga0209671_1005342_pt1 | contig 12981 bp, 8 predicted proteins | sample WorMetHERISLAND2_2_FD_187401 | JGI IMG/M metagenome (GOLD analysis project Ga0209671, IMG submission 187401) | Marine gutless worms symbiont microbial communities from Max Planck institute for Marine Microbiology, Germany - Olavius geniculatus... | ecosystem: Host-associated > Annelida >... | reverse complement strand
GAGATGGGAAATTAAATTGTCACTTGACGACAAGTTGTCTCAGGAATATTCGTACCAAAAATTATTAAAATCCGATAATCCTTCTTCACGTTACAGTCGAAAATGTCGGGGATGTTTTTTTTGGGACACAGTGTAGTTCTGTGTAATATTAACAGTAGAAGCTACTATGATGACTGTATATATTGATTTAGTTAACTGATCAGCTGATGCAGATTTATGCTGGCTTAATTTGTTCGTACTCTTGCTGGCTCTTATGCACTGTTGAAATGACTATGTCCCATGTGCAGTGAACCGTGCTGTCTATGCATTATAGCAAGAGAGTTATGACCTGCATATGTCAGTATGTTGTGTGTGGTATATTTTATTTGCTGTATTATATTGAGACAAGTGGTTACTACTTGGATGGTGACTGTTTGCTTACAGGTAAACTATCTAGATATATAACCAACGTCAAGGTCAACTCAGCCTTCCATCCTTCCGGGGTAGGTAAATCAAGTACTGGCCTGTTTGACTAGGGTTAAAGCAGGGCACGTTCACCTGTGTTGGGTGGCAGGTAACAACACTGTGATCTCATATGGCAGGTGATACTCCATAGCTCTGCGATGGATTTTCTATTAAGAGCCTATACACATACTTTAACCTTTATTGTTACTTGGGTTATTTGCCAGTCAACGGATCCGTTGGCGTCCGAACACGCAGTTGAAATGGTGGAGCAACAGACATAGCGAGCAAGGCAGGTCATTCACGAGCTGAGTCATTCTGCTCCCTGGGTTGACATCGTAAACTGCAACAGCGGTCTTTGTCTGGCTGAGTTAACAGAATCCATCCCTGCAGCTTCTGAAGCTAAAAGCCCGGCTGAAAACTGATGACAACAGGGTTCATACAGTGTTTGGGAAATTCCAGTAAGTTATGGAATTCAAAAGTGAGAATTTCCGGGAATTTGAAAGTTATGGAATAAGGCCGTAGCTCTGGAAAATCATGCTGTAAAAAGGATTATGGAGTCCTTGAATTTTGCCAAGGTTAATTGTGTTTAAGCAGTTTGCTAAGAAAATTAGTATCTGTCTCCTGAGTCTATTTGTAGTGTGTTCAAAACACCTTCAGCCACTGTCATAGAATCTTCTGACTTTATTGTGAAGTAAACCACACACACTTGAAACACATTAATACTTTTTATTGGAGAGCAGAGTATACTGGTCCTGGGAAACTCTGGAATATGCTGTTTTTGGTGCTGGACAGTACTGGGAAACTGGGTTGACAAGTTGGTGACAATGATTTCAAGTGTGCTGCTGATGATATCAACCTGTTTGTCTAGTCTTTGGCTCATTACTGCATTCAGTGTCCCACTGCCGGTAATTCTGAATGTCGGTTTGCAGTGCTTTTTGTTCAGTGTTGGCTTTCGTCTGCTCATGCCTCTGATAATGTTTGCCTAGGAGTTTTGCCGCAGTTGTTATTTTTGTTACATTTGATAGTAAATATCATAACAAACGGGTAATGAAGCTGACATTTGCTGGCCTGACAGTTGTTAAGTAGCCAAACCGTTTGTGCATTGCTGTAGTTTGGTTTTGTTTTGGGTAGCAACAACGAACAAGTAGCATCTTTCAAAGCAAACTTGGTAATTTGTAACATCTGTTAACTACTGCAAGGTATTTTTTTTATTCGGAAGTATTTTAACCTCACCTTTTTTATTTAGGCAACTGTGATGATGTGCTCTAGTGGTTAACACATTGTGTTAGATCATTATAGTTTCCCTATGCCAGGCCCAGTTGATACTTTGATGGGTAGCAGTTAGCGACAGGTAAATGATCTTGATATGTAACCAGACACCCATGTCAACTCAGCCTGGGTAAGTATCAGACAAAGCTAGGACATAAAAAGGCCAAAGCAGTAACCTTATATCTATCTCACAGTGTAACTGTAAGCTGGTGTTTGGTCGAAGGCTAAGAAAACAGATCCACATCCTATGGGCCTTGTGGCTTGGGACGGACTTTACATTCTTATTACGGCTGTACCAAATAGTCTCATAAAGGTTAAACTTTCTGTAAAGGTTAAACTTTCTGTTTTGTTATTATGTGTATGTTCAATTTTGCCTGCACTGGCCGTTTCCGAAATGACCTATACTGTGTCGGGTGGGACGTTAAACCCTACTCACTCACTCACTGTGACATTATTCGACCGACTATGAATAGAATATGAATAGTTGATGCATGTTCACATATATTGCACAATGCCCTGGTTTCGGACTGAATAGAATACGAATACAATCTAAATCTAAATGTAAAAACAATTTGATATTGCGCCATTGTCACAAAGTTAAGTGTGAATCAGATGTGCTGCATTGGTGCTGACTTGTCCTAGGTATCGAGGTAGGTGGTAGTAAAAATATTTGGTACAGTCCTAGTTTTTATGTATACCATGTTGTTGTTGTTGTTGTTATTGCTGTTGTGTAAATAGCCTCTGTAATGGTATTTTGTTGTATGCAAGAAGGAGTTGTATCTCATTTTGGTGCATTGTCGTCATAGGCGTGAATCACGTTGGCGTGTGTTTAGGCCTGTGGGGTATTGTCACTCATGTGACTGGTCTGTGTATACACTGTGAGGCATAAAAACACACCAAAATTTTTTTTATCTTAACTTGAAGAAAAGTGATCCAATTTTAATAAGTTTTGGTACGAATATTCCTGATACAACTGGCCATCAAATGACTGTTTAGTTTCCCACCTTGCCCATTGTCTGTTTCTGCACTATCTGGGGAAAGAAAACGAACAAAATATTGCATTTTTAACCATATTGGTATTATTGCTTAATTAAAACAACACACAAAACACATATTTTGTCCAATATTTTCATCATTTTAGCTAATAGTTTATATAATTGTCCATTTTTTAATTGCCTAAAAATGTTTGAAATGTCCCACGAACATGGGCTGTGCTCGGAGACGCGCCCCCTCTCCTCCAATAGACAGTATTATCACATTGATGTCTGTGTGGAGGATAACAGTAAAGATTATTAGTACTGCCATTATGTTAATTACATATGCACGCGTATAATGGAGCTTACAATTTTAGGTTTAGCTTGTTTTTTGTATTTTGTGTGTTTATGTTTCTGTAAAGGTTAAACTTACTGTTCCGTTATTATGTGTTTGTGTTGGTGTGTTTTTTATGCCTCACAGTGTAGCTTAGTTTGTACCATCACTCTCGATTTTCAGAAATAATGCTTATTTGGGCCACGCTAAACCTCTCTATGATGATGGTTTTACGGATTGACTTTGGCTGTCAGTTTACAAAGTCGTTTGTGTTAAATGCACTTGATTGCACCTAATGGTAACAGTAAAGGTCTGGGTACTCACCATAGTGCTGCATCCGTACATAGGTCATACTCACGATCAGAAGCAGAAGCCTTTGCTGGGGTAGGTTTGCCTTTTACCTAAGTTATACCCAACAGGGAATTAATACAAAAAATCTCCGTGGACCCTCTAGTCAGCTGGGGCACACTCACATCTTCTCAGCAACCCCACTTTCTGACACTCAGCGACCTGTCTTTCTTAGTGATGGATTTATGCCGGTATTTTCTCAGATATTGTTAACATCTGTCATTTCTTGGTGTTTTTTTTCATGATAATGTAACTGTCATTTTATTCATGTCTGGCTGATGCTGTGGTATTTTAGTCACCAATAAATGTTTAGGGTATCATTGTACTAACATTATAACGTTGTTTTACATACGTAATGTACTGTATATTAACATTTGTAGCCATATTTTTCTGGCATATTTTCATATTTTCCTGTGTTCTGCTGTCCGTGTACTCTTAGCATAGCTGGCATTTAGTCTCATTATAGTCACCAAAATTGATATACTCATGGTGTGTTAGTTGCATCTCTGTGGTCGTATCATTTCGGTGGTGCTATGCAGTTCATTATCTATGCACAGTTAATGCACTGTAGACATGTGTTGGCAGACTCGGCATTTTATTAGTCTTCGTTGTTGGTGCTGTTGTCTGGTTGTACATTGGATATCGGATATCATCTTGCCGTCAGTGATTGTATTGCATGAATGGGTTCCTCTATCTTATAAATGCTTGTGTGTCAGTGGGGTTTGGTTTACATACTGTCGTAAAATGGCTTTAGATTTGCAGAACTTCTGAGTGCCTGTAGACAAGGCACGTGTGACGTGTTAGAGCACTGTGATCTTTTTTGTCCACATTCTCTGTAGAATCTATCGCTGAAAGAATTTTGAAAATCTGTCAATATGTGGCAAGATTTTGGTGCTGTTTATTAACTCACAGTGTAGAAATATCGATCCAGACATTTTGGTGAAAGAGCAAAAGATCATACTCTCCATTGTGCTAGATTCTCTCTCTCTCTCTCCCACTCCCCTTCTCTCTGGTTAGATGAGCAAAGCACATTTCCTTATAGCCAGCCAGTTACCGATGATGTAACGGTGCCAGATGGACGCATGGTCACCATGGACCACGAATAGGAAGTCGACCCCCAGGAGTCGAATGGTCACGTGTCCGATGACGTCACGTGACCACAAAAGGTCAGAAGTGTGACCCCATTATCTTTGAGGCGCCATATCTCCATAACGGTGCAAGACAAACGCATGGTGACGATAGACCATTTATAGTGATTCGAATGGTCTTGTGACTCGGAATGTCTATTGTTTAGTTAAAATAATAGAGAAGGATGAAAGGATCATTGCTGCTGTTCAATTTCAAATTAAACTGTTTAATTTTTTTCTACCAGTCTATACAGCTCACTGATATTTATATGGACGTATACTGTAAACTATCGAAATGCATTGGACATACTCTGTGTTCGTATGAACATTATCTTGTTTCTGTTGCAGTCGCTCGTGAATTATTTTTATCATTGTGTATAGTCTGTAATTATCATCCCGCGTCACTGGGTAATTTTATACACGAGTTGCTGGTGCCATCTGCTTGCTTATCCAGTGTTCTGCTGTGAATAGCCATGCCTGTGTCTGTGATTCTTCAACTCAATTATAATACTTCATCGTTTATTCATTCTGTTTCAATGAAAAAAAATAATGAAAGCAGTTGCTGAAGTGAAACGTACACTGATGAACCACAGTGCACACCGTGCGATGTTTTTTGTATGTTTGAGTGTGTTTCCAGGTTACGTCACAGTTTAGCTAGTGATAACTGAATTATGCCTCAAGCGACGCATTCTATCCGAAATTTAGGGATGTTCCCCTGGAGCTAAATCGCCGATGTTGGGGCTCCAAATCCAAGAAGGAGCAATGCAAACCCTTGGTATATTACTTTCCTAAGTTACCAAGCCTCTGGCTACGATTCAAGAACGTTACAGACAGACGGACGAACAGACGAATTGAGGTGGCAATATCAGAGCAATAAAAAATGAGAGTGGGATTGTTAGCGCTTTGCAGCATTACGCACTACAAAGATGCTACTAAATTATACTAGGCCTACTGTCAGTTTTTATGCATTACAGGCACAGATTGTTGTACTGGTTAAACTGTGTGAGGTGACGTAATAAAAACGGCGCTTGCATTGAAAATAAGTCCGCAGGTCTACAACGGTGAACAAGAAATATGAGCTAATGCTCACGAGACGCGCGAAAGCCTATAGCAGTTCCGGTTGAGTAGCGTAGCTGAAAATTGGGGCGTTCACGCTAACTTAATACACAAATACCAAATTTTCTATCTGGATCACATAACGATAGTAGCGTGGCGCCATCTTGTGAATGTATACACGATACAGACTTGTGTTGCAGCCCGAAATCGCCAAAAAATCCATAAAACCCGTTCAAGGTCATTGAATTCGGCGCCAATCGAGAGCCAGTGTACGACTTCCTATTAGTGATTAATAGTAACCTAGGCCCTATCTCGCACCGTTACTGAGATACAGCGACTTATTGGCCAAAAATTGCAAGTTTTGCCCACCCCCTCTCATTTAGCGCCCTCGTTCGGGGTGACCCCCTTCGAATTGTGGAAAAGCTTTACGGTTCCTGAAACTAGAGTCTTCCAGGCAGCCGACGGTGAAGATTTGGTGATCCTACCTGGCACCGTTTTTGACTGATCCACCCGTGTGACAGACGGACGGATGGACAGACAGACAGAATTGCGATGGCTAAGATGCGCTGAAAGCAGTAGCTGCTTTCGCATAAAAAGCGTAAAAATAAGAGACCAGAGAAAATAGTGCAAACACGAATAACGTCTTCCAAGGACGTGTGGATTGATAAAAGAAAGAAAACCTATAAAATCACGAAGATAAAATGGCGCAGATGATACAGTTGCTATGAACTTGTGTCGTTAATGTCGCAGTGATTGAGGTAGACCAGTTTCACTCCATTCTTCTTAAGTTGAGCGTGATTAGTGAGTGTACCGATAGCGATATCGGTATCGGTATCGACGTCGAGTCGTCTCTACACACGTTCGCATGCAGAATGCGCAACTGTAGCATCACTAGAACCAACATGATGAAACTGCAATCTGGTTGCATTTACTAAGATAAGCCCAAATTCCATTACGCCAAATTGTCTGAGACATCTCTGTTGTCACTTGCTTCTCGCGGACGTCAAGGGGAAGTCGGCGTAGTGGAATTTGGGCTATAGTGAGCACGAACAGCTTTATTTTAAGGCCTATATCAATGTTTATAATACTGCGAGATAAGATTGAGACTGCTGCCTAAAGTGCCTACTTTTGCGGAGTTATTGCAAGTTTAGAAAAGAACCTGTATGAACCTGTTTACAGAACCCTGTAACGGACAGTGCGTAACTAAACCCTTTGAGTGGATCATGGAGTACCCGTGGTTTATGCAGGGTTCCCACGCCTCCTGGAAAGTCCTGGATTTTTTTCTTGAAAATTCCAAGACCTGGAAAGTTCTGGAAAAACGTCCTTTAAAATCACGCATTTTTTCATAGACTCGAATGGAAATCATTTTTTTCTGCTGGCTTCGCTCGCAGATTACTTGTAGTTCCCTACTTTTCAATTTGTGATGCCAGTATACGTTATATTTAAACATTCGTGGACTACGAAAAGGTCCTGGAAAATTTCTCATGGGGGTCCTGAAAAGTTCTAGATTTTTTTTGGTCAGTAATGAATGGGAAGCCTGTTTATGATTGTACAGCCAGCGCATAGGGGCATACTCGAGCCGCACTCGCTCCACTCCTGGCTATGGTGGCGAACCCAAGGACGGCATTGAGAACTTAAACGAAGTCGAATTGGCTGCAAGTTAAAAACTCGACATGCAAAACGAAATGATCGCTTCTCCATAACACAGAGAGGGTGATCGTAACAAGATTCCTGTGTGATCGACACGTGAGCAGTGGTCTTTTTACATACTTTGTTCACAGTGAGACCCGTCGAAGTCGGGCGTACAGCGGCACTCGTAGCGGTCCATGTCAGGACGGCACTGACCACCATGCAGGCAGACAGGTGGTTGCACTGAGCACGGGTGAAAACAGTTGTTGATGTTGATGCCCGCTACCGCCTCGTCAATCAGCTTCATCTCGTGTCCGTTGATAATCACCTAGAGCAGGTAACGGTCTCTGAATCGTATAGGCCTAATCGTCATCCTGTATTTTTATACAGTAGCAGTGAAATATTTTCAACTGCTAATGATACAAAAATAATTATTACCAGTTTCACAAATGCTGAGCCAACGAGATAGCAATAACGTGTGCGTAATCAATCAACTAATTCAGCGGCATAGCCAAAGGGGATCCAGGTGGTGGGGGGTAAGGCCCCCAATCTCCTAGACAAGACATAAGCACACGTTTAAACTGCACTAAATGTGCCAATTTGGTTAGTTGATACTCAGGAAAATAATTAAAATTGTTGCCACCATATTTCGTATTTTATAGCTATAATGCACCAAATTCGAATTTGGATGGGGCTCTGCCCCAGACCCCGACGGGGGAACCTCCCTTAGACCTCGTAGCTGGATTTTAGGGCCCTACCTTGAACTACGAGTACTTCTATGGAGAAGGAGAGGAGGGAAAAGGAGTAAAAAAGGGGAGGGGTAACGAGGGGAGAAAATGGAAAGAAATGAAGGGGAGGGGACAAAAGGGGAAAGAAAAGGAGAAAGGAGGAAAACGAGGCCCCCAATTCACATTTCTGGCTATGCCACTGCAATCAAACAGTCAATCAGTCAAACATTTTTTCTGGCCAAAGCGATAACAACTAAACTGCTATGTCCGCTTGTTCGTTAGATTGAATTAGGCTGTGTCCACGAAACAGTCAGGAAAGATTTGGTAAAAAGATGCTTTACTGTGTTGCTGACGAAATGTATAGTCAGCGACTCAGCAAACGTCACGTCCCCTGAAAGGTCGTTCCAGATCTGTGGAGGACCGACAACCGGGGTCCGGGAAAGCTCGGTTGGCGACAGCTGACAGTTGGACCGGGGAGCCGACAGAGCTGAGAGATCGGCTGCCAGACAGGCAGATCGGCGACGCGAGTCAGAGGTTTAAGTTATCAAGGCGCCTGTCTTATGAAGAACTGTGACTACATTGGTACGTAGCGTATACCTTTTGTATGCAGCCGTGAAAGCCTTGTTGGACGCCGGCCAGTTTGGCTAGTTCGTCGAAGTTGCGATGTCCTCCGAGGAAGAGGTCGAGTGATAGAGTGAGTTGGGTGAAGCCGCCCGAAGACGTGCCCAGCACGACTGGTTGGTCGTCGACCTGAAGTCTGCTGCGTCGTCCTTGCCGAGTGAACCGGACCGTGTGCCACTGGTGCAACGCCACCGCACCGACGCTACTGTACTCGCAGACATTGTGCATGCAGACAGCAGCATTAAGCCATGCAGCGACACACGAGCCGCATGTGCGGGCCTGCTCAGTGCCTTTTCAACCGTATGAATTATAACAATATTCGTTTATTAAACCACTGCCAAATGCAAAGCATGCATTGCACATTTAGATTACACGGTAGGCCCTATTAGTCATAATTACGACTTTGTTCTGTTTCACTGTAGGTTATATGGGCCTACCTGGTTAGCGTGAACGGACGCGTATTCATAGGATAAAATAAGATGTATTGAAATACAGCTACAAAAATCACGTGGTTGGAAAAAGACACGGTCAATTTGACGTCATAAAATCGCAAAAAAAATGCGACAGGCTTACAAATTCTCGCCCACAGTCATAGCAAGAGGCAGAGTATAGGCCTATATTTACCAATACGAACCTGCAAAACCGGTAGTAATGAGTAACACAGACTGTAATGGGTGCTTTAGATTTATCTCAGTACGTTAGGCCTACATGAACAGTTCTTAACGTAAGTAAAGTAGTAACGTTTGTCACGACGTGCCACGTACGTGAGTATAGCTGGTCCAGTTCCGAGGTCATAGCGTATTTCGACTGAACCGTTCCGAAGCTGGATCGACAGGAAGTCGCCTCTGCCGCTTGTAGAATACCCGTTATACAGTAGGAGACCGTCAACAGGCGTACTGCCCACTCGTCAACTATATGACGCCGTCAGGTAAGGTTTTCCAAACATGAGATGTCCTGCAGACACACAACGAGACACGTCGCTAACTGTAACAGACCCGAGCTTACAGCAGGAGACCGCCTGTCTCAGCGCACTGTCCAATGTCCATGGACGACTGTTTGACGCTCTGTCGCTGTGAAGTCTTCCCTGTAGAGTGCCGACCCAGCAGGAGACCGTCAGCGGCCATTGGTTTGAAGACGAGCTCGAGGTCGGTGTAGATCATGACGGACCGACGCAGACCGACGAACTGCAAGAACGACTTGGCGTCGGCGCTGAACGACGCCATCTCGACTTCTATCTCTGCAACACGCCGCAGCAAACAGACCTGTGCATGTACCAGCTTGGCCCGGCCCGTTTTGCTGACTTTACACCATATGAATTTTCCGTTACTATTTTCTAAAAATCAATAATTTTATACAACTGGCTTAAGGAACGAACTAATAGCCTATACAAAAATGATCAGGCGGTTATTCGGATCAAGTAAAATGCGCCATTTTTGAAAATTTTGATTCTGAGCGTAACATACCTTTGAATTTATCCACCTCCGGCCCGCGGTCACTCCCCCCTTCCCGCGAACACGTCTTGCAGGAACCAGGCAATCGGGTCTCGCGCTCTCTGACTAATTCACACCTACGAGTACGACGCTGATGCCACTCAACTGTCTCCGATTGTCGCCGACGATTGAGTCTCGTTGTCAGTTATGGGGTGTTTACATGATCGAGCAAACAACAAGCAGCTAGCTCGACGTTCTACGGTAATTAGCATGCTAATTAGGGAGGCGGGCGGGTTGTACTTGAAAGGCCTATATAACACGTGATCAGCTGTGGGCTAAGAGCCTAAACCTAGGCCTACATTTGAGCCAAGGGTCGGGGTTCCAACAGGCCTGCTTGAGCCAGCTCGATGTTTGCTCGATCGTGTAAACACCCCATTACTCGGTTCTATTCACATCTACGACGTGACTCAGCTCAACACTTGAGTTGCGTCGCGTCGTGTGAACTGGCCGTACGTCACCGGAAAAACGTCGTTTCGACCATGGAGAAAGTTCTCTTTGATGAGATGAACGGGTTTGATAGCCGAGCGGCTAGCGTCATTTATTGGGTAGATGACTACCTGACTTTCCTAGAGCCAACAGGAACTGGCATTTTCGGTTTCTACGTAACGCGACGAGTGACATAATCTGGCTGCGTTTACTATTATACAGCCAGAACATAGCGTCCACTGACGATAAGTTGTGTGACATTAAAATAATAATTTTCTTACTAGACTGACAGCTGTTGCCGGCTGTACCAAGAGGACACATACAGGCTGCTCTGTCGGCATCGACGACAGCACACTTAGCCTCGTTTTCACATCTCATGACGTCACACGCATCTGCGCTGCAGTCCTCTGCACACGACAAAAGTCGATAATTGAAATTGCCACGGACAATAAACAAGGAAAATGCACCAACAGTTGTAAAAACAAATTATATTTATACAATAGTGGATTTGTTGCAAAACATTCTTGTTAAATAATGAGCATATAACTTAAAATTCGAACAATATCGTTTCGCTCGGGCACGGCCGCACGGGACAAATTGACTGCTAGCACCGCCCAAATAACTAGAACATCGTGCACAAGTTTCGGACGTGATTACGTGCAAAACCAAGCGCGAAAAATTTTGCAGAACATTTTCGTAAAACGTTGTATTTTGCGCATAAACGTAACCGTGGTCTACTTACCGACGTCGATACCGTACAGCGCGTCTCCGACGTGCGTTGCTTTACGCATGTCAAACAGTTTTGCGTTGACTTGGAAACGGCGCACGCAGCCGCTGAATCCAACGCCGACTCGTGTCATGTTTCTGATGACAGACAGGTCAACGTAGCCGCCGAGATACATCGCCGCTCGGCTCCCGAATCCGTTCTGTTTCGCGCAAAATCATTATACAGCGTTTATCAGTCAAATTTCTATTAGTCCATTTAGATTTTGTCGGTTTTGTAACACATTACTCGTTCTTTCTTCTATTATGCTGAGATGTTACTGCAGGCTCTATTGCAACTACCTGAGATGATGTAATTCTAATTCCAATCGCAGGGCCTATATCTTCTCATTCTTTGCAAGGCTAATTTTTATAATTTTTGTTTGTAAAAAAGTTAATTAGATGTACGGAGTGTCATCAGCCAGGCAAGAGCATAATCGTCGTCGCCATTATCACCATTTTGCAATGTCATCATTATCATCAGTTCATGACTTCGTGATCGTTCTAACGATTTCAACAGGCAACTTTATCAATTTATTAATTACTATATAACAATTATTAATTTATTATAGCACAAAACGTGCCTGTGAACGGGCGCCGCTAATGACATTTGTCTTGTCGCTGGTAAGCGGACGTCGACTGTCGAGATATCGCTGTTTGGGCGTCTTGTTTCTGCTGAAGCTCCACTGATACGTGCCGTACGAATTGAGACGGTACGTCCAACCGAAATACTGTTTATACACACAGCATGCATCTTTCTTTTACTCATGAAGTCGTCAAAACGTCATGTAGCTCAACTGGTTACCTTTCAGATCGTTTCGGCAAATATTTCACAAAGTAAATTTCCGATGAGTAGGCCTGTGGTCAGTAAAAATGTCACTGGTAACTGAATTCTGTGACGACAAATATAAAACTGACAGGAAATTTTGGACATTAAATAGCCATAGCGAGTAAAAAGCAAAGTCAGTGAAGTGCCTTTTGTGCACCCACTGTCACTTATTAAGTTACTATAGTTGACATATTATACGACCAACGTGGCTATAGGCTACCTTTGGCTTTCCTTTGGCCGTCGGACCGTCGTTAAGTTGAAGGTAACCGTTCCAGTTGTTGCAGTGAAGGTGGACTCTGTTCCATTGACCTTGAATAATGGAATTCTTGGAGCGAACAACGCCAGGACCGTAGCCACGATCAAACCTGTAACAGTCGACGTCGCGTAACAAATATAATTCACTCGTTAAAAAATTTTTCACTGTACATAATAAATTAAAGCGTCAAAAATATAAAATATTTACATACTGCTATAGTGTAAAAGCTCACTGGTTTAAACAACTTTAGGTTTTACAGCAAAGAAAGCCTCTGCGAAAATTCCAACGCAAGATAACCGTTAACGTCAATATGCATTGGCAAAAGTTTATACACTGTGTCTCAAAAAACATCCCGACATTTTCGACTGTAACTTAAAAATCAATTACCAGATTTTGATAATTTTTGGTACGAATATTTCGGACACAACTTGCCATTAACTGGCTATTCAGTTTCCCACCTCACCCAACGTTTGTTTCTGCACTACCTGGGAAAATACAACCAGCGAAATATCACTTTTTTATCTAATGCGATACGATTACTTAATTAATATAACGCGTAAAACACGCTTTGTTCACATTTCTGACACTTTGGCTGACATTTTATTCAGTTGTCCATTTTTTAACTGCCTGTAGTAAAATTGCTTGAAGTGTTGGCCCACTATGTGAACACTCAGCCAAAGTGTCAGAA
>Ga0209671_1005339_pt1 | contig 12982 bp, 9 predicted proteins | sample WorMetHERISLAND2_2_FD_187401 | JGI IMG/M metagenome (GOLD analysis project Ga0209671, IMG submission 187401) | Marine gutless worms symbiont microbial communities from Max Planck institute for Marine Microbiology, Germany - Olavius geniculatus... | ecosystem: Host-associated > Annelida >... | reverse complement strand
GCTATAGAGAAGCGGCGCCGGCAGCAGCAAACACATGAATGGTCGATGCACTGTTTACGCCGATGGGGCCGATTGAGTAATTACAGAAACCCATCATTGGACGGCAATACCGTCGTGCATTTGTTTATTAGGTTTTCACCGCGCACGTAGAATAAAACACTGCTACAAATACAGCAAATGTACAAGAACTTTAACCTAATTCTGTGCCAATGAGCCAACAAGGATGACATAATAACTAACAAGTAATAAAAAATAAAGTGAAAAATTCAAAACATCAACAACAAACCACGCATAGACTATCTAATAAAGCTGGGCCAGTAAGTCAATAAATTGAAAAGACCAGTGCATAATCCCCAACCGGTACTTTTACTTTTTATGGCTTTCTTTTTCTTTTATTTCATTACATTTCCCATTTTTAAACATTTTTTTCTGCATGTCAGAAAATGGTAATTAGCGATAATACTGTCGAGACGACCACAAACAGTGATCCAGTACAGGTGTCCATCTCTATTAGATAATCTATCTATTAGATAATCTATGATGTGTTGTTGTTTTTGTTTACTAGCAACTTGCACGTTCGTAATATTGTCGTTGGCAACGTATACGCTCTGAATTAGGTTGAAACCATAGCAGTTGTGCTGAATTTGTAGCAGTGTTTTGTTCTTCGTGCATATATATAAATATATTAGTATATTTGTCATGCACAATCATGTTGTTAATTGGGTCACATGACTGACATCTTTATTTTGTAGGCCTAAATGGACTGTCGTACCCGAAAACTTTCGTTTCCGGGAACGAAAGTAGTTTTATAAGTGAAATTTGCATGAAACTATGGTATTTTTATCCTTTCATTTATCAAAAGTATAGTCATTGTATGGTACTAATGGTTCTGTAGAAGTGCATAAAATAACATCCCATTGCTGTTTGTTAGCTGATTTTTTATTTATTCTGTTCGCTGGTAGTGTCTGCTTTTTGTAGAGCTGATTGCATATTTTCATTTCTGTTTTCAGACTGTTGTTGACAACCATGCTTACGGACTACACTGAGAAGAATGATGAAATCGAGTCCAGTGTCATTTTGCATGATGTAGCTGATGATGAACCGTTACTTGGTGACGATTACAATGTAACCCACGAGTTGCCAAAAGTTCGCTTCCCATCATGTCGGCTTGTGCTGATATTCATGGGCTTTCTTGGCTTTCTAAATGTCTACTGTCTTCGGGTTAACCTGAGTATTGCTCTTGTAGCAATGGTGAATGACACCCAGCCTGCATCTCATAATTATAATGAAAACAAGTTTGATGATATCTGTGTGACAAATGAATCTATTGGAGCAGCTGATGTGGTAAAAGAGCACACAAAACATGGAGAGTTTAACTGGGACTCGCACACACAGGGAATCGTGCTGGCTGCATTCTTTTATGGCTACATCACGACACAGGTGTGTGTGTTTGGTTGATTATACCGGTATTTATCCCTTACGCATTAGTGTATTAAGTCGCATGTAATACTAGTGACTCTGCATTATTTTCAACTAGTTAAATCACACTTTTGTTCCATGCATAGAGTGTACAGTTGTGTACGTTTCTAATTATGGTACTTTATTTTCTGCTGATGTTTTTTTTACATGTATTGGTCTGATTTATAAGGCTTTATTAATATCTGATGATGAACACAATGTGCTAGTCTACTCTGATATTTTATGCTATGCACTTAACTTGTTGCTACCTGATAGATAGTCATATTTAGTGTTGTTACGGTTATTGAAACCGGCACCGAAACCGCGGTTTTTAGCAATATCAAACCGTATCAAAACCGTGGTTTTAGGCTCTCCATTGACGGTTTCAGTTTTTGGTTCAGCGCAGCTCTAGAGTCTGGACTGCGCCATGAACGTTCATACACCGTGGCACGACAGACTCCACGCTGCAGTTATCAGCGGTGATGAAAGCTGAAATCGCCGGCGGCACTGTACCTGTGCATGAGGGGGGATGGGGAAGTTTGAGACATTTGAATGAATGGAAGAGTGTGGGGACAGGTGAAGGCAGACAGTGGCATTGATTAGACATAACTATTAGTGTCACACTGTAACTCAGTGAAGCCGTGCTTGCTAAATACAGTCTACCCTTAAATGGTTGTATAGACAGCAATTATCCTTCAATTTAACTCACTCTGTTCCATAAACTAATGACCTCCTACGCTCAGTGTTCTGATAGTCTATGACACCATGCATTGTCGTTCTGCGTCTCTGCTTGCTGACCGGCCGACCGCCTTGGCATGTTTCTGCACATTTTGCTTTCTCTCACTTCCCCTCTTTCTCCTTTCCCATTTCTTGTTGGTCTCTGTGTCCTAGTCCACCGGCCTGTGTAGGCCTACAGGATGAACGTGTACCACTCGCTGCCTCCCTCAAATTAGGACGTTTTCCTTCTCTGACCACACGGCATGATGTCATGCCTTGCCGCCGACCGCGTGACCACGTGCATGTTTCTGCACCTGTCATTAACTTTGATGTCCTTCCTTGTTTACAAGTTAGCCTCCTGTCACGCCATCTGCAGCAGTGCGTCCACGCCTGAACTAATCATTATTGGGCGCCGTGAGTCTGTCTCATCTGCTTTACCCCCTCTGCTCTCCCCCCCTCTTCTCTCTCTTTTTCAGCTATGCTCCGTTTCCTGCCCACCCATGTAGTTTGCATTTAGCAGGTGGCTGATGTCCTATTATAGGACCGCCCCCTTGAAATGCCTCCCGCCGGAGGATCCGTACAGGTACAGAGTCTCCCCCTCCCCCGGAGATTCTGTACTGGTACAAAAATCTCCCCCAGAGGAATTTAGCTCGGTACAAAGCCTATTATAAATTCTCCCTGTCATTATAGATTCGCCCCCGCCATTACAGACTCTCTCCCCTATGACAATCTCTCTCCTTCCATCTAATGATGCATTATGAACGCTAAGTAATGAAGAAGGAAGTTTACTATACAGCGTCATCTTTGTTTGTGATCATCATCATCATCTGCTAATATTGTCATTATGGATTGGCCCCCGTCATTACAGACTCTCACCCACCGTTACCAAGTTTCCTCTTCTAGCTAATGCTGCACTATCAACAATAGCCTATGTAATTAGGAAACATTTTGGTACAGCATCGTCTTCGTTTTCCAGCATCATTATCGTCGTTGTCGTCAACTTTGCCACGAAACAGCTGCAGAAGCTGACGGATCACATACTGTGACAACGGCTGATGCGGTCGCAGGCTGTCAACATAATGCATGACACCGTCCAAAGTGCAACAATGACCCATTGCTTGATATAGGCCTGCCATGCAGGATAGTAAGCATCGGTTGATCAATGTCAGGATATATGTTGTTAGAACTCATACAACATTGCCTCATACGTATCTTCATCTATTACATCAATCACAGGAAACAGTCAAAAATTGTACGCCCATTGCATAATCGTTTACAGTGTTTGTGCTTGGTGATGTCCATCTCTGTAGTCTGATCTGAACTAAAACTTTGATGTGTCAGATGTCAAAGTTTCCGTGCAGTCGCAACTTCTCTGTAAGTTACTCCAAACTACAGCCACGGCTGCATCACATTGCAGAGATGCGCATTGCCTAGCGGGAGAGACTTTGTTGCGGGGGGGGGGAGATTCTGTCAAACCGACTACGGAGACTTTGTCATGGGGTGGGAGACATCTACATGGTGGGGGAGACTGTAATACCGGTACAAAGTCTCCAGCTGGAGGCTTTCATGGGAGAGACTCTGTAATGTGACACCGGCGCAGACGTCGGGTCGTGAGCGACAAAACACATCAGCAAGCCCCTTATTGTTGGACGTCCGCACTGGTTTTAGTGCTGGTCAGAAAACCAAACTGTACAGAACCAAAACCGTGGTTTTTTCCCCAAAACCAAACCAAAACTGACCGACCTCAGCTATTGTGAAACCGTAACAACACTAGACTCATATTGTTATGTTAATTGACGAAAAGCATCTTTCTCGTAGTGACAGCATTTTTTTCTTATTTATCCAGGATTTACGTTTTTGCAACAGGTTGTGTCTTTCTTTCATCGTTCATGTTGTTAATTGGGAGCCATGTAGCATCTGGCCCACAGAAAACTTTCTGCTTCAAACCCCACTATACAATATAGACATTTAGTTAAGGGCAAATATGGTTAATCCGTATGTGTATGTGTATGTGTATGTGTATGTGAGTCACTTTTTTGATTGGCCAGAATTGTTTTCTTGTTCAGCTTGTGTTTAACCTACTTATTTTCCTAAATTGTTCCTGGTTCAGTTACTCCAGTGAGCCCTTAGTATTGTTTAGACAGATCTTTTGCACACTTGATTCTTTTTTTGTTGCTAAAACAATGACATAAAAGCACTGGCTGCTATAGTTGTCTGTTACAGCCACTTTGTTTATTTGTACTCGATTTGTTGGTAATTACTGAAATAGTTTGCATGCTGTTGTCAGGTTGTTGGCGGCTGGTTGGCTGAACGCATTGGTGGCAAGATGTTGTTTGGTGGTGGAGTTCTTGTTACTGCTGGCTTTACACTGCTGACGCCTGTTGCTGCCAGGTGCACTGACTACCCATATGTGTTGATTGGACTGAGAGTGCTAGAAGGTGTTGGTGAAGGGGTCACATTTCCATCAATGCATGCTTTACTTTCTCACTGGATTCCGCCAATGGAAAGGAGCCGGGCTGTGACGTTTGTGTACGCTGGCACACATTTGGGAACAGTTATTGGAATGTCTCTATCAGGTGTTCTCTGTGATCATGGCTTTGCTGGTGGATGGCCATCTGTATTTTATGTATTTGGTGCTGCCGGGTGTGCGTGGGCTTTTGCATGGTTTCTCCTGTGCCATAATTCCCCGTCCGAGCATCCACGAATCTCATTGGCTGAACGCCAGCATATTGAGAAATCGATGGAATCGAGTAGGACTTCTGTTAAGCTGCCAGTGCCATGGTCAAAGATTGCAACATCACTACCATTCTGGGCTTGTGCTGTAGCACACTTTGCTAATAATTGGGGTTTCTACACGCTGCTAACCTGTTTGCCAAAATACATGCGTGATGTACTGCAGTTTGACATGACTCAGAATGGTATTTTGTCTGCCTTGCCATACATTGCAGCTTGGTTCGTGATGATCGGAGGGGGCCAGCTTGCAGACAGGTTGATGGCGCCTCATCGGCTGACAACCACCACTGTACGAAAGCTGTTTTGTGTTGTGGGGTTACTAATCCCGGGACTGTTTCTAATAATGGTTGGTTTTTTAGGCTGCAGTCGTGTCCTCATCGTTTCCGCCATTGTGATTTCTGTCGGTTCCATTAGTCTTGCTTCGTCTGGGTATGCTGTAAATCATCTCGATCTGGCACCTGCACATGCCGGCACTCTGATGGGTCTGACGAATACTCTAGCAACAATTCCGGGGATTCTTGGACCCCAGGTTGTTGGACTCTTGACCTATCATGCATCGACTCGTACCCAGTGGCAAAGCGTGTTTTACATAGCCACTTCAATATACGTTTTCAGTGCGGCTGTGTTTGCAGTTTTTGGATCTGGCAGGCTGCAAGAGTGGGCAGTGGTGCCACAGGTTACTGTTGACAGTAGGCGTAGTGAGGGGCACACCACAGAGCAGGGAATCAGCGATTAATGTGAAATTAATTGAAGTGATATTTTATTTGTTTTGTTGATAATGTTGCCGAAATACTTGCTGCTGCTGAATTGTTGAGCTAATATTTGCATGTGCAGACAGCAACAAAACTGATTGCCCTGTTGCTATTGTTATTGCTGTTTTTTTGTATTGTTAATTCTTAATTTATACTGTTCATTTGTATTCCATTTTTCAGAACTTGCTGATGTTTGTTGATTACTTGGAAGGAAGGCTGGCCGGTAAACTATTTGTTTTAGCAGTACCAAAGTTTTTCCTTTGGGATCTAAAATTCTGGGAAAATAGGACACAGTGCTATGTAGAAGTGCTGGAAAATTTAGCAACATATAGATATTAGTTATATCTATATATTGAAATGCTTAAATATGTGGGTTGCAGCATGAAATAGGTGTAGTCAGTGGCGGTTTTAGGCCTAGACCAGTGGGGCACAGGCCCCCAGTTTTGCTACACCCCCCGTCTCCCCAGTTTCGTGGCCACCAGTGATTTTTTTGCAGAGATAACACAAATATGTGATTTTTGCGTTTCCAAATTTTAGAAAAATGGGCAAATTTGCGGCTTTCATTGAATGTCTACAAACCAAAAGTGCTTCAGCTTCAGGGGGCTTTGGCCCTCTAATCCTCTGACCAAGGGCGCTGCCTCTGGACCCTGCTAGGGGCTCTGCCCCCAGACCCTCGTTATAGGTCACTCGCTATGGAGCTGTGCCCCCTCCCCCAGATATTGCGGTCTAGAACTGCCACTGGGTGTAGTAGGCTTATTTATACTGAGCTACTGTGGCATGTGTTAAAACTGTTAACAATGTAGTATGCTATAGTAGGTTGTACCTGCCATTTTAATCACTGACTTCAACTTGTATGTGAAAAATGCAAGTGCATTTATGCGCCTACCTTTAACTTTATGTAACGCTTGCTTCATTTAGCCTTAGTGTAACTGGTCTACGATCAGAACAATGTCTGTTGTCTAATTTACAATGTTTCAGCCACTTTCCCAATACATGGGGTATATTTGAAACAGATTTTAGAAAGGATACCCTAGCAGTAGGCCAACAAACAATTTCAAAGTCCTGAAAGGCTTTGCAACTATCATGACATGCATTATCAGTTTATAGATTTTCTGTGTCAAGTTTTTTTTGTAATTTTATTGTATATTTGTGCCAGTTGGTTTATTGCATTTTATTCTGTTGTTTTTATATACATGCTGATGACAGCATTCTTGTCGAGAGGGTGGGGTAGGGGGGTTAGCTACCCCGGGTCCCGCGATGTTTGGGGCCCCGCCATCGACCAGAAATATAAAGTATGCCAGAATGTACCATTTTGAAAAGAAAAATTCAAAAAAATTTCTCCCCAGAGGGGCCCCGTGAAAATGTTTGGGATCCCCGCAAGAATGTTTCCCTGGGCCCCGCTGTGGCTCTCAACAGGCCTGGATGACAGCATTTTTGGCATACCACCATGACATTTTAAGGGTAAATTTGTGCACAATTTGTGCAGTTAATGCAAACTTTAATTGTAATTTGCAGTTTTTCCTCTGCATGAGCTGCAGTGAAGGGTTTAGGGCGCGTTGCACCAACGTCGTTCATGATCTCGGTTCAGCTGAATCTAGATCAAAAGTTGAACCAAGTTCACGCTGAATTACATTGCACCAAGTTGAACTCGGATCAGCTGATCCTGTTCAGTTGATCGGCTGTGGTTATACCATGGACGATGCTGATTGGTCAATCAAGCTCGGCCTACGGGCCAACTACTGTGACGTCACAGTCACACGCAATGCTTACGAAACAATCCAGTACCGATTGGAAGTAATTTGTTCGAATTTTGAGCTTCCCTGAAGTTGTCACACAATTTTCTCATCAGCAGTTGCATGATATGGTTCCGAAAATACGCATTTTGTGTTCCAATAGTTACTCATTAATTATTCTGCGTCCGTTGTCAAGATATGGGCCTATGTTTACCGTAGCAACGGCGCATCGGCACTCTAGAAAGCTGTTTATTTATCCATTAATTAATTTATCCAGTAAAAACGCCTCAGAAAACCGATATAGCACAAATCTAGCATATCCAGATCACAAGCATAATTGAATTGGACGTCTTATAAATCGATACGAATCAGTTTTTGTTGCTGCGGTTAGGGTTCGTTTGTATGTTTTCCGTAGTAACGAAACATCGCCACCGAAAATGCAATTTATTCATCTATTTGTTAATTTATCGAGCACAAAGAGTACATAAAACGAATATGGTAGAAATCTAACATATCCAGGTCATCAGTATAATTGCATTAGAGGTCTTATAATTTGATACGAAGAAGTTTTTTGGGCAGGATAGGATTCGAATCGGACAATTTTTTGCAGCTATAGTATCCCGGAGCACATTTAGGCCTATTGCCTAGTGCGCATGTGTAACCGCGAGTTGAACCGAGATCAAAATTTGATCGGAGGTCAGATGGCAGTTCAGAATTGAACGGAGATCAATGCTTGAACCGCTTTGGTGCAATGCAATTTTCGGCTGAACTAGGTTCAAATTCGGATTTGACCCAAGTTAAAAGTTGAACGACGTTGGTGCAACGTGCCCTTAGAGAGACTTAGGCCTAGTAGTGTGAGTAAAATGCCACTTGTTGTTAGCGGGAGGCATAGGCTTATGTCACTTACATTTTAAGCATGCAGGTAAACTTTCGTGAATGCATTGCCTTCTGCGACTTTACGAGATTTGTATGCAACAGCAGCAGATAATGAACTTCTTATCATTTCATATCAGCATAGCTTAACTAACCAGTGCTTTTGTGCTGGTTTCGGCTTCACAGCTGACTACGGCTTTACAGCCGTCTATTTACGGCTTCACAGCCGTCTACGGCTTTATAGCCGTTACCTCTAACCTTGTGGTTACATTCGGAGAGGCGCATTGGGCCGAACTGATACGGCCTCAGCACTGGGCAGGCGTAAGAGCCTGCCCACCCCGGAGGTAAGGTAAGGTAAGGTTAACTAATAACTAATTTTAGTATCATTCTGCACTTTACCTGTTGGTTTTGTCACTGTGTACAATTGACATAGTAATAGTCATGTTATCGTATTGCTGACCATGTTGTTTATGTTTTTAATTACTTTGTGGCATTGATTTTTAATTCACTGTTTCACCGATTTGTACTGTTTGTTTGTTGGACGACATCTGCAGTGACATGTTAACCAGCTGGTGTAGCAGTCCCAAAGGTTCTTTCTGGGGACCAGTCTTAACTTTGGGATGAATTCCAGGTAGATAAAAAGACAGAAATAACAGTAGTCCTGTGGGTATTGTTTATCTTGGAGTATTCTTTAAAACAGCGGCGTCAATCACCATTTTTGGGTGGGATATTATTTGGAGGCAAAATGACATGAATTAACTCTGATGTTTTTATGCGGTAATTGCCATTATCATTTGCTGGGATCAGCCTGTTCTGTGTATGGCTTCACAGCATGAAATAGGGTACGTGCACTAACTGTCCTTGGCTACCGTATAGCAGGTGTTTGTTAACAATGATGTGTGTCTGTTTAGTGACTGATCCTATGTGACATTTTTAATCACCGACTTTGACTTGGATGTGAAACTGCAAAATGTTTTACGTAATTTTGTACAGAGTGCTATATACAGTGTATTTTGGCGTTAGTAGGCCTAGTTCGGCGATTCACGACATTAGGTCTGCGACAGCTTGTTGTCACTGTCAGTGTATTGTCTGACTTGCAACGTTCAAGAGCTAACTATTCTTACCCGCACCGTGCATATCATAGGCATAGCAGAGGCGGTTTGTTTCATTACTGTCACGCGTAAATTTCGGATGGGAGTGAATTTATGGGTTTTTTTGGCCAATCGTTAAGCTGTAAGCTTAAAGGTCTATTTCCACTATGGCTGCACGTTGTGTTGCGTTTGAACGCATTTAACGCGCGTTGCAGCGCGTTAAAACGGGCGAAGACATTATTTTGTAAAAAAAATATGAATGAGTTAATATAGCCAACAAATACGAAAATTTATTGCTGTTGGGAACAGCAGCCTTTTGCACATACGTGTTGCGTAAGAAAAAACGTAGGCCTAGATTTGGGATTCACTCAGTCATCGGCGCCAACCGGGATGACCCAGGTGACTATCATCATCTGATACATGAGCTAAGCTCAGATCCAGCTCTGTTCCGGTGATACTTTCGGCTGTCTGTCGAGCAGTTTGGTGACCTAATCGAGCTATTTGAGCATTCTTATTGGTCAACGCAATTACTGTCGCTTGGGTAGTAAACAAAAAATAAAAACACTATTGGCATTTCTATTTTAAACGCAACGTGCGGCTGTAATGGAAATGCTTCCCATTCAGGGCTGGAAAAACCTAGGTTTTTTAAGAACAATTTTTTAGGTTTTAGGTTATTTAGGTTTTTTGTCCAATGAACACTGTGCACAAAATACAACCTAGGAAAAACGTGTTATGCGCCCTCTTATGAGTGAACGACCTACTGACGTGATTAAAGTCGTATCTCAGAAATCACGATTAAAGTATGAATTAAAATATGGTAATTAGTAAATTTAACAACAAATTAAAAAAAAAACTTAAAAACTGGACTTTTGAGGTTTCAAAGGTTTTTTAAAAAACCTAGGTTTTCGGGCCACTTTTCCAGCCCTGTTCCCATCGAATAAGCTGGAAATTTGTGTTTTCACTGTCACAAGAACGCGCTGTAAAGCGCACGCGATAGCTATCGCAACAAAGCAACGCAACGCGCAGCCGTAGTGTAAATGCTACTTAAAGGTCTGGCCCTTTGCTACGACGTCTCTGTCGTCTGTCTGTCTGTGCGTGTGTAACGGATGTATTGTGGCTAAACGGCGAGAAATAGGGCCTAGGTTGCTATTGATCACTAATAGGAAGTCGCATACGCCCTTTCAGATGAGATGAAAATCATCGACCTTGGATGACCTTGAAGTGCCATATACGCACTGCTATGCTAATCGTGCGGTATTTGGCTGAACTTAAGTCGTAGAGGGTCGGCGTTGGTGCCTTCGTCTTGGACAGGGCGACGACGACTTTCAATAGGTTGTCAATAGTAACCATGTCTCCATGAGCAGCGGTTTGGCTGCAAATTTCAATGCAAGTTTCAACATATTAGTCGCCGCATCTCAGAAACGGTGGGCTCTCCCTAGCGACAGCTGGGCTTCTTGTAGCGCATGCTTTTATGGCGCTTAGGGAACGTGTATTTTATCATTTGGCCAAGAATACTTCTCAGCATAACGTCTACCTTTATCAGTGATTGTAGCCAGTTGAAGCATCAAGACGTATGCCAAAAATTTTGAAATTATAGGCTAGGTTTGATTAAATTTGTTAAAGTTTGCCCACTTTTTCGTGGGCATGGTATTTTATTGGCCTATCGCCCCGCTGGAGAATGGATCGCGAGATCACACACCGCCTCATGATTATTAATATAGGCCTAGGCCTGCAATAATTTCCACCCATTACATGATTTAAGCGACACAATACAAATTAATGTAGTTCAGTACAATAAAATATAATGCAATATGTACATTAGCAACTGTTCACGACAATTGCGTCATCAGCGATAGGTTAACATCAATCATCAACATCGTTACATTAATGACACACGAAAATCTGTCACAGAAAATCCAAATCCAATGACATTGTTGCAGAGAGTGTCGGGCAATTTCTCCTTCACCTAAATTTAGCCCGTTGGAAAATTTTCTTCCAAAAACAACCCGGTGCTGCAAATTCCTTTTCTCGGGAGGGGGGATTTAGGGGTTAAATTGAAACACCGAGCATGCATAATTTCCTCTGTATGAAATCGATTTCCAGCAACCTGTCGTAAAACTGCAACTTCCTGCTCCTGCCCGAACTTTTTAAACTCACGCCGCCGCCAACAGTTTAAGTTTAGGGGCTTAGCACATGCTTTTATGGCGCTTCGGGAACGTGTATTTTATCATTTGGCCAAGAATACTTCTCGGCATAACGTCTATATTTATCAGTGATTGTCACGTGCATCGATAGGAATAACGGACAGAAATCAGTTCACAACGAAGAACGAACCGGAACTTTCGCGTTCATGGCTTGCTACGAGTGCTGCGACTTCGGTTTAAAAGAAAGGCTAAATTTATTGGCATTTCCAGTGAGGCTTTCAGCAGCTCGCAGAGCAACAAATTATTCTTTGTGAGTTAAAGAAACGGGCAAATGTTTAATCCCAAGAACTCCGTAAAATTTCAGCACGTACGAGACGAGAATGTGCGTTATAGGGTGTTTACACGATCCAGCAAACGTCCAGCATTGCGGTTGCTGGAAGTTTGCTGGACGTTTGCTGGATTGTGTAAACACCCCCCATTAGATTTATGGCGCGTACAGAACGCCGTAACTGAACTGAAGTGAACTGATTGAACTGATATGGTTTAGTTTTTGACGAACTTACTAATGGGTAAACAGGGCGAGCCACATTGGTAATTAGTTGACGCGTACGTGCGCGTAGTCACGTTCGTTGTCACCGACGCCGTTATAGCCGATGCCTACTGTAATGCATTACTGCTTGCCCGTCGGTTAGTTCGTCAGAAACGACACCATGTCGGTTCTGTTCAGTTTCGTCGCTCTGTACGCGCCTTTAAAACACTGGCGTTTTGACTGCAGTGATTACTAGGGGACAGTAGACGAGTGTTGTCTGCAGACTGTAGTCAGGGCGGCAGGAGTCTGTGGACAGTAGATTAGCTGAACGCTGCTATGTGGCGCCTCGTACTGGTGACCACTGCTCAACTGTGCCGTTGTTTTATCGTGCTGTAAGTCTGCGCTCAGTTTCACATCGTACGGCGTCGTTTCTGCCGCACATTGCGACCTGCACAGATGCGTAGCGAAAATCTATTCACTTCAGCGCAGTGGTAGCAACACACGTAGCCTAAGAAAAATAAGAAAAAGTTCGCTGAATAACCTTGAACCTTGAATTAACGTTGGGACACATTGGGCCACACTCCGACGCCATCCGTGTCTGTCAAGAGCTGCCACCTCTGCTTCTTCCCAGGTGAACCCCATCTTTTGTAAGTCTGTTGACTGTGCTCTTCCAGTTCGCTCTTCGTCGACCTGGTCCTCTTTTGTATCATAATACCTGTCAGTACAGTGCTTGCTGTGAAATGCGCTGATGGTCCTTAATCAAGAACGTCCAAGCGAGCATAATCGTCTTTCTCTCAGTATGTTGTCCATGGTTTGTTGTCCGGTTCTGCCAGAACCGGATTTAGCTGGTGGGAAGCCTGGGGCCAGCTGGTAGGAGGCCAGTGCCCAGCTATTACATAACTAGAAACATAGACGGATCCAGGAGTTGAAGTTGGGGGCTAAGGTCGAGCGC
>Ga0209671_1005336_pt1 | contig 12985 bp, 5 predicted proteins | sample WorMetHERISLAND2_2_FD_187401 | JGI IMG/M metagenome (GOLD analysis project Ga0209671, IMG submission 187401) | Marine gutless worms symbiont microbial communities from Max Planck institute for Marine Microbiology, Germany - Olavius geniculatus... | ecosystem: Host-associated > Annelida >... | reverse complement strand
CGCCATTGGTCAGTGGCGTCGCCGGTTTCGATGCGTCGTCCAGCAGCAAGGCGGACACATTGGAAATTTGATGTGAAAGCTGTAAAGATATGATTTTTAGACAATAACTGAGACAACAAGCGCGTTGTTTCTGTTGCTATTTTTTAAAATGCGTTGTTACAAATGTCGTCTTGTTTTAATTGTTATTTTTAAGACACTGACATTTCACAAGGTAGTGTAGTGACACACCTAAAGTGTGGTAAGATTTATAGTGAGAGTTTTATTGCAAATTGTCTCCTGATTCTGACAGTAAAAGAATTGTGAAAATCGGTTAATATTTGGTGAAGTTATGAGGTATACAGAAAAACTGTGCCATTTTTTGGCCCACCCTGTATGGTCTACAGATTATTGCAGTTGATAGTCCTACAGACGATAAAAACGGAAACACAATACTGCAACCTCACGAACGATAACTGTTAGACATTGGAAGGGGGGCGACTATGTTGATGAACAGTGTTTAGACTACGGTAGTACACTTCAGCAGGCCTTAAGAATTTTGGAATAGAAATTCGTGACGGTTGTGAAATTGATGACGAAACGCCGTATCCGCGTGTCGTTTTTTTCCCGGCACACCCCTGGCATATATCTGGTAAGCTATAGGACCTAAGACAGAAACTGGCAGTGACAAATCAAGCAACTGCATGTGAAAAACACTGGAACTGCAGTAGCCTATTTAGCTTATTTCAAGACTTTTAACTTAATTTCGTCTCAGAACACTATCACAGGAAATAAACAACAAGTCAGGCGAACGACATTTTAGCATTTACTTCTCGACTGGAAAAATAAATAGGAAAAGAAACAAAATTACCGAAAACAGCATGCTACAGAGTTAAAATTGATTATCCACACCCTGAGTGACTGGATATTTAATTTATTTAAAAAGTATCGACGCAGTGACATCAGACGATAGAAACGCGTGATGTGTGACGCAGATTGGTCAACAAAGTTATCAACAGTCAACACGACGTTCGTATCGTGAAGCAAAAAATCTTGCGACTTTAAAGAATCAGCTCTACGATATGGCTAGCCAGGAAAGGAGCATTGGTCCGAAAAAACTAATACATTTTTTAGGCTTTTAAACACGTAAAAACCTAAGAAGTGAAACGTTTAGTTTTTTTTGTTGTTTTGTGAAATTTTTATCACATATCATATTTTGTTTCATATTTTATTTGTGATGTTGAATTATGACGTCAATCAAACGCCATTATGTCGTTCACTCATAAGAGTGTATAAGATTTTTTTCCTAGGTCGAAATTTCGTGTACGGCGTTCATTGGACACCAAACCAGAAAAACCTAAAACAACCTTCAAAACAAAAAAAATATCTAAAAACCTAGTTTTTTCCACCCATAGTGATGGCTAGCATCACTAAGAATTGATAGTACACATACATACAATAAAGATTCAAAACAAGTGCTCATAGTGCATTATAAAACGACTGAGCAGCAACAATGCCCGCTAAAATGAGAAGAAAAATGTTTTAAAATCTTCAGGAGTTGCTAAAAATAGCACTTACAGAGCCTGATCAACCGTGGTCTATCACTAGAATCCAACATAATTTTTTCGTTAATATTTTGCACAAATATTATGTATTTAACAAGCTGCATTAAAAATCGTTTATTGTCAGGGCCGGATTTAAGAATGAGCAACATGGGTAGTTGTCCCGGGGCCTCAAATATTTCATGAAAAAAATTAAAGCACTTTTTAGTTATATTAAATGGGTATAGATCTGTTAACAAAAAATACCCTTAAAATATCTATTCAACGTGAAACACTACTGTGTTATTTAGGCCCTAGAATTTGCTCAATTTCTTAAACACTTCAAGCACCGAGTAGGGAAGTAGCAGTAAATTTGATTTGGGGTGAGGGCATAAAATTTACTTGGCCCATTTCGGTGGTAGGCCTACTTGAGTTCAATAACCATTCTGACATCACTGTTACCAGTAGGCTACTCCATAAAAATGTCCCAAGTTCTTTCGACACCACTTTTGTGATAAGCACAAAACTCGGAACTGACTAGAAATTTTGGTTAATACTCAACGAGATGGCAGCTGCCCAGGACGACACATATCTGTGTTTATTGCTATGGTGAACCAAATTAGCCGGTTCGTAAGAGTATAAGGTTAATGGCAATAATAAATATGTCACTTTAAAATTATTACAAGCACAAACACACACACTGTAAAAACCCAGACCAAAATGTCTGCATCACAACAACTAGAAAAACACCAGCCCAGTGCTGACATATTATACGGCCATCCGCCATATGCCACGCAATCCTAACTCCAACCATGACTTTTTGAGCGAAAGAGTGGCACAACCTAGAGGACGTTCACACCATTTTTTGTTCTTCTATGCATTTGCTTTGAGTTAGGAGTCTGTACAAAATGGACAGATGTGTAATACCCATACTGCAACCCATTAGGACGGCCACACAATCAAACGACGCAATAGAATAAAAAGTGCAGCAATAAAAAGTGTCTAAAGCACAGGACTGACAATAAGGCACCAGTTTTTGTCAACAATGGCGTCGTGGGCTAAAAAGGCTCGAGGCATGCAGCTGCAATTTCCAGCAGAAAAGATGCAAGCTTCAAAATTTACAATTTTACCCCTAAATTTGTCCAAAATGGAGACTTCCAGCCCCAAACGTTTTGCCTTTGGAAGAACATTTTCCGACAGGCGAAAATTTAAAAAAGAGGCAGTTGGCCCTTCCCCTACCCCTCCCCACCTCGACGCCACTGGTTTTTAACCACTTTTAGCATGGAAACTGGTCAAAATGTTGGCTGAATGAGCGAATGCAATCCGTCTTCGATGATAACATCTGTCGCGTTTCACGCACGTAGCGATCAAAATCTGTGGCTCCGGACTTGAAGCCGATGAGCAGTCGCATCTCACGCTTACACGCTTGAGTCAGGTCCGTCAGGTGTGCCTCATGTAATGATACCAGCTCATTCCTAGACACAAAAAATAACTCTGCAACAGCGCCACTCATGGGGGCAGCTCGATAATTCAAAGGTTCGATAGTCCGAAAGTGTTAGGGTTCTTTCTCATACACTTCTACAGACAGTGACTCAAATCTCCACATTTCATCTCAACTAAGAGTAGGGTTAGGGTTAGGGTCAAATTCAGTGAAAATGCATGTTGCAGTATACACCTTCGGATTATTCAACCTTCGGATTAGGCCTATAGACACACAATCCCGCTCATAACATCCCGACAGGGCCTAAAAACCATTTCTGTTTCCAAAAGGACAAGCTCTTTGGAGCTGAGGACAAATTGTTATGGGAGGCAAGGCAAAGCACAAATAGGCCTATTTATTATTTGTAAAATAAAATCAGTGTTTACAAACTTCAGATCTGAAATTATTTCAAATCAGGTACATTTGCCTTTGCTTTGTTTTCACGTGAGGCTTGCCTACTTGCTTATATATTGCGGTAAAATAATAATTCAGGAGTTTGCTATAGCTAGGATCGATTTAATAACACATTTATACATTAAAATTTAATTTGTCCATATTGGTCTATGTAGTACGTAGTCGTGCCTTGCTGAGACTGTAGATGAGACCATTCTGGCTTGCAAAAAGCACGAAAATGCATGAGTCAAACTGAAGACTTTTTGATCTTAAGTCCAGAGCGTCCTGACCATTATGCCAACGAGCGGAAGCCACTTTGAGAAATTCGGAAAAATGTTGAAGCACTTAAATAGCAACAGTATGCCCAGCATTCTGAGCTGAAAATCAGAAAAAAATTTAAGCAAAGATAAGAATTACTGAGCACAAATGGTTTGAATACCAACCGCATTTGTTGCCTTTGCTCATCGCCCACTGATTGCTGAATCATACCACTGCCACAGCTACATGCTGGCACTGGAAATTCCGACGAAGCATTGACGATGAATTGTCGGGAATTGTCAACAACTTGTTGGGCATTTCCGATGACATGCTGGGAATTTACAATGCTGTTATCACTATGAGAGCTTTCGGTGTTTCCACCACAAAGAAACGTTGGTGTCGGTGGTATAAAGGTTGGCGCCTGCAAGGACTGTACAGTGGTCTTCTCGATGGTGACGGCACTTGACACAGATGATGCCCGGCTGCTTTGCTGATCTGAAAACTTCTGTGAAATAACAGCACCGCTAACCTTAGTAGGATTAAGTACGCTGCCATTTAGAGTCGACGTAGTGCTGCTTGACTCTGCTTTTCTACCAAGACTGTTTGGACGACTGTCAGCCGACAACCAAGCCAAGGCTACACCATCCACTGTTGTGGCATTTGTCACTGCTGACTGAAACGGTCCGAGATTTTTATACGAGTATGAGGATAGAATGCTGGTTCCGGTGGCACCAACAGCTGCCGTAGTAATACTGCCAGCGTTACAGGAGCTCACCAAAACCGTGTTAGCCACCAAGCCTCCAGCCGTAACAACTTCATTACTTGAAACCATGGACACTGGTTGTACAGTCGACAATCTGGTGGTTGGATTGACTGACCCGATGTCCGTCATCATAGCTGCTGGATCAAGATCCTCATCACTCGGTACGCAAGTCCGTAGATTATCATCTTTTGGTTGACTAGGCATAGAGTTCAGTGGCACGGCAGTGGGATTCGTGGAAAGTGAACGTGGATTGCAACTATTGGTTGGTCCATCGGCCACTGAGATCGTTGTGACCATAGTTTTGCCACCACCCAGCTGCTGTAATGCAGCTACACTCACAGCTGGCATATAACTGCCCACTGTCTGTAGGTGATTTGAGTTTGAAGAGGTGGCTGGATTCTGAGAGTACGATCCGCTGCCATTGCCAACGGTTGAAACAACAACAGCATGACTGTCACTGCTTGTGTGAGAAGCTACGTCTAAGGGAAGAGGGTCACGAAGGCGCAAAATCTCTGAAGATGTTGCTGGTAGTTTCGTGAACTCAGAAACGAGACTTCGAGCAGCCGAAGTGCTTTGAGGTCTGTTCTTGCTGGGATCATCTCCACCAGCTTTGACTGACACAGACGGTACAGCAGAACTGCTTAACTCTGCTCCATGCTTCGAGCCCCCTGAAATGACACCAGGATTCATGACAGAAGAAGTGGCTGGAAAAGGGTTCATGGTTGCAGCATTAACCGAACGATCTTGAGTGGTGGAGAGCACTTGGTCATGCTCCAGTCCATGCTTAGAGCCAAAAACAATGCCCGAATTCACAACAGAAGAAATGAACGTTGGAAAAGAGATCGAGGTTGCACTGGTAACTGGATAATCTGGCATGGAATACTGTTGGTTTGTGCGTGAAGTGGCAGCCGGATAATCCTGCACAGTGAAGAGCAGTTGTTGGTGCTCCAGCTGCTCCTGTCGATGCTTCAGTTCACGTATCCTTGCCTTGAGCGAGTCTAGCATGGCCGGGGTCACCACATCATCTCCGCTGCAGGACAGATCCGGCAGAGGAACAGCGGATGTGATGATGTGTCGTGATGTACTTCTATCAGTTGCCTGTTCCAGAATCTCTGCCCATGATCTTCCACCACTGTTGTTGTTCTCAGGCTGACATTTGTCATCCCGACAGCTCGAAGATGTCATTTCCACAGCAGCATCATCAGGAGCGAAAGTTAGTTTATCTAAACCAGCAAAACCTGCATTTTCTGAGGAATGAACTGGCAGCGGTAATTTGTCAACAGACCTTGCAGTGTCACAGCTTTTACTAATGGGAGAAGGACAAGTTACTTCGTCGTCAAAGTTAACGAAGCCTACATTTCCCAAGGATTGAATGGCCAACGATAACTTTCCAATGGACTGCTCCAGAGATCCAGAGGCATGGCTTTCATTTGTGGTCAGCACATGTCTATTAATGCCTGTGGTCACTCGTCCCACGTCTCTGTTATCCAAAATGGTTGCTGGCCAGCTGACGAAACTAGAGTTCGCTGTTCGTGTCTTCTCGGACTGAATGAATTCGCTGATGTTGGTCCGGGCATTGGCCATGCGGGCTTTTGTCTCCGCAAACAGCTGCTGTGAATCCGACGACATCGGATGATAAACTGTGGATGCCACATTCTGCATCCGTGGTTTTCCACTTCCGCTGGAAAAAGAACCATCGGCCTCCATCAAAGCTGACCGGTGGTGGCCAGTGACGAACGAACTGTTCAAGGACCGACAACTGCATGGCGAGGTCTCTCGATCTCTGGCTTTCTTTCCACCTTCCAGTGTCAGAGGCTGTTTGGCATCAGACAAATCCGGCGGCTCTGACATGCCGTGGATATGATTCCCAGCCTGTTCCTGTTCCACACTCTTGGCTTCATTTCCCGATGACTTAACGATACCAATCTTATCATCACTGATGCTGATAATTTTGTCACGACCTGCCTGGTCATGAATCGGGCTGACTGGGTCGAGCGGCTGGCTGTTGTGATTGGCTGACGAGCCACTGCTGCTGCTAATATGGTGCCCCGATATAGGTGGATCATTTTCGGCATCAAGCAGCAAAGAACTGCCGCCGACAGCAGGTCTGCAGATCACAGCATCCTTCATAGGAGTCGAGGAGGACTGAATGTTGGACGGATGGAACAATGAAGGTTTCCTGATGGTGGGTTGATGTTTCAACGTATTGTGTGGTAAAACATCGGGGGCCACATCACAACTTTGTGAAATAGCATGGCATGCTGGAGTTAGACTATTGCTGTTTGATCTCTTTGCCGCTTCTTTTGTTAGCTGTTTCACTCTGTGCAACATGCAAACATAAGCACAAAGATTGCCAGCAGCATCACGGGTTAAAAAAGTGAAAGGGTGGGGGGCAGGCAGCTGCAATTTTCCAACACAGAGGATTGACAGGTTTTTAAAATTTCAGTTTTGCACCCAAATTCCCACAATTCCCACAAATTCCCAAAATTTCACATTTTCTGAAAGATAATTCAATCCCATGGATTTTCAAAACAAGCCCAGCTCATTTTGGACTTCCACTACCTTTTCTGGAAATTGGAACGTTTCAGACCTGACCATTAGCGTACTGAACAAACAAATAGTCATTATCATAAGTATAAAACTGATCAGCTGGCCATCTGTTCAATTAAAATCCATCTTCTGGGAGAACTTGGAGAGTTTGAAAATTGCAAACTTGGTATGCAGCTTTTAATCAGTTTGGTCCAGCCCAGCCCACTGCTGCTGCTCCTACTACTACTTGAACAGTTTCGGTCGTCGGCGCTTTTCTGTGGCGGGCCCGTCGACTTGGAATTCGCTGCCAGACAGTCTTCGTGACCCAGAATTGAGTCTCGATACTTTCAAACGTCAGCTGAAGACATACATTTTTGTGAAATACTGATGACAAAATGTATTAAGCGCATTAGAGATCTTTTTGAGTATGTGCTATATAAATTTACACTTTACTTACTTACTTACTACTACTACAACATACCGCTGTGCATAGTGTAGTGTGTTGAGGGTACCTTTGCAAGAGGCTGGTGTCGGAATAATGTTAGCAATCATGACAGTGACTACACTGCTGCTGCTGCTGCTACTACTACACTATAACATACCGCTGTGCATAATGCAGTGTGTTGAGAGTGTCTTCACACGACGTCTGCGTTGGGGTAATGTTAGCAATCATGACGGTGCGTGATTGACCGATGAAAGAGTCACGTAGGATGTGAGTCAACTTGCTCTGTCTGTACGGTGTGTGATACGCCTCCTGGTCAATGCTACGAATGCACTCCTTCAGCTAAACACACCACAGATGCATTTACTTTTTCCAGTGCTGCAGAAATTAAGCACTAATCACACAATTAATCGCAAACAAATTTTAGCTATTAATATAATTTCAGTCATTAAAATTTTAGTCAATAAAAACATTACAAAACAGACACAATGACATTATTACAAGCATAAGAAATTACGGGAGATTAAAATTTCAACTTTTTGGGGAACACAAGAAAACATTCAACATATCATGACACTTTTTTATCCTGCTCATGTCTCAGTGCATCTGCAACAGCTAATAGCTCAATAATAATAATAATAATAATGTGCAAAACAAGAAAATGCATTGCGTTTGGCAGTTACTACTGTTAACTTCTAATGGAAATTAACACTAATTTATCATAGATCTTTGCAAAGTTAACTACTCTGTACCACCAGTATTAAAATATTCAATCATGACTAGCTCTGATTTCCTTACCGATTAACTTATTAATTTATCTGTTTATAAACATGATTGCACAGTGATAGAACAGTAGCAAATTTTCTGTTTAATCGCAGTTAACCTCAAGACTGTGGCATGTTAGAACTTGTGTGCTCTGCATCATTTAAAGTTATTGTGTACTGTGTACTATTATTTAACAAAGCACAAAAAAGAAGATAACAAGAAAAGCCCAGATAACGCAAAGAGGAACGCGCAGCAGTGCATGTTTGAAAGCCAAGCGCAAAACAAAATCTCCTAGCAATGATGTTTCTTTTACACTCGCCAGAGGGCGCCAGATGACCAGTTTTGTGCAGCCGTATTGGCTAAGTATCTATAGTGCTTTATTTATTTACGCTCGTGAGAGAGCGCCAGACGACACGACTGGTCTCGCTCAGCTGTACTGGCTTAAACTGCAAATTTTCCCACCACCCTCTCACTTAGTGCCCTCACTAGGGGTGACCCCTTTTGAATTTATGAAAAAGCTTTATGGATCCTGAAACTAGAGTCTTCCAGGCAGCCGATAGTGAAAATTTGGTGATCCTGGCTTGCACTGTTTTTGACTGATCCACCTGCGTGACGGACAGACAGACAGACACAATTGCGATGGCTAAGACGCTACAGCAGTAGCTGCTGTTGTGCATAAAAAAATAAAACTAAAAAGCAAACCACTGATATAAACGTATCAATCAGAGTCAAACAATATCAAAAGATACAAACAGCAGCTCTTTAACAACAATAACAATATTTGTGGCTTCATGATGAATCAAAATATTAACTTCAAAGCATGTATGCCAATAATACTAAGGAAAATCATTCATTCAAGCTATCTAAAGACTGAACCCAGGCATAAGTAAGTAAGTAAGAAAGTAGTCTGCATTTGTTGCGTGCCATATGTCAAAACAGAAGTTGGAATCATAGGTGCAGGTTCGAATCGCAGACACGGATGATGGTATAGGTGGTATCAATTCTTATGAGATAAGAGTAAAGTATGGTATTAACCGCCAGTAAGCTCTGGTTGATGTCGGCTCCTTCCATCCTCGTCTGTCTGTTAGCATTGACAGCATCCGAAGCACGCTCGCTACCAGCCAGGTCTATGAATGTCAACCTATACAGATAGCATACCATACACTAACTACTATGTGTCATGTACCACTACTACAACTACTACTACAACTCACTACCAGCCATGTCAAAAAATGTTAGTCTACACCAACATACACCAGACACCAGTGTTGCCGTTAATGGCTGAACGTTTAAAGGTCATATATAGCTCTTTATGTAAACCCACCTCGGAGCTGTGGAGCATCACCTGCCATATGTGATCACACAGAGTTACTGCTGCTCGACAAGGGCAAACATGCCTGATACTCGATTTAGCTACCATACCCAAAATGGACAAAAAAGTTTTGAAGTTGACCTCGCTAGCTGGTTATAAGCCAAGATGCTTTACCTGTCCGCAAACATCCAAGTAGTAGCCACATAACAGCAATGTGACTGGGAGTTGAATTTGCGATCTTTTGCTTGCACATCTAACATCACTGTCAATGTTCCTGCTGCTAATGAACTACTGAGTACTCACATTTCATGAAATATTAAAACCAACTACTAGCCCATGATACCAAACAGGCACATGCACAGACATTAACCAAAGGAAAGTCACCGAGTCAAAAAATTGACAATATAGTATACCAAAGCTACACTCTGGTATATTCAAAATTATTAGCTAACTTGAGCTTCAAAAATGGCTACTCATGCTGTTTCATAATAGACAGCATTAAGGTTATCAACAGCAGGTTGCACGTTAATGATTAAGTCTCAAACTCTGAGACTATGAAAAGTGCAAATGAAAACCATGCTAACTAATTTCAGTAAAATGGGCGCACCAGGGCCGAGAAAAAAAGTTGTTCGAATAACGTCTGCAAAAGCGAATGAGCGGAAAACATTGCACAGGTATAAAAATAAATTGTGAAACGCAGCATACCGAGCAACTTTGACATCAATGCTGTTTCTGACTTCAAGTTGAAGGATGGCGTGAGACCGAGACGACTGAGAGTTGACACCAGTGCAGCCATGGCTGCGGAATGAATTGCCATACGTTACAACCTACGACACAAACAACTACAACTACAACAACAACTACAACTACAACAACTACTACAACAACTACAACTACTGCTACTATTACAACTACTACAATACAGCAAGAGACCAAGATGACTGAGAGTTGACACCAGCGCAGCCTTGGCTATGGAATGAATTGCCATACATTACAAGCTACGACACAAACAACTACAACTACAACTACAACAACTACTACAACAACTACAACTACTGCTACTACTACAACTACTACAATACAGCAAGAGACCAAGATGACTGAAAGTTGACAACAGTGCAGCCATGGCTACAGAATGAATTGCCATACGTTACAACATACAGTAGAAACAACTACAATTACAACAACTACAACTACTGCTACTACTACAACTACTACAATACAGCAAGAGACCAAGATGACTGAGAGTTGACACCAGCGCAGCCGTGGCTATGGAATGAATTGCCATACGTTACAAGCTACGACACAAACAACTACAACTACAACAAAAACTACAACTACAACAACTACTACAACAACTACAACTACTGCTACTACTACAACTACTACAATACAGCAAGAGACCAAGATGACTGAAAGTTGACAACAGTGCAGCCATGGCTACAGAATGAATTGCCATACGTTACAACATACAGTAGAAACAACTACAATTACAACAACTACAACTACTGCTACTACTACAACTACTACAATACAGCAAGAGACCAAGATGACTGAGAGTTGACACCAGCGCAGCCGTGGCTATGGAATGAATTGCCATACGTTACAAGCTACGACACAAACAACTACAACTACAACAAAAACTACAACTACAACAACTACTACAACAACTACAACTACTGCTACTACTACAACTACTACAATACAGCAAGAGACCAAGATGACTGAAAGTTGACACCAGTGCAACCATGGCTACAGAATGAATTGCCATACGTTACAACATACAGTAGAAACAACTACAATTACAACAACTACTAAACAACTACTACTACTAGTACTACTGCATGAGACCAAGACGACTGAGTATTGACACAAGTGCAGCGATGACTGCGGAATAAATTGCCGTACATTACAACCTATGAGAGACACAACTAGCTAATAGGTAATAGGTAATAGGTAGCTCTTAATTTATTAAGACCAAGACGATAATAAGTTGACACCAATACAAACTACTACATCTACCACTACTATAACATACTTTAATCAAAGTTCAGCTATTATCGAAAAGCAAAAATTTCACAGATTGTACTAACACTACTTCTTACAGGCTGAAAATCTTTCCTGTCCATCTACCACAGCATGCAAAGAATAAATGGAAGTCACAAATATACTACAAACAGACAGCAAGGGGAAAATATTACACGTTCAAAATGATTGCCTTTCACAGCAATATCGAATGAGCCTAACCAACTGTTTCCAAAACTGTACAACTGCTTGGCCTGTGCAATATTCCATTCTTTATGCCTCACTCTATATACATCGACCGTGGTCAGAAGTGCAACACAAGATCAGTGGTAGCTGCTGACCTGAACCAGAGCCTTGAGATGATGCACTTGGTTTTCCATCAGTCCAGACACACAGACCTTCTGCCGGCCGTTCTCACGAACATGCAACCTACGCAGGCACAACCATGAGCACTGTAATACGATAATAATTAGCAGTGATCAGAGATCTCAACCCTCCAATGAGACCAGTGCTGCCACCTGGCAAGAACACAACAGACTCAACTAGAAAAGCACTCGGAGAGCCCAGACCTCCGCCAAGGCTATTGATTCGACACAGCTTGTCCGACGAAAATAAACAAGCGGAAGTTTGAGTGCGTTTCAAACTATAGTTGCATTTTCTACATTGACCTAGTTCTATGTGACCTAAAAAACCTTGATTCAACCCATGTTGTTCGCCAGGTGGCAGCACCATAACGACAACAGCGGTTTCCCTTATGCCCCATTGAAAGCAATGCTAACAAAAATTTCAAAGTGATTCAGAATCCAGGATTTCTTCTGGATCACCCCCAAAATTGAATCACTGGTAGTTTTTGCCATTCCCGACATTCCCAGAAAATCATGAAAGATCCGTCCATAACCTTTTGAGTTATCTTGCTAATGCACAGACAGACAGACAAACAAAGTCTGGCAAAAACATTACCTCCTTGGTGGAGGTAATAATGCTGCTGCATGTATAGCTAAATAACTAGAAACAATAAAGCAATATAAAACTCTGCCAAAAGCAAGAGCATTTTCCCTTGAACAAACTCATAGTTTGGAAGAGAAACAGCATCATCGTTATTATTAATTTTAGTTAGAAACTTTTATAGCGCATTATCAAAATGTAAGCTAACTAGGTCTAGGCCTATCACCTCAAAGTAATCTCTATAAATTAAGTTAATCAAATTGCAACCTTTATCAATTAGCCTGTCGACATTTCGGCGACCAGTCATTCCGAAGAAGGCAGTAGTGGTTGCCAAAACATTCAACAAACTAATAGCACTGATCAATAAAAAATGATGAATTTGATCTTCACTGATGAATTTATTTAACTTTCATCAGTAGCCAGTGCTTGAAGAGAAATGGTAGAGGTCGGTATGGCATAGTGGTGCTTTTTGGCTGCCCAGAAAGCACATCAACACTTGTTTTCCAAGACAAATATAAAACAAAACAAAATACTTAATACTAGAGCTGTTAAAGTG
>Ga0209671_1005335_pt1 | contig 12986 bp, 10 predicted proteins | sample WorMetHERISLAND2_2_FD_187401 | JGI IMG/M metagenome (GOLD analysis project Ga0209671, IMG submission 187401) | Marine gutless worms symbiont microbial communities from Max Planck institute for Marine Microbiology, Germany - Olavius geniculatus... | ecosystem: Host-associated > Annelida >... | reverse complement strand
CGGTGTATATATTGCAAGTGGACAGGGAGCCTTTGCCTCTATTTTTAGCCCTTCGAGCCTAAACCCGGCCTGCGGCCTCGATCTCGGCCTGCAACCTCAATTTTTGACATACAGCCTCAGTTTTTGGCATACGAATTCAGTTTTTGACCCTTCGGGTCTCAACATGGCCTGTGGCCTCAATTTTTGGTCCTTTGAGCTTCAACTCGATCCAGGTTACTCAGCAGCATTATGGACGCTCCAGTATGGGTTGCAGCGCCGATGATGCGTCACCATAGTGACGACGTCTATATGATGTCGCAGCCAATCGCTGACATCGTGTCACCAGAAATAGCTCAGGTACAACTTTCGCGTCATGGGTTTCACAGCGCAAAAGTTTGGGTAGGAAAGTGTCAGCATAATCACAATTTATTGTAACCACCAGATCTGACTGACTGATCTGATTAAGCTTATGGTCGCAATTAGATCAGTTATTAAAAAAGTTTTGTTAGTGCTGAGCTTAACGACGATGTCAATGGAATGAATAAAGTGGAATGCACTGTCTGACGTGTGTGTGACCAGTAATACAATAAATCAATTTAAAATTTGATTGAAACGGGAACTGCAACCGGAAACGCATAGTTAAAGTTAGTTATTAGGATTAGGATAGTAAGCGTTATATGGCTTCTGTCTGTGCTTACTTAGGCCACCAGTAATTCCGGCAGCCGGTATGCCTGAAAACCGCAGGACACCGCAGGACTCCATAGAAAGACCGCAGGACACATAAATAATAACCGCAAAACAATTTTTAGACGTGAAAACAAGACTTAACCTTTCAGTAGTTCAGTAAATTTAAATAAATGCCGCTAAATAATGCAAAAATAACAAAATCAGCACGCCACCAAATGCCCAGAAACAGGGACAAAATGCCACACGCCGACGCTGACAGGCAGGCCACATACCTGCACGCCAAGGGTGCGTATACGCCGTACGTCAGACGTGTGCCAAGACGCTTAAATTTACAATGTACATCACTCATGTTGTCAGTGTTTGCACATTTATTCACGCTACTACCGTTCTCAAATTCTGTACTGGCTAAGCTTACAATCAATACATTTACCGGTATGTGTCCTGCGGTTTTCTTGCACATCCAGAAATATTAGTATCGCCACATAACCGCTGTAATGTGGCTATATAATGCTCTGAAATTAAAGAAAATCTATAGTTTTACTGTTTTCAGCACTTTTTGGTGGTTATTCAAAGTGTCTTTCAGTGTTCTGTGGTGTCCTGCGGTGTTCTGCGGTGTCCTGCGGTTTTCAGTCATACCTCCAGCAGCTTCGGTGAATTCGAAGCGCCACGCCCCTAGAGTCTGTGAAGTCAGCAAGTCAGTTTTCTCAACCGATTCAAAGGCAACAACAATGAAACATTCAGCATACTAACATCACGCGCGTGATAACTACCTGTTTCTGTACGTCAGCATCACTCAAAGCCATTTTGAACAAATTAACACTTCGCTTTCGGGTTTTGCTGTAAAGTCAACAACAACAAACATCCGTCACGTGAGTTTAGCCGATGATTGACAGCCAGTCAATAGCGCAGCTGTGCCGGGAAGGCCGGAGTTGGGAAGGCCGACGTAGGCGGGGCACGGCAACAGGTGTTCTCAGAATGAGTACGTTTTTTTGCGTGAAGGAAAAGTGCAGTGATTTGTTTCAGTCTGGACAAAAACATTTCCGGATCGATAGCAAAAAACGGGACAAACTCGAAACAGATGTTGCCACGTTCACATATCGAGCGTCATTTAAAAGACTGGACAAGTGCTTTCTGCTCTACAACTACAAATGTATTTTCTTAATACCCAAAGTACTGACTAACAAGCCGATAAATGCACACACCCGTATGATTATCTTTACGCACATTAAAAGGCATAAAACTTAATTGGTCTATACCATGGAAGTATAAGTTTATAGCTCCGTGGTTCTATACAAGTACCACGAAGCAACAAAACATTTACTTGAAAACCGCAAAACACAGCAGGACATCGCAGAACACCGCAGGACTCCAAATAGAAAAACCGCCAAACACACAAATGACCACCGCAATACGATTTTCCAGACGTGGAATCAAAACTTAACCTTTTAATGTATCAACAAATTTAAATAAACGCCGCTAGACAATGCAAAAATGACGAAACCATACACGCCACAACATGCCTGAAAAAAGGACATAATGCCACACGCCGACTCTGAGACGCCGGCTGCATGCTTGCAGGACGCCAGCGGTGTCATATGTACGTCAGACGCGCCGGGGTGACATCGCCAGGACGCTCAGATTTACAATCAACTGTTGTAATGTAACTACATGAAGAAGAAGAAGAAGAAATTTATTTGGCTCAAACAAACTTTACCACTTTACCACTCGTTTTCAAATTCTTTAGTGTCTAAGCTTGCAATCAATGAACGGCGTGGTACATTTATCGCTAGGCCTGCGTTTTTCACGCTTTCAATGGGCCTGTCCTGCGGTATCTTGCAGTTTTCTTGCACACTTTTTGCATCATTAACCCAAACAAATTTTTAGATCGACACGGGCTGTTCCGAAACGATTAAAAACGCGAAACGTTTGTTCCGAAAACTCCGAAACAATAAAAAACGATTCGGAGACGACCATCGGACCAAAGCTGGTTGAAAAAAATCGTACCCATTGGGAATATTGATTTCAGTAAAATAGATATTTTATGTATTTTGGATGGTTGTCAACTTGTGAGTAGAGTTGTTTAAAAGTTGTTTGTTTGCAAATTAGGAACCTAAGCTAACTTGTAGTAGTTCCATATGGACTATTATGCGCTGTTAGATGTGAACGTTATAGTCAACTTTGTAGAATTGTTTTAATACAATATGGTGATGCTCTACGGATTCACCTGTGAACGATAATAGGTGATGCTCGGAATCAGCTGATCACTTCCCTTTACACAGTTAGACTTTTGGTTTCCCTTGAAACGGTGATGGTACTGCGTGGTATGTGGCGATACATTGACTTTGTTACGATGAACCGAATAATGCAGTCATCAAAGTTATTTGCGACAGTTTGTTACCGTACCAGAGCATTGGCTGATAATTGTCGTCAGATGTCCTCAGTTGCGCGTCCTTGTCCGCTTCCGTCGACTATGTCAGCCTGGCAGCTGCATGAATACGGCGGTATCAACCAGCTCAAGTTATCAAGCACTGTTCCGATGCCAGTCATATGCCGTCCGCACGATGTTCTTGTGCGTGTTCATGCAGCCAGTGTTAATCCAGTCGATGTGCTGATGGCTGGTAAGTGACTAGCCTGTATTTTATGGCTTTCATTTACTACTGACATTTTTTGAGTAAGTTTCTTCTCAGTCGATTTTTTAAAGTTTATGTACCAGTGATAGAGGATTTTAGTTATTTTTGGTATTAAAGTATGAATGTTGTTGCCAGAGTTATAATGATGTTGTTGCCATTGCTATAATGATTGTGGAAATTTTATGTCAGGAGGTTATGGTTCAACTATGGTGAATGTTTGGCGTCAGTTATATGGCACTGTGCAATGCAGTTCAGAATTTCCACTCACACTTGGTCGTGATTTCTCCGGTGACATAGTTGACATGGGCTGTGGTGTGGATCAGAGCATCTACCGAATTGGAGACGCAGTAAGTTGTATTAGCAGATATCAACTTTGTTAGTGGACTTTCCTGTAAGCAATGTGGCATTGTGGTCCATTGAATGTCAGCTTACAGAAACATTGTCTGGCTAACAGTTTCATTATACATATACTGAATTTGAAGTCATGAAATTGTGTTTAGAAAACTACATATGGTAATGCTTCCAGTTGAGTCATACAAGTGTTGACTTATATCAACGTTTAACTCTACTTTCGACTTTAACTGTCCCTTGCCCTATTGTAGTCCAAATTCTGATTACGGTATATTTATGTTTGTAAGTGTGGTGTATTTGAATATTGGGTATGTAACAGAGAGGGCCATCACATCACTTTCAGAAAAATATGTTTTGTGCTTCTGGGCCAAACAGCTACAAGCCTCATTCTTTGTCAGAAAATTTCTGGCTATGCATCTGAATGTAGACCATGGATACTGCTTCGCTTCCTGAAAAATATGTAGATTTTTGTAATAGCTGCTTATTGCAAACCATGGCATTGTAGGCATTGTTAAGTACTGTAATTTTGTGTTGATCAGGTTTGGGGAGCTGGGAATGTTGCATATGCTGGTACTCATGCTGAATATATTGTAGTTTCTTCCAAAGAGGTTAAATACTTTTGTTGTATTTCCACATTGATATTGGTTTTATTTCAATAGTTTATTGTACTTATACAGTTTTCTTATGTGTGTGATAATTTGTAAGTATATAGATACCTAATGTTAGTTGTATACACTGCTATATATACCAGGCCAACTCAGCCTGGACATTCCTTTGTTAGTAGGACGTAAACAAGCACACCGCATGATGCACTAGCACTGTGTCTGACTAAACAAAGATTAGCAACTGTGGGCCCGAAGGATTTTACATTACTTTACGTTTTATATATAAGTATTACATCACTTTTATGCATGAAAGCAGCTACTACTATAGCGTGTCTTAACCATTGCAATTCTGACTGTCCTGTCCGTCCGTCTTCTGCATGGAACTAATTAACGTTGCACGTGGCTGTTTTCATTGCGCTGTAAGGTAGGCGGCCCACAGTGCCTCGGGGCACACTTGCATGCAGAGATCTCCCACACAGCTAGGGCACACAGCATACATGTTTGATCTATTGTGCAGTGTAAGTCATTGAATCGAACAATAATTTCGTTATGCTGCATGTGTGTCGTGTTCTTGAAAAGAAAATAACGCATTATACAATGTCACAAAGCGTTTATAGGTGGTAACAACAACTTTGATTACAAAGATACATGGTTTGATACAAAAATGCATTTTTGAATGCCGTTCATTCTACGGTAGGCATTCTGCGGTAGGCCTACTACTTGTTATCTAGTGGTACTTTAACTTAAACATTCAAATATTACTCGAATACCAAGAACCGAATACCGAATATGGAAAAAATTCAAATAATACATCTTTAGTGTGTTTCAAAAACAGTTGTGGAAGAAAATGTGCAATGTTGACATATAATGACTTTAAGTACATCTGATGCCAACGAGTGAAGAAATAGCGATGATGTCATGCATGCTGAGTGATCAGAGTGTTTGTAATGGTTACTGTAGATGTCACATAAGCCTAAGTCTCTGACACACGTAGAAGCTGCGTCACTGCCATATGTAGCAGCCACGACCTGGGCAGCAATCTGTACTGTCAGTCGCTTCAATCAGCACAGCTTGGCTGGACAGCGGTATGTGGTTACTAACTACTGGTAAAAATAACAGACAATCTTTGCATGTTTAAAAGTTCGCAGCGGGTATGGAGAGGACATGACTCCAGTCTCTATCTATAGTTACACTGTGCCTCGCTATGTATAAGTTTTGTCATGAAAAATACGGTACTGTGTTTGCTGAAAACGTTAGTAATTGCAAGTAACTGCTACGGTGCTTTGTGAGTTGATTGTTTAGTCTAAATTGATTGTTGAGTGTTGGTATTTTAACAACACTGTATGCTGTGTGTGCTGGTTATATACAGGGTACTGGTGCTTGGAGGTTCTGGTGGTATTGGAACATTTGCAGTTCAGGTCTGTGTAGGTTCTGGCATTCTTGTACTCAAAAATTTGAAATTTCTCAGTGCAAAATCTAACTAACTTTTAGTTAATAATGTTTTTTGATGGCAGTCATTGTTTATACATATTGTTGTATCAATATTTTGAAATGCACTGCATTTGATAATAATCATAATGGTTTTATTTGTGCTATAACATTGTGTAAATTATATTTTACTGCTTTTCTTGCTCAAAAACATGGAGTTGGCTGTATTGTGGCGATGGTCGAGCTCGCGATCCGTCGAGTAGCGACGTCGGTTCGGTGCCACAGACGGTGTTACCGTCGCCTAGACGACGACGTTCCAGCGAGCGGCATGGCGATGACGTAGGATCCTCTGGACAGGTTGATCAGCTTCGTACCATGCTGCGGACTCGTGACGGTCCAGGCGCCATGTAGTCAGGTTGGCGTCGTGGTCGGTGACATTGTCGGCTGGCAGACAACGATCCGACATGCAGCACGTCGATGGCAGTAGATCTCTATCTCTATCTGCATGTCAGCTGGGATAGACTCAAGAGCCTTCTGTGTAACGCGCATCCATACATGTGCAGAGTCAGTCTCACGACGTTGCCTCGGACCCACTGTGCCAGAGTTTTGTTTTGTTCTGTCATTTTTAACTTTTAAAACTTCTGTATTATGTAGTTGTCGAAGGCATCTCTCATGAGACTGTATGCGGCTGAAAGGATTTCGTTGAATGTCAGTGCTTTATCTGTCAGCAAAGCAAGCTCCAGCTTTTGCTGAATAAACATGGAGCCATGCTGGTCCTGTGAGAATTCAATCAGATGATTGGTCAGGTTTCTCATCTGAAGATTGGTTATTCTGTTGCTGCGGAAATGTTCTAACAGCTGACTGCGGATTGATACATTCTGTTAAATGGATCCATCTCGAAAACGCCGTACCGGCAAATGGAGATGCTGGAGCTAGCAATACGCACAGCAGTGGAAAGCGAAAGTGACTCAGCATCAAATGGGCGTGCCGCCCTCGGCACAATCCACAATATGTTGCATAAAAATTAGAGCTGTCAAAGCGTTAATTTTTTAAATGCATTAATGCACTGCATTAATTTTTTTAACACATTAATTAACACGTTATTAACGCACTCAGGGCCATTTTGAAGGAGAGTAGGGAGTAAGTTACCCCAGGCCCTGCAACATTTGGGGGCCCGCCTGTAGAATATAGAAAGTTAGAAACACATTTTAAACATATAATCAACAATAACTGCCATCATAGCTAGCATAGAAATCTGTTAGCCTTCTGTCGAAATTGATTACAGCAGTGATGAAATGGCAACTACTGTTTAGTTACTTGAATTCACTTGATTGCTAAATAACCACAGTTTAACGGAATATTGAAACTTTTGCTTCACTGAGTTTAGTAAATTAACATAAATTTTCGTATGTGCATTAATTTTTTTAACTCGCATTAATTTCTTTGTAACTCGCATTAATTTATTAATACATTAATGCTGTTTAATGCGTTGATTTGACAACTCTAATAAAGATGTATCTTATCAATAATGCAGAGATACAGTCAGCATTTTACTTGTATTTTTTTAGTGCCATATTTTATTCACTACTGTGTAACTGGGAGTGTGGTCTGCTATGCTGCCAATGTTCACACCAGTGAATTGCACACTGACGACATTGGCAACATGTAATTGGAATCTTTTGTGCAAAAAAACAAAAACTAATTACTTTATTTGTTTCATAAACTGGAGTTGATTTTGTATGCTGACAATGAGTATGAATTGCTGTTTTATCACTCACTGTATGTTATTTGATGTCTGCAATCTGCATGTTGCATCTTTTCTTAACTCTTTGTTTTCTGTAAGTTGTGGTTGTAGTCATTGATAGTTGTTTGACTGTCAGTTGTTGAAGGCTTGGGGATCTCACGTTACCACAACGTGTTCATCTGATGCAGTCAACAAAGTGCTTGAGCTTGGCGCTGACGTAGCACTTGACTACACCAAACACGACGTGATGCATGAACTTCAGCAGTTGCATCGGTATGTCTTTGTGCTTATCATCGTTAGAATTACTGTCAGCTAGAGGACATAGATATCTTGCAAATGTCTAAGCCCAGGGCACTGATGACAGCTGTACTATTGTTGATAGACAGACAGTGTCTGAAGTGGGGCCACAAATGCACTGCAATTGTTGCTTAGTACTGCAAAGGAACTTACTTTCATGTTCAGTACTGTAAGCAGACTTTAAATTTGCACAACTCTGATCTGTTAATATCAGTTTTCACAGTTTCACAGGAGCTGTTGTTGCTTAGCATTGACAACTGCTGCAGAGTTGGTACTGTATTAAGTAAAATGATAAAATCGGAAAATTTGTAAATTTTTGTAAGTAACTCACTGATGATGATGATGATGAAGAATGAAGAAACTTTAGCGTGGCGTTAAGTCCTAAGACTACAAGGACACGTAACAATAAGCTTAAACAGTGAAGTCACATAATAGTAGTCAGCGCAATGAGACGTTCTTAGTCATGTCTGTAAGACCGGGCAAAAAGTTTGGTTTTCAGTCTGCTGCGGAAAACTTGCAATGACGGCGATGACCGGACTGTCTCCAGCAAACTGTTCAGTATCACCGAAACATATTCATTAAGAATGCATCTCTGATGTGTCTTATACCAAACAGAATAAATCTGATTGCCAGAATATGATCCTTATTCTGTAGCTTACATTTGTGATGGTGCGCAAACAACATTTGTGGTGTTTTGAGAAATGACCACAAAATGGAAATAATTCAAAATTCAGCATCAGTACAATTTTTTGGCACACATTTATGCATTTGTTTACCAAGTTTGGTGAAAATTGAATACGGTACCAATGCAGGGTATACCAGACACAAGAAATTGGCTCACAGAACCAATGACGTGTTCCTGCCCTGCAGAAAATTCTTCATAGATTACAGGGTTTTCACTGGTCCTGGAAAGTCCTGAAATTGGACATGGGTGCGGAAAAAGTCATGAAAAAGTCCAGAGTTTTGCTAGTGTTATTCTGAAAAACCAAGATACTGAATCCGTAATTTTTTTCCAGTAGCATTTGTGCTGATTTTAGAGACGTTTTTATATAAATATGGTGCTTGATTGACATACATCCTTAATCTGTCAGGTAATACTTCATGTATCATGTTTTCTCACTAAAATAACTCGGGTGCTTGTAGTTTAGCTAAGTGCGTAGATGAGTTTTTCTTGTTTATATGGCACTGAAAAAGTTCTGAAAAAATTCTGAATTTTGATTCTGTCATTTGAGTAGGAACCCCGTTATTAAAGAGCAATCCAAAATGTCACTGCTTCATTCGAGGGACCTGCAACACAGGTAATGTAAAGTAGAGTTGAGCTGTTTAATGTATAGTGGAATGTGTGTGCATAATCATTATCATGTCTACAAATCTGATGCTACTGTTTGCAGTTTTGATCTGATTTATGATGCGGTTGGCAACAAGGACATCGCTGACAATGCTGCTTCGTTACTGCGGCCATTCACTGGTGCCACATACGTCAGCATAGTCATTCCATTCCTGTCTAATGTTGATGCTAATGGTGTTGTGTTTGGCCTCACAAAGTCAGCTTGTCAGCTTTCTACATCTGTTGCCAAGGTTATCTGCTGATGAGTTTTAAAGTTGTTTGACTGTTTGTGTCACTTTTTACAATTTGTCTTAATTGTTGTGCTTATTAGTTTTGTTTGCGTAGCATTGTTGAAAGTATCTGTGATGCTGGCTATTGCAGATATGTTTGGGTTGGTTCCATTTGTCACGTGCTCCCAAAATCCATCTGCTCTTCTGTCACACATATAAACCCTGCTGAAGCTGTTTGATGAAATAAGATGCCACTTAACAATATGCCATGTATTCATGTGGCCCCTATGAGATCATTGAGGTGGTAGATTTAGGTCAAAGTCTGCTGTTCTCCGTAACCTATTCAGCAGTGGCTTAAGTGACTATGCCATCGTCTACCTCATGCAACTTTCTTAAAATAACATTTTTGAAGCAATGCATGCATCATGTAGCAAATTACTCTAAACAAGGGCCTAATGGCCAATTTACACGCAACTCAGCAATTGAGTTGAGTTGAGTTGCATCGGCGTCGTAGGTGTGAATTGGCCATAAGTGATGTTATTTTATTTTTGGTTTGTGTTTACCTTTTATCTAACTTTGCTATTTTTTACTTTGTTGTTTATCGAAAGTTGTGCATAAAGTCATAGTCAGTCTCTGTTAGTACTGCTGATTGCCAGTTTTTGTTCATTAGCCTGTTTGCATGTGCATCTGGTTTTTGGGATTCATATTCACATTAAGGACAAAAAAGTTTCTCTTTCTATAGTATAGTTTAAGCCCCATACCATCCCAAGGTATTTATGTCTGCCTTTCTGTGTTGCCATTTTTTGTCACAGAATAAGGTGTTGTATTTGTTTTGTCACGTAATGCGTTTTCCCTCGTAAAAATACACCAAAATGCATTTAGTGGTCTAGCTGCAGAAGTTTGAAACTTTATCTGTTGTAAGTAAACTTGTATAGCACAAAACGTCAAATCCGAGGCTAGTGCACTGCATGGGCTCATATGCTTAATTGCTGCAAGTTAGACCAGGGCCAGTTTTATTAAGTGGTTAGTTTACGTGGGTTGCAGATTCATCTTCTAGTAATTTCAGCATTTTCTTGTTAAGTTTTTCAGGACCTGTTTACTGTTTAAATTCATAAAACATCTGGAGTATGTTTTTGGGAGTTTTATTTTAAGCAGTTGCTGAAAAATGTTTTCTGCTTGCATTTTGAAGGGCTTGCGGAATGGAGTCAATATTCGCTGGGGTTTTTTCATGCCAAGTGGCTCTGCGATGAAAGCTGTGACTAAACTAGTAGATGAAGGCAAGGTATTGAGACTGTTGCTTCGTCTGCTTTGTCTGTAAATCAGTAGTTTTTCTTTGCTTTATTATTCTGATTAAATATTTCATAACAGCTTTATACTTGTATTTTTTTCTTTGAGTTGTTCTGTTTTACTAGTCACGTTTCCATAGTCACTACTGGTTTCACAGAGGCATAGATGTTGATCTAGAAACGGTGCCATGACTGAAAAATGTGTTCTTGTTCTTGAGTACATTGTTCAGATTTTACAAGGTGGGACCATTACACAAAACATGCTACGAGATGAGGATGAATTATGGTTTTTATTGCAAATTTCTTAGAGTGCTTGTATATCACAAATTATGATAGCGGTTGTTATAATACAAAGTCATAACAGTAATAAAAGGATGCCATGGCACAATATAGATGGTATAAGGATTATTGCTATTTTTGTTCATATGATTGTAGATTCGACCACAAGTGGAATGTGTATTTCCTTTTGAGAAGCTGCCTTCTGCATTTGAGAAAGTGTCATCGAGGCATAGCCGTGGAAAGACAGTTATAGACATTGCAGGGATACATGACTGTGCAACATAGCGATAGAGCTGAACGTGAAAAACACGTATTGTGATAATCTTTGGACTGGTGGCGGTTCTAGCCTGCAACATCTGGTGATCGCGGTAGCATGAACCTATAATGGGGGTCTGGGGGCAGAGCCCCCAGTGGAGTCCAGGGGCAGAGCTCCTGGTCAGGGGGTCAGGTTGCAAGCCCCCTGAAGCTGAAGCACTTTTGGTTTTTGGACATACAATGAAAGCTGCAAATTTGCCCACTTTTCTACAATTTGGAAACACAAAGAAATCAGATATTTGTGTTATCTTTGCAAAAAATCATGGGTGGCCACGAAACTGGAGAGAGGGGCCTGGACCCTGGAGCGAAACTGGGGGGGCCTAAAACTGTCACTGCTTTGGACAGTTTATGCAGTTGGTTTTCTGTTGGCCGAATATCTGAGAATTAATGACAGATTCTAGTGCATATGTGTGGAATGTACTGCTCAAATTTAACATATCGGTATTACGTGAGCCTACAAATATGTGTAGTAGTCAGTCACTGTCATATGTATGTGATACAAATTATTGCCCGACATATTTCTATAATTTTCGTGTCCTGTTAGTTTTCTTTCCTAATTTTTTTATTCACAGGCATGACGCACCATTTTTGTTGAACTCATCTCTCAGTTGTTAGGACAGTTCTTAAAGTAAATGTGTATTTCATTTTCTGTAATAATCTGTAAACAAAGCCTTAAATGTTTCGTGCTTAAGCAGGATTCTTGATCAGTATTATGCATGTGATAAGTTGTCTGATTTGACTTGTAATTATATTGATTGTGCAGATCGTGTCACATTATGTGATTTTGTCATTTGTATGAGTCTGAGATACAAAACAGTTGTTAGTATCTGGAATTACTACACATATTTGTAGGCTCGGTTCTGTTATCAACAAAATTTTGCTTCTCCATGAGGCTTCATGCGAACTTGTTACTCAGTGAATGCTCTCGGTCTTGAACCCCAAGGGCATAGTGACGTGGGTCTTTTGGTCTGTTCCCACACCCTGACAAACAAGAAATTTGAGCTAATGCTCACGAGACGCGCGAAAGCCTATAGCAGTTCCGGTTCACGCAAAGTTAATATACAAATACCAAATTCTCTATCTGGATCGCATAACGATAATAGCGTGGCACCAGACTTGTGCCGCAGCCCGAAATCCCCCAAAAATCCATAAAACTCCCTATTTTGGCGTTCAAGGTCATTGAATTCGGCGCCAATCGAGAGCCAGTATACGACTTCCTATTAGTGATTAATAGTAACCTAGGCCTTATCTCGCACCGTTACTGAGATACAACGACTTATTGGCTAAAAATCACAAATTTTGCCCACCCCCTCATTTAGCGCCCTCGTTCTGGGTGACCCCCTTCGAATTTATGGAAAAGCTTTACGGTTCCTGAAACTAGAGTCTTCCAGGCAATCGAAGGTGAAGATTTGTTGATCTTAGCTTGCACCGTTTTTGACTGATCTACCCGCGTGACGGCCGGACGGACAGAATTGCGATGGCTAAGACGCGCTGAAAGCAGTAGCTGCTTTCGCACGTAAAAATCTTACCAAGTACACTTTCAATGAGTAACTGTGACATTGGATTGGATATGGTACTTATTCCAAATAAAGTAATTCAAATGGCAACTGGTGGTTTTTTTACTTTGCCGGCATTCTTTAAATGTGCAATCAAATTTTATTGGCTTCAGTTGAGCTGTGGAATAACATCCATAATGATAATGGAACAGATGCAAGTAAAAAATCCAACAGTGTAAATGCTTTTGCTGCGATACAAAATGCAAATAGGTTATCAGCGATCTCCTGATATTTCTGCCGAAAGTGAAGTTTGCACTTTACTTATTTAATAC
>Ga0209671_1005334_pt1 | contig 12987 bp, 10 predicted proteins | sample WorMetHERISLAND2_2_FD_187401 | JGI IMG/M metagenome (GOLD analysis project Ga0209671, IMG submission 187401) | Marine gutless worms symbiont microbial communities from Max Planck institute for Marine Microbiology, Germany - Olavius geniculatus... | ecosystem: Host-associated > Annelida >... | reverse complement strand
AAAGGTGATATTATTCAGCAGCACATTGACACACAGTCAGTGTGATGCGGGCAATATCGCCTTTTGTAATTTTTGCTGTTTTCGATGTGCAAGTCCTTAAATGTTGCCGTTAACAAGTGTATAAACTAATGTTTTGTACATTTATCTAAGTAGTAACCGCTTTATAGTGATTTGACTGGGCGTCGAATCCACGACCTCTGGATCGTAGGTCCGACACCCTGCCGTTATATACACTATCAAGCCGCCTGATAGCCAGTAGCCAGAGCCGGCACATTCAAACCCGTCCAGGCACTGCTCGGTAACACTGCGATTTGCCTCGCATAAATTTTCCGACATTAATATACAAACAAATTATCACGTACAAAGTTTTGGTGCTATTATTTAATTTTTACGGCTTTCTGAATTCGGAAGCTTTACGTAACTTTGCAGGATGGCAGGGTAAACGCTGGCCATGTGTCACTGCACGCATTAAGTAGTATTGATATGAATAGTAAAAATAAACCGCATTCCTGTACTCACCGCCTGCAGGTTGTTGTATTCTCAAGATTTTGTGCAGCAGCTGTATACTCATGCTGTGTTTTCAGTGACGTGGAGGTCTATCTGTAACTGCGGCTGCAGTCGAGCTGCAGTGATGCCGCCGACTGCAGTGTAGGCCTACGTGTGTGCCAGACAATGGCCGTAGCAGCAGCAGCAGCAGCAGCAATGACTGAACTAACTACTTAGTACACCTACAGCTGCGACGCGACAGAATTACTTAATGTTGTTGTCGTTGTTGTGGTGTTGTGCCATTGTTGTCGACGTTGGCGATGATGCTCTGCCCGTGCACTCTATCTTCTGAAGCCCTGATGAGCTCTGTTGGGCTCACGTTATCCTTCCACGATGCACACAAACTATCCAGGTGCTTCAGTCTCTGACGCTCCCTCGTTCTCTCAACACATGCCCCAGAAAAGTAAGCTGCCGTTGGCGGGTTCTTTTCATTAACTAATGCACACTGTACCATCTATCTTTTCTAGTACTTTGTCGTTACTTAATGTTACAGATAGATATATAACGTAAAGAAACACAAGCAGCGCATGTGTGACGTCACTTGCAGATACACCTGCATAGACGCATTATAGGCCTTGGTCATTGTTGTCTATATTGCACACGTGTGTAACATCCATTCATTCTATCTTCTAAGTGTATATAATAAACGATTCGTCAAAATGTCTCGCTCAAACAGATTATATCATGCACCGGCTGTCGACTGCTACTTGACAAAATTAATAACTTGCCTGATGACGATGATGATGATGATGACGACAATGTTAAGCACAAACATTCTGCTTCGGTAATTTTACAATTGCTCAGCCAGCATCAACTAATTACTATACACATATTGTCTTTGCTTGTGTGACTCACGATTTGTCAGTCGAATGATATTAAATTCCGGTCATGTTTAACGGCTGTTTAACGCTATTTTTGGTTATAGACGTAACGACAGTGTAACTTCCATGTTTGCAGGAAACGTAAGGTCTAGGCTATAGCTACAGAACTGTCTGTCGTAATTTACCTATGGTTGCATTTGTTTGCGTTCTCTATGCAGTTTTATGTATGTTTTTATTTTTCTAAATGTTTAAACTTTGTATTTTTGTCTGTTCGCCCTTTTCTGCCCTTTTGCTTTTATTTTGTTCTGAACCTAAAATAAACTTATTATTGATTAATTAGGCTTAATTGTCCGTCGTTGTTGCGGTTACTTAGCGGCACTTTATGAAGCTGTCACTGTAAAAAATTCCGCATTTTTACGTATTTGTTGGTGATATTTTCGACGCTATAATATGTCACTGTTTCACAGATACACTTATTTTTGCCCAAACATATTAAAAGTGCATAAATTTGTTTGTTTTGTGTAGCAAACTGTAAATTCGTTTCCGAAAATTCTGGCTTAAAACTAGAAGATGTCATATACAGCAAAATTGATAATTTTAAAAAAAGGATACGGTGTGTTACCAAATATCTCAAAATAACAAAACGTTGCTGATAATAACGAGCAAAAAGCCACATGCCACCAGACTGAGTAGTGATGACTGATTAATATGCAAACTTAATTGAGAACGGGTTACTTTTTTCTGACACAGTGTAGGCTTTTATTTCTACACCGGCTACGAGCCAACTGTTACTCCTTTACTTCCGTGAGGCAAAACCATGTGGAAAATGGCATTTTGTGCTTTTCAACTAAATCTAAAAAGAGTTCATTCTAGCCGAATCAATTCAGCGATAGCTCGGTGCGTGCAAACTGCACGACGATCTTGTAAGCAAACCGCGGACGGACGCCTGCAGACAGCGCATTGCTGCGGCATCTGTAATACAATGTCTGTTACACGACTTGCGCCGGTGCCACTACTAGTGACTGCGCAGCACCGCCGCCGCGTGATGATGAGCGCGTGAACAGACAAATGCCTCGCCATGAGCTAGTGACGGCAGCAGTGCTGCCGATGCGAGCAGCCGTCAATCGTCGTACAATTACGATGTCGAGTCGTTTAGCAGTGCATTGCCATCAACTCTTCAAACGCCGACTAGCCTCGGCTCCGCAGCTATTAGCGTACCGGGTATATAGACTTTCTGCATTGCCAACGCCAGCACGTAGGCTACGTATTAGTTACGTCACTGCTGAGCTGGGTAAGCAAGTACACAGCAGCAGGTTATATGCCACTCCAGACAGTGCTGTGACACACTTAAACCGCGATACACCGTCGTACACCGTATACACGGTAGTTTGCTTTATGACGCACGAACGACTGCAGCCGAAAGTTACGAAAACAGTACTGGTGCGAGCTCAGTGTGGTTTAACATCCAATACTGTTGGGAAATATAGTCCTACTATGTTGTCACCAGAGACCACCGTTTTCCCCAGTTTCCGCTTATAGCTATCCTGGCGCTGACGCTGGCGATTTTAACTTTTTTTACACTGCGTCTGCACGTCGAATTTTGTTTTCCGGTGCACGGAAACAATTTGTTTGACGTCGAAATCGCGTAGCAGTGAAACTGGCAACACTGCATGTAGTGTGCCGAGACAGAGTCGGTCGCTAGATCGGATCGCTGTAAGTTTTAATGAATGGGGTAACTAAAAATGATGGTGATGATGATGACGATGCAGTGTCCCATCGTGGTAGAGAGATGAGTGAATCTCTGGTCAGTGAGTTCTCACGTTTGCTGCGCACCGGCGCCCACAAACTGTGCAGAATGATGTAACCGATTTTTTCTTGAAGCTAATGACTAAAAATACAGCACCGAAAAATAGCTGACTGATACTGGACGGACTGACAATCGTATGACGCTTGTAAGGTCAAATATTAGTGATGCTATAGGCCTACAGCATTTGCTAATGAAAATGCGTGTTTGAACTTTGAAGACTAGAACGACAGCGTCTGAAATCTTCAACTCCGCCAACTTCCAGTTCTGCATTTTCGGTCCTGCATTTTTGGCGCCTTTCCAGAATCCATCACAGCTAAAGAAGGTAGCTATACCGACTCTTTACCTGGAGCCACTATGCGTTCGGTCACCCTTGACCACGTTGCAATCAGTACAGTCCGCATCTGCCAATCATTGGCTATCGTGCAGCTTTACGTGATTTACTGCACTTATCTGAATGCATTTATTCTGTGGCTTCTCATCATTCAGTCCAGTCCACGTAGGCCTACAGCTTTATTTCAATGAATTGATATCTTCTTTTCCTGGATGTCCTAGACGTTTACAGTAAAGCAAAGTAAAATAACTTCGAAGTTTATTGTCGTAGTTGCCGAAAATGGAGATTCATTTTTTACTGTGTCCGACTTTAATTGTGTTCACTTTAATTGCGTGTCGTAGAAAAAGTTTTTTGACAAAATTTATGGACAGTCGTAACTGTATACGTGGCGTAGTCTTTGGTTTAGCCAGACGTGAACTGAACGATTTGATAGGACTATTTGTATCTTGTTTTTGCTTCTTGCTTGCTTGTTTGTTGATTTGTTTTTTTTGTTGTCATAAAATAAAAAAAACAAAAAAGTTGAACATTTAATTGTTTGATTCAAATACGATGACGTATCCGAGTAATTATAGCGCTGAATGAGACCGTTGCGGCTTTTTTTTATCAGCTATTACAGAGTTGTCACTGTCGACTATACAGAAGAATTAATTATACATTGACAAAATAGTTTATGCAAAACAGCGAGCTTGATGCATAGCAAACAAAGCGGTTTAGCGGAGTGACAAACGTTCGGCGCTAATCTGTGCAAGTCTGCATGGATTATCTCTGCTACTGACACAGACAGACAGACAGACTTACAGACGGACCGACGGACGGCTACGTGACTGACTGAAACATGAAGACGACATAGGAGACACACAAGGAGGCTGCTGCAACTAATGCATCGGCATAAAGACCCGACGACGTCGACGACAATTACGTACGACGAGACTAACGAGCTGCTCGGCGAGTGCTGAACAATCGCTTCACATAAACAACGTCTCGACCCGCGTCACCGCGTGCCTACATGATCGTGTCTGTCTGGCATGCATATATGCCCGCTCATTTTTGCACTATTAGACTCGTAATACTTCCCCGCATAGTAATAGATCCACCGTCGCGGCCGGCACAGTATAAGCGCTGCAGTGAAACTAATACACGGACACACAACATTGCATCGACATCGAGTGATGTACCATGTAGATGACGAGTTAATGTCGCGTGTTCTGTGCTCCTACAGTTAATAAGTAAGTAAGTAAAGCAGTTTAGCAAGCGCAATCTAACAGGTGGCCGCAATGCGTCGCGATCTCAACACTCAAACAAAAATGTCTTTAGCAGCCGCTTAAACTGTTCAAAGTTTTTTGTCAGTTTGTCTCAGATGAGCTGGAAGGTTGCTCCACAGCCTAGGACCAGCATCACCGAAACATCTGCCTGCATAACTGATGAGGACAGTTGTCTCCAGTATTTGTTCTCGCATTTTTGCAAAGTCCTTATTAGCAATTAAATATCGACATTGTTTAGAGCTGCAAAAAGTAAAGATTAATACACACGATTAATTATTGGAAACTTTTAGCAATAATTTTAAATGTTAATTGGTAATTTCTATTAAAGTCTTGTCATTAAATCAGAGTTATAAATAGACATAAGTGTGGCGTAAAAACTGCACTTCAAAGCACGTCAATTTTTAGGCGTAATGATGAATCGGCAAAAATCATCACAGGCTGCACGTAGATCTACACTACAGGTATGTAGTCAGTCGGCGGCAGTCAGTCGGGCAGACAGTCAAACGCTCATCTCGTCACAAGTCAATGATTATTATCATCATCAGTATCACCGTGCTACAGCGACAAATCACCGACCGTTGACCTACTGCAGAGGCTGCACGCGGAAGTTATCAGTACTGTTGCTAGCGAGCCGGTGTGGATATTGCAGCGCCGACTACTAACGTCACGTGACGTATTGTTTTGCGCCCGCCCGCTGCAACGTTTAGTTCTGGACAAAATTGCAGCAGCAGCAGCAGTAGCGGCTAGTCGAAACGCAACCATACGCGCCCCCGTCACTTTGCCGACCACTCGACGTTCATCTGAATCAAGGGTCTCAAATTTGCGGCCTGTATTATTTGAATTATTTAAAATGCTGAAAATTTCGAATAGAAAGTTGGTCTATTCATTCGCAACTTTCACACCTTTGCTCGCCAAATATTGTTGGTGTAAAATGCACTAGAAAGTAACGGTCCGGACCCTCTGGGAGAGCGCTTAAGCTTCCCCAGACTCTGGTTTATGCCAAACGTTACCAGTAGAGCGGTCACGGTTCGTCAGAGACCGTCTGAATTAGTTTCTGTGAGACTGTGAGTAGACTGTTTAATTGAGTAAACTTGCCGAACGTCAATATCTAGCATCAACAATGTAGTTTAACGTTTGAATAACGTCGTTTACGATAATTAACGTCCGTGCGGCCCGCCGAGTCACTGATATTTTGCAATGCGGCCCAAGTATCGTGACGAATTTGAGACGGGGGCGCTGAATTTGCAGGACTGGATTTTGAAGGACTCGATTTTGACGGACCAAATCGCAGGGGTGGATTTTGACGGATCTGGATTTTGACGGACCAAATTTATAAATGGACCTGCATGATGACGGGCCAGGAAAGTGAGAGGCCTACCAAATCGCAAGGCCAACAACTGTTTACGTCACGTCTGCAACCGACTCGGGTAGAAGTTTGAAATGTCGACTCACGTGACGGGCATCAAACTATGTGCAGGACCGCCCATGCTCGATGAGCGTGCCTGTCAGAACGTTAGATGTCATTAAATGAAGGATAACAATTCAACTATGGAAAGTAGGCTTACATTTATTAGAATACAGAAATCCCGCGGATTTGTGTACGCAATAACAACCAACTGTATAAGCAAGTGAAAAGGAAGGGAAACGTTTTGTATCTGAAGTGTTGTGTAGAAGTTTGCGACGGTTCAGCAAAGCTCGAACACGACAACTTTAGCACAGGGGTAAGGAGATTATCTACCGATTACATGTGGGGTAGGCCTTTTTTACTGTGCTTTCATAAAATTGTTAAAACATGAAACAACAGTGAACTGGAATATTCTTAACAGGGGAATGGTCCTCGCGAATATATTTGTGCGTGTACGTTTTGCATTGCACTTTCTCTTTCTAATTTGGCCTATCACATTCATGGTCCGTCAAAATCCACCCCTGCGATTTGGTCCGTCAAAATGCAGGTCCGTCAAAATCCACCCTTACGATTTGGTCCGTCAAAATCCAGGTCCGTCAAAATCCACCCTCGCGATTTGGTCCGTCAAAATTCAGTCCTTCAAATTCAGTCACCCCTTTGAGACCCCTGATTCAAATAACCTGCTTCGTCATCGAACACATTCTTGCACCAGTCAGTGTCAGTCTGCATCTTCTTATCAACAGCGTAAACTGCTCGTAACTGTCTACACTGGCTTGATGTATCATTGTAGTATACTTTTTTCCTCTATTAACCCAACGTCGATCGGTAGTTACGACCTGTGATAGAATCAGAAACTCGAGTGCAAGCAATGCCTACTGTAGCTAGCGGCGTCGTGCATGGATCAAAAAAGTAAGCGAGGCAAAAATTTGCATTTTTTTCGACAGACACTGCAAATTTGCGACAGATGTAACCATAGGTGCTCAAAATTTCAATTTTGACCCTACATTGCTCCAGAATGAGGGGTTTTAGCAACAAATTTTTGCATTTTTTGCACAAGAATTGTCGAACAAAAATTTTCCGCTATACTGACTGTAGCCACATGTGGCGATCTGACGCATTTTACTCTTAATTATAGACCTATAACAATGCGATATTCGCCCATAAGCAATGCCAGCAGCAAACAAGCGTCTACATCATTTGTCCATTAATGCCTTTACGTAACACTCAGTGGACAATCGAAAGAACGTCTTTTTATCTGCAGCTCATGATACACAGTTGCAGGGTTTTGAAAACGGACAGTATTCTCGCAGGTAAAGTTCTATAGTTGCTGCATACTTATCTAGTTTCTCTGTATCAGCTCTGGCTTTCCGTAAGTAATAAAAACTTCTAACGTAGCATTATCAGTGCACTGGGCACACCGAGGCGGATCTCGGCATGTAGCTTATAGCATGTTCGGCTTCCACAAAAACGGGACAATGATGTCGGACAACGGATCGACTTTTCCCGGCCTATATAAGCTGGCTTTCGTAATTAATAGCAGCAAAAGTGAGAAAGGTGTAACGCTGAATGTACGACAAGTTTTTACGCGCGACAGCAGAATGCTTCGCGCGTCTTAGCCATCGTTTAGGCGTCTGTCCGTTCGTCTGTCCGTCTGTCTGTCACACTCGTGATCTCTACTAAAACAGTGCAAGCTAGGATTACGAAATCTTCACCGTGGACTGCCCCAAGAACTCTAGTTTTTAGTGACAAAATTGTTTGCTTCTGTTTGAAGGGGTTCCCTCGAAAGAGGGCATCAAAGAGAGGTACCCACTATTTTGCCGCTATTGGCTCTTATAGTGTGAAAACGGTTGCAAATAGGTACGGACTTGCTGCATCAGATTGTTTTTTAGATTTGTCAACATCGATGACCTTGAACGACATTGAACCCCCTTCCCAAAAAATGGGGGGTGGTAATTTTTTCCGCAATTTTTGGCTGCAGCGCACATTTCAACAGTAAAATGCGATGAAATGGCTGGAGATAGACCAAAACAACCTACCTGCATGGAAAATTTTTAGATTCAAGGAGGCCGGTGCAGGCGGGCATCAACAACGGCTACACCCTAAAAGTGGTTAATTTACCGTTATTGGCTCGTGTAGCGTGAAAACGGTTGCAGATAGGCAGAGACATGCTGCTTATCATAACAAGCAACAATAACAAGTTTTTTATTGGTGTCAACATCGATGACCTTGAATGATTTTGAACCCCCAAAATAGAGGTTTTAGTTTTTTTTCGCAATTTGTGGTTGTGGCGTAGATTTCAAGAGTGAATTGCGTCGAAATGGATTGAGATAGATCAAGACAACCTGCGAATAGCACCTGCTAAGGCTGTCGCGCGTTTCATGAACTTTGCTCAAATTACTTGTTGTACATTACCGGAGCAGGTGAAAGAATCGCCAGTAGTCCCCGGTTGGTGGCTTCACTTATGCTCAAGGGCCTCATGTTACGTATGAATTTTTTCCCGTTTTTAATGTGCTTTATAACGAACTTTTTATCACAAGTTTATGGTAAAGTATATCGGCAAAGTGATAATAGGTCAATATTATTTTTATGCAGTAATGACGAACACATAGCAATTTATTCTGGCCATTCTGTGGCCTAATAGATAAACGTATGTTGTAGGGGCGGACAGAAGAGCGTAAAATCGAAACACTAACAAAATAGTAACTTGACGAATCATAATATTTACAGTAACTACGATAATAACTGTTCAATTGCATAAATATAGCACAGTATACAAACTCGTTACGTGCTATTTTAAAATTCATTAAAATTGCCAAATGGTATAAAAAAAAATTACATTAATAAAAATGCGTAAAATTTGTTTGGCCATTATGGGACTATGGGCCCATTCGATTACTTGTTCTGGTGCAGTGCCTACCTGCATAAGTTTACGTGAACTTCGGACAGTAGACTTACTTTGACCGTAAGCAGCGGATAGCCTACCCAAATTAGTTCCTGATTAATAATAAAATTACTGAAGTTTTGTGTTTGCACCTTGCGAAAATGCATAAGTTTAATGTATCAAAAGTGCAAAAAAATAAAATCCGTTTTAAAAATCGCAATTTATTTCTATTTTTTAAATAGAAATTTTTAAATTAGTAAAATGAAAATTTTTGAACTACGAATTATGTGTAAACCGAAGTGATATCTGCTTATCCGTAGTCGTGTGAAGTTGTGCGAAGAATGACGCAAAAGGACGTTCAGACGACGTCATCGGATACAGCGACAGGTTCAGCTGATGATGCGGCCACTGAGCATCACAGCGACTCATCTGTCGCATCACGTCATTGCAGTAGACATTGTACTGAACCAATCTCACTTTGTAGCTCCCTACAGACGCGTTCTAAACAATGTCTCTGAATGTAAACTCATAACTTTAAACGGAAGCTAATCAGCTATACGAATTCTTTCAATTACAATTTTTACTGAGCGACACCTGGCATTTAGTCGTTTTGAAGAAGGCAACAACAGGCACCAAAACGTCAATAGCAAAGTGTTACATAAAGCTTATCGTTCTAAACAATGTCTGCGTCTTACGGTCCAGCAGCGTCGAGTAGCAGTTGGTTTGATTCTCATGTTACGGCTTTGAATAAATGGCGTATTCTGTGCCATGTGATGCGCCGGTAGGAAACTAACTGTATCATTTGCTGATTCTCATGTTAGTCGCCGGCGTAGCGTTCGTCGCGCTGACAGCGTCTCTTGTGACAGTAACTCATCGCTAAGTACTGTCCGCGGTAGCCGCAGTAACTCATCGCATGAACGCGCCGCTGTTGAGCGTCAACCTCGCCACAGGACTCACAGTCCTACTCTACCCTTTCTATGTCACGTACCGCTACCTGACACACCGAGGACAACTGTCTGTTCGGGACGCTTTCAGGTGAACGACGTCATTTCTTCCGTTTTTACTGACTGCAGCTTAGAATAAACATCGTCTGCAAATATTAAAATTCTACATCACGAATTTTTACTTTTGAAGAAACCTTACTGCTGCTTTGTTATTATAACTAGAAGGCGCTCGTAAGCGTTAGAGTGCATATCTACGCTCAGTACTACTACTACTACACCTACAACTACAGCTAAAAATAAAGGGGTCACGACCTTGACCTTTCGGGATCACGTGACGTCATCGGTTACGTGACCATTTGACTCGGGGTGGTCGACTTCCTATGGGTGGTCCATTGCGATCATCCGTCTATCTGGCACCGTTATAAAGATATGGCGTCTCAAAATTAATGTACACACGCACACAGAACGACGAACAGAACGACCAATTTTTTAATCTCCTCCGATGTTCACTACATTCACCTTAGCGGAGATAATTATACTAAGTATAAATTCAGTTCACAAACTGTAGGCTGTATAAATTGTATTCTTGCGACCTATGTTATTGTCTGTCCAATTCAATGCATAGCATTGGACAGAGTATAAAATCACCTGAGCGTTCGCGCGACCGTGCGTGCGTGCGTCTAACATTTGAGAGGCCATATCTCCATAACGGTGCAAGATAGACGCATGGTCACAATGGACCACCCATAGAAAGTCGTTCACCGCGAGTCGAATGGTCACGTGACCGATGACGTCACGTGACCCCAAAAGGTCAAGGACGTGACCACATTATCCTTAAGGCGCCATATCTTCATAATGCTGCAAGGTAGGCGCATGGTCACAATGGACCGTTTATAGTAAAGCGCTTTATGACGAATCAAATGGTCACGTGACTGTCAACGTTAGTCGTTTAGTTATGATATTAGCGAATGATGACAATATCATTGCTGCTGTACAATTTGAAATTAAACATTTTAATTTTTTCTTCTAGTCTAAACAGCTCACTGTTTATATTTATACAAACATATACTGTAAACTATCGAAATGCATTGGACAGACTCCGTGTTCGTATGAACATTAACTTGCTGTATTCTAAAGCTGAAAACAGTACACTGTGTCGAATAATGTGTGTAAGGCCGTATTCAAAGGCAGAGAGGATTACCGGATTTAACTCACGAAATGTTAGGCAATTAATTTTAACATGACAGATAAACATAGCACAGCCATTTGCACTGCACGTAAACGACTAAAATGTTGCCAGGAGATGCGTTCTGAGAAACGAAAAATGCGTCAACATACGCGAGCGGAGGTTACATTGATCTCTAGATTCTTGTAGCTGGCTAGATATGGGGAAGAAAAAAGTGAAAAAAGTGGGAAAGAAAAAAAGGCAAAGGAAAAAGAAAGGAAAGGTAGGGAAAAGGATGATAATTCACCCTGAGCAAAACTTCTGGCGACGGCCTTTAAAATTTGAATATGTGTAGATACTTTATACACGATTTCTTCTACGTAGTTTCAGCAGATGCGTTTGTACCATGATCTAGATATGTTACTCTGCATACGACGAATCAACAGCGTGTAAGTAATTAAGTAAATAAGCAATATGTAAACTTATATAGCGATAACATTAAAATTAACGTCTAATGCGCTGTGTACATAAACCGTGTCCGAAAAAAACACACTGAACATTTTTGAGCGTAGCTTAAAAAAGAACTATCAGATTTTGATAATTTTTGACAAAAATATTTTTGACACAACTGGCCATTAAATGACCATTTAATTTCCCACCGCATTCAATGTCTGCTTCTGCATCACCTGGGAAAAACAGAACCAACAAAAAATTGTATTTTTGTCCAAGGGAGCATTATTATTTAATCAAAATATAACATAAAACACATTTTTACATCTTTTTCACTTAGACTGACATTCATCTAATTGTCCGTTTTATAACTGCCTACAGTAAAAAATGTTTGAAGCGTTAGCCCATTACGTGACCACAGGCACAGAGCTGGTTTCTCGTTTCGTTGAGAGCAGTGTCAATGATGTTCTGCTTCAGACCAATCCAGACTTCACCAGTCACTTTTTAAATTCATCAACATTTCTGAAGGTCATCTGATTGACATAGTGCTGCATGACAGTCAGACAGTGTAACTAACTGGCTGTTTGGGGCCACAAGTTCGAAGATATAAAATTGATTAAAGTTTTTGTTTATTTTAATGCACATATCGCTTGTTTTGATTCTTCCAGTTAGTGCAGAAACAGACATTAGGTGAGGTGGGAACTAGAACCACCGTCGTTTGATGGTCAGTTGTGTCAAAAATGTTTGCACCAAAATTATTAAAATCTACCAATCCTTCTTCAAGTCACAAACAATAATGTCAGGGATGCTTTTTGGCGTATTTTTGTTCATTTTAACGCATATTTCGTTGGTTCATTTTTTCCCACGTAGTGCAAAAGCAGACATTGGGTAAGGTGGTGAATTGGCGGGTCATTTCATGGCCAGTTGTGCCAGAAATAATTGTACCAAAAATTATTAAAATTGGTAGACCTTTCTTTGAGTGACAATCGATAATGTTCGAGATGCTTTTTTCGGACACGGTGTATGTAGAGAGAGCGCTCAAGTGTTCGCTGGAGCGGACGGTCTGTACACGGGCTCGGTCTATCGCACAGCCGTTGCTAAGTGTGCAGCCTTCTCGTTGCTATGGACGCTAATGACCTATCTGTACGTGCGGTCGCTGCATCTCATCAGCGCTCTGGACGCTGTCGCGCTCTTCGCCACTCAGTCCAATTTCTTCTACCTGCTTGCCTGGATCATTCTTCAGAGAAATTTCGTCCCTCTACGCGTCAGTTTACTCAGTAACTAGGCCTAATTCTCATTTTGTCTCGGTGATGTTTCATAAATTGTTTCTCCAGTCGGACTTACGGCCCCGGCAACCTCACCTTGGGCTTTGTCC
>Ga0209671_1005333_pt1 | contig 12988 bp, 5 predicted proteins | sample WorMetHERISLAND2_2_FD_187401 | JGI IMG/M metagenome (GOLD analysis project Ga0209671, IMG submission 187401) | Marine gutless worms symbiont microbial communities from Max Planck institute for Marine Microbiology, Germany - Olavius geniculatus... | ecosystem: Host-associated > Annelida >... | reverse complement strand
ATTATTACGCATGTGTGTTTATTTATTTATTTTTCTTTTCTTGTTGTTAATTGTATGTATGTGTGTGTTAATCTATCGTTTCTTCGATGAATAAAGATGTATATATATTAAAAGTATAAACAAGAAATATTTTAGATTGTGACCAATCTAATGTACTCCTCGCGCACACTATTGTCTCCTGTATTCTTTTAACTGCTTTTTGGTTCCTTTCTTTTCACACCGCAAATGACGTCATCGGCCACGTGACCATTCGATTCCCGGGGCTCGACTTTCTATGGGTGGTCTATAGTCACCATGCGTCTATCTAGCACCGTTATGGAGATATATGGCCGTTTGAAGTTATTCCAGGAAGGTTCTTCCAGGAACAGGGGTCGGTCGCCGGTCGGTTCTCAATATTACACTGATCTTATATACTCCTCTTTGCTGCGTTAGGAACGTAGCGCGCGAGGAATAAAAAATAATTAGCAATATTACAAAAAATTACCAGCGATAAGACCTGTAAATCTGCACTATGCATCCATAAAATAACTATTATGAAAATATAGTTAAAGTCCAACTCCAACGTAACAATACTGAATCGTCCGAAGCATTTTGCACGTCGCGCTAAGAATGAAATTGCTATATGCCTATGTGGTCTCACCGAAGCAGTGTCGTAGGCTGCAAAGGAAGAAGAGCGCGAGTTGTCTTGTTGATGAAAATGATCACTGAGTCGCGAAGTATCATGGATCATCTCCAGCTGATGAATCCTCGCCGCCTGTCGCCCACTGCAGACACACCAAACACTCGATCATCTCATGACTACTTTTGTCGTCTAGGCCTATCTCTCACCGCAATGTCCTAGGTGTTATACCTGCACGTCCATAATCTCACTCCAGTCAAGTGTCACGACCGAAAGTCTGTGTACAGCAGCGCCCGTTCTCAGGCGGAACACACCATCGATCAGAGTCATAAAATGAAATAAGCTTAAGTACGTTTCAACACGGTGTCTCGTAAATGTAAGGTATAGCTTAATGACGAACGCAATTCTTCAGTGCCAGGCGTTGTCTTTTTTTTCTTCTTTACTTATTTTTATGTCTAATTATTACCATTATTATCACAAATAAATTTATATATCGCGCAGTTTTAAACCGCTAGAATGTCAAAAATCAATAGCGAGCAGAAAGGTTTTTAAATAAAATCTGAAAATGTTAAGTTATTAAATCACTGTAATTCTTGTACCGTATGTTATTCCAGCGTGCGGCAAACAAAGTTTTAAAAATATAGCATAGTCTACTGGTATATCGCAATTTCAGTTTGACTGCCGCACATGCCAAGCAAATCCACAGCGCCACCGCATGTCTTTGAGATAGACCTCCTACCGTAAGCCTGTATACATACATTGTGGCAGGGCGGCGCATGGCAGCAATAGCGGAAAACACCGCACGCGTCTTTCAAACGAAAACTTTGTACGCTACGACGGCCAAAAGGTTAAGACCATCACAAGAACCCCGGAATGTAAACGATAGCTTACACTGACTGACTGACATCGGGAAAAATTTGTCTTAAGTTCAAAGCACACGGACAGACAAATTTACCGGCATCCGTCAGTCGCGGAACTGTGTAATGTGCATGGTATAGGCTATGTAAAGACGCGAGAGGACTCGTTAACTCAATGATCAGCACAAGTATATCAGAGTGAGACGGACACGACGTAGAAGTCATGACGATATCAAAGGTCATGTCATGTCAAGTTCACAAGGTCAAACGTGCGCGCGCGGCTAGTCGTCCGCAAGTCAGCAGCCTGTGACGGATCTGTTGGCACGTGTCTGCATGTATCTCAGGCAGGGCTGGTCAAACTATTACTGCACGGCCGGACAGTGGTCAGCCACGGCCCTCGGCCGTGGGTCAGCGCGAATATGACCAGATGTCCAGCAGCCAAAGCGGACCTTCATGCACTGTCAATCTGATACGGTGTTATCCGCAGGTGTGACGCTCGGGAAACTGCAAGATGCCGAAATGTGAAAATCTTTTTTTCGCCACATAATAATGGTAGAAACAAGCAAACAACAACAAAAGGAAATTATTTAACTAAATCGTAACGACAGTATACAGGTTTTTTATATTTCAATATCTTAAGACCGGCCAGAAACGACTGTCTTTGCTTTTCAACGGAGCGTCACTTGTCATTTGGGTTCACACAGTGTTACCTGCCACCCGACAGAGGTGAACGCGCCCCGCCTTAATCCCAGCCAGATAGGCCGGTACTCGATTTACCTACCCCGGAGGAATGAAAGGCTGAGTTGACCTAGGCGGTTGGTTACATCCCACAGGCAGTCACCCATCGCAGTATTAACCGGGCCCGGCGTACAGTAACTTCGCTGATCGGATCAGACGCGTTACCACTACACCACGCCTACGTTTGTACCCGTGTGTCTTATTGTTTGCTTATTCATTTTGCAGTATTCAACTTTTTTCACAGTATCTTGCATTGTGTTCTTAGTCTTTTTACTGTAGGACTAATTTTTATGTTCTGCCTCGTGGTCTAATTTAAGACTGGCTACTAGCGGCCAATTTGCATAACGGGTGGTGTCACAGCATCCCACTGCCGGAATATCTGCAGGCCTTCACAACGTCCCGCCGCGAACTGGAAGGAGACATCGGGAGAGTGGCGACTGGCAGAATATTGCAACGGTCGGTCGGTCGCAGGAGATGACAGAGCGACCCCGTAAACACGTCACGTCGCTACCAACCAATGGCTTTGCCAGACAGACTCGTGTGTCAGTACCCCGACTTGTTGATCGGCAGTGTGTCACATTCATACGATCGCGCGTCGCAGCCCACGTCAGCGATTGAAACCTCACACCGCCATGAACAGCAGCACAGATCATTCCGCGTAGATCTGCTGCCCGCGCGAAGTATATAACGATGGCGTCTGCTATATCTTAACTTACAGGGTCAACGGGTCGTGTCACTTTCCATTGCCATCTTGGTTGGCTTCGGTTGCCCCTGCAACTGACGTGTATATTGTTTGCTGCCGGGTTTACGATCGTGTAATACGTTTAAATTTGATGCGCGATTTAGTGCACTCTGCAGTGCTTTTCTGCTACAAAAAGATGTGCTACAGAATATTGCTTTTTGGTGCTGGTTTTCTTCCTAACTGCTTTTATTCGTGTTTGCTTTTCTAATTATTTCCGTTATTGTCTTGATACCATCGTGCTTCTGACAGTAGAAATGCGAATTGCGACCGCCAGGAGGCGGGCGTCGTAAGAAGCGTCGGAGGACGTCGTCATAAGAATGCGTCGAGCGACGTTCTGCGCATGCGCACGTGCGACCGCAACTGATGACGCACGCAGCTGCGACTATATATACAACTTTATTCACTATAATACAATGGTAGCACAGTTATAACAAACAAACCTTAACTAAACTTAATCACACATCACACGATAGTGTGAGTGTTGTAAGGACGACCTTCAAAGTCTATGGGAAAATGCAAACTTTGACCCTCAGCCAACTCAAAACCCCTGAACCGATCGTCACCAAATTTGAATGGCGTGATTACGTCGTGGACGCCTATACCACCAAAAATTGGGCTCAATCCGCCCAGGGGTTTTTGCTCCCCATATAGGTGAAATATACACCCCTCCTGTTTGAAATTTACTACACTTTTTTCTTTTTCAACTCGTCTACAGGCGAGTCCGTTAGACCGATTTTTACGCTTAATACGTCAAATGACGCGGTTCTGCGCAAGGAAGTGCCTTTTTATTGTTATAAATTAAAAATTTTATTTTTTACTTATTTATTCAAAAAATTCGAAAAAATTACAATGGCGTATATGGGGAAAATTCTAAAATTCTTCAAACTGTTATAACTTCGGTTGTGTGCAAGATAGAGTCGTAATTTTTTGTTCTAGAATATGGTTTTCGGGGAGAGCCTAATTAACGGTGACATTTATATTTACCCCCAATTGACCCCCGTTGCCATGGCAACATAATTTGGGACAAAATTGGCTATAACTCGGCTTGCGTAAGAGATTTCTGCGAGAATTTTGCGCCTATAGGGGGATTCTCGCGAATGGGCCATCGAATGCCGCCAATCGCATTTTCCCTCAAACGACCCCCGTTGAAGAATGACGGGACGGCCCGGGTGGGACGCGGCGGGTACGACTCATCGGTCGTCGTTTCGTCATAACGTCGACGGCGGCGGGAGCCAATAAACGGACTTGACGTGGAAATGACGTCATCAGGATGCGAGGCGCGTCCTTTGACTGTCGTCCGTCCGTCTGTCCTAGCAGGTGCGCTCTCCCTCCCTGTCCCAAATTGTTTCGCTTATCGACCACCACCCGCCAGCAAGCTGCCTATCTGTCCGTTCCTCACTCTCCGTCCCTCGGCGGCAGTCTTCCAGTTGTCTCTATTACGTCTCACAGCAGTCGTAAATCAACAACGTCGCGTCGCGTCGTTGTCTTTCGCGACCCGTCGTTCTGATTCACGATCGCCGGGCAGGATTATTGCGAATTTCCGCGCCGACCCCGCGGCTGCTACACTGCATATATACACTGCATTGCATATACACTGCGCACAATCGCAGCTGCCGACTTCAGGCTTTAGTTCAGCGCATCGTTCAACCGAGAGAACGGGAAAAGATGTTGGCGAAGACTGTCGACATGATAAGTATGCTTCGACAGTAAATTAGGCCACTACCAACAGATTGTGCGCAAGATGTGCGTCATTTTCTTGAAGTATTTAACGTGCGGTGACTTTAACGATTGATCGTTTAACTAAAAATTGACATACCGCTTACTCATGTCTGCTCCGATAAAAGCTGACACCCATTTTTTCTCTCTATATACTCTTTTCTTTTCAAGTAAAGAATATGATCCCATATATATTTGGGCAAACAAGCAGACGGACGTAAAACGACCGAATGCATGGCGCTGATTACCTTGCATGGAGTTATGCGACGCCCGCTAATTATTATTGCCGATGCTTAATTCGCTCGTTTGGGGAAAATAAAAGCTATATCCGAAGCAAACTTAGTTTGATGATATTTTTGCCATTCACGGTTATTTATTCGTGCATCGTGCCATCTTAGCTGCATGCACTGTGTTGTATGAAAATATAAGTTATTCAACCTTACAGTATAGCAAAACTGTAATAATCAATCAGAATATCAGAGGATTATTGATGTTATGAACAGACAGACATCGATGCAATAATACATAAAGTGACACCATAACAACAACAAAAACAACACAATGATTTACAACGAGCGATGACGTGTGGAATTTAAACAAGGATGATTCTGACGCAGGTTTACAAGTTGATGGTGTCTCGGCTTAATCAGCACTCACAGGTCGTTGCACATCCATTCCTCAGTCCGCCGCCATTTTTCTCTTAGCATCCTTGGCGCGCTATAACACTTCCAGGCGTTAACCCTTATAAACTCGCGCAACATAATATAAGCGAAAGCTTTTGCCAGCTTCATAATAATACGCCTACCGTTGAAGGTAAGCTTTATAAATAACTTTATTCACCTCTCAGTAGAAACAGTAACCATCATATCATAACTGTCAATACGGTTAATTATAACACTCATAACCCCAAAAATCTAACCCTAAAGCCGGTGTCGTTTTTGATATGATCGATAAAATCGGCTAACTTTTGTGGCCCGAGATAAAAATTTGTGGCCGGCAAAATTGGTGAGCCATCTTCGTACAACATTCGCCTGGACGGCTTTTCGCTCTGAGTTTGTTCTCTGCGTGCCAGAACGATATGGCTGGAACAGCGGTAAAGGGTTAAATCGGTGTTGCAGTAACTTCAGTAGATCGCTCTCTGGGAGACTAGTCACATACGCATGCTGCCAGTGCTGCAATCATGCGTGTCAACGCGTCATCGGCACACTTAGCATGCAGAAGCATCGCAAAGACGCTAGACTACACGTAACACCTGTTTGATTCAGCAGCAGCAGCAGCAACATGCCGGTGCCCCATTATAGGATCGCCCCCAGAAAAGTGTCACCCCGGCGGACAATTTACCGACAAAAATCCGCCTCGCCCGGCCCCGCCCGGGCGGGAGGATTTTTACCGGTAAATTGTTGGCGGGGGAAAGACTTCTATAGGGGTGATCCTATAATGAGGAAGACTTTTTATGGGGCCGGCAATAATTTAATAAGGAGGACACATATCAATTTCGTGACTATCTCTCATCCGGCTGATTTTTCACGGGGGAGACATTTTAATGTGACACCGGCCTGACCGCTTCACACCTAGTCAGTCAGTCCATCATAATTCACCCTACCATCCACACGGCAGCGGCCATGTACGTCAGTCGACGCCAGCCAGCTGATAAAGATAATCTGCCGAGGATTATTGTCTGTTATTTGTAGCCCACACGTCTTGTTAGCACAACGCGTTGCCAAACTTACGAAACAATACAACGCAACGAGAATATAAGCCTTGCACATGACTCTCGGAAAAATTAGATTTACTTGCGCGAAAAAGTCAACAAACATGTTTGCGTATATTAACTAGCGACCGAACTTAATCGTGAAAATACATCTGAAAACTTTTTCTGTTATCCAGAAACTTGCTGCAATCGTCCGCATTCTGATTCCATTCTTTCTCGACATAATTATAAGGAGCGCTGTGCTGAGGCTTAGCCTATACTTACTAGGGATCCCATGGTTAATATCATTTATCTATATTATTTCATCTCCTTTTTGGCTTCTAAATCTACTAAAATTGTTCCATTTTACCGGGTTAGTTTTATCGTACAAATTTTTCGTTCCCAAATTTCTCTTGTTTCGGTTTTATAAATCGTTAGTTAACAGACCGTAAAATTCCCCTTTTAAATCGCCCTTCAAGTTCGAACCGGGTCGACGAAGGTTGAGTGTAAGTCTTTGCTGTGCAACATGAGTCGACAAGCTATAGCGAGTGTGATATGTCAGTCAGGATAATACGGCGAAAACCCATGCAGTATCATACAGACCTAGCCGAGAACACATACAGTATACCTCGTCTTACAGGAACATAATTATCTCGTTGATCCGCGGTCCTGCATTCAGTCAAGTTATTATTTAGTGCCGAGGGTTAGTCTCTGCAGTTGTGCGTCGCGGTCGCTGCAGTGAAACTATCTTATCAACGGAGCGCGAACCACGTCCCGTCCATGGTATTTTATACAGGCATGGCAGCTGAACTCGAGAGAACATGTGCCGTATGGATCGCCACCGTGCAATAAAAGTCGGTGGTCCAAGTTCTATACGGACTGTTGCCAGACAAGACTAACGACGAATGCTTGATGTAAGAAATGATGTAAGGTCGCCGATGATCTGTGTGAGTGGATCGATAAAGTGGTGCTTCATGGGAAGGGTCGAGTGTCGGTGGTTGACCCGACCAGCCAAGCAGGCACTGCCAGACGGACATACATAACTATTTCTTTCTCCGCATTTCTCTGCAGTCTCTTCCGTTACGCGGGGTCTACATGTGCCATAAAACTAAAACGAAACCAAAAGTATTTGAAACCGTTTAGGCTCATGTAGCCGCATTTTACGTAGCCCATGCATGCAGTCCAGTTTCTCTCACGCAACGTTCTCGCATAAACACCGCACTGTTATGGCTGCTTTTAACTTTTTTAGGCTACTCCTCGGGCGCTACGTTCCTAACGTAGCGAAGAGGAGTATATAAGATCAGTGTAATATTGAGGACCGACCGCCCGACGACCGACCTCTGTTCCTGAAAGAGCCTTCCTGGAAGAACTTCAAACGGCCATATCTCCATAACGGTGCTAGGTCACTATGGACCACCGCTATGAAGTATAGGAAGTCGACCCACGGGAGTCGAATGGCCACGTGACCGATGACGTCACGTAACCCCAAATAGTCAAACTCGTGATCCCATTATCTTTGAGGCGCTATATCTCCGTGACGGTGCCAGACAGACGCAAGGTCACTATGGACAAGACCATGCGTCTATCTAGCACCGTTATGGAGGTATGGCGCCTCAAAGATAATGGGGTCACGAGTTTGACCTTTTGGGGTCACGTGACGTGATGACGTCAGTTGCACGGTTGATGCTGTCAGCGAGGTGATGCTGTCGGCACCGCTATTTGCGGTGTGAAAAGAAAGGAACTAAAAAGCAGTTAAAAGAATAGAAAAGAAAATAATGTGCGCGAGGAGTACATTAGATTGGTCACAATATAAAATGTTTCTTGTAATTATTGCATTTATCGCATGCGAGTTTGTTTCAGTTTCCATTCAGTTTTATCCTACATGTAAGCGCTGCTTTAGTCAGAAGTTCAGAACTTCTCTCTTACACGTATAAAGGCCTAAGTGGTTGCGTGCATGTGCCATGCCATGCAATGCGGAGTTTGGCTGAGCAACGCTCTTTGCCGATAAAGCAATGACTGTGCATACCGTGGTAACATATGAAAGAAAAAAAAACATTTTTACTACGTCTTGATAATCTTTGCTGCAAAACTTTACTTGTTTACTTGCGACAAAGCTACTTACAGTCAACTCAGCCCTGAATCCTTCCGGAGAAAAAAAATCGACTCAGAACGCATGGGGTTCAAGGGGGCACGTTCACCTGTGATGGGTGTGTTTTTCCAGATGGCAGGTGACGCTTCGTAGCTCCTAGATGAGTTCTTACATGGATACAGTAGTAACAGTACACACTAACTACACATCCTTTAACCTTTTATGTTATAGACAGTTTTTTCTAACCGTTGCGGTGTCCGACGCGCGCTGGACTAAAATCGGAACGAGACACGAGGCGAGCACGCGTCGTGTGGCACACTTGCGGACCGCTAGCCGCCACGGATGTGAACCTGACACGCGCACGCGCAGTCACAGTTCACACGGCAAGTGTCGGCTGACAGCGCCGCCATGCGAGTCGGAATGACAACGCAGGCCCGGGCGCCGCGGTCACTCAACGATGGACACACACGATGCGTGTCCATCACATGATGACATCCTTGAATGAGCAATCGCCTCAGTGCCGCGCGATGGTCACTGCTGGTCAGTCAATCTTATCTTCAGTTACAATGTTACTGTCAGACAGCAGCGATTTGACTTTGTGACAATGTTCACGAAGTGCATGAGTCGCTTTTAATGCGTCACGGAAGACTGCACTCTTTCCAATACCTATACCGACAGCGGACAGCGGGTGATAGGAAAATATGACCCCCTTCCAACAGCAACACCCTTTACACTCTGCCGTAGCCATAAGGGGCACTATACAAAAAATAGCGACAAAATGTACCAAAACATTCACTCACGTGTTCTCAACTTTGACAGCGAGGCATCATTGCAGAGAGCAGCTCTCTGCCATAAGCTTATAACGAGACATCGCGGTCTGCAGAATTTCACGCAATTCTACAAATTTTTGGGAGGGGACACTTTTTCCTATGCCCCACCCCTCACGTGCCCCATACATCTAGATTCTGGCTACGCCACGAACCCTTTTTAGCAATAAATTAATCAGCGATTCGAAGTCTGCGACGCCCGCAAACACTCGATTGCTATATGAGGTCAACCATATTTCTGCATGGACCAGCAGGCTTTCTGATTTTTCGTCACTGAAAGAAGTTTTAACAGACTGTATTATAGGTCCTAACAATTTGCGAGTAAATCGTTGACTTATTTGACATTGACCGAGTTTACCGGATGAGGTCTATACAGCGCCTATGACACATGCGGAAAGCTACTAAAAGAACAAGCTTCAATGAGTACAGGACTATATTTATCTACGGTGTGACTGTAGGATGCATTGCAGTAAGTGTGCTCATGCCAATCAATTCTCAAACCTACCTGTATCCACCAAGCAGCTGGACATACAATGACCAATAGCTGGCCGATAGATTGACCGACTATAGCCATTCTACAAATGTAATGTCAATGGTCGTATATTTACCAAGTTGTTGTAAGGAGGAGACAATGGAAGACGAACGGTTAATGCTGAGAAGCGCTTCTGTACTGTAGACTCGTTTGATGTAGGCCTATATCTGAGTTGTTTATGCGCTGATTGGTTGGCCGTGGGGCAGGTGCGCTGTGAGCATGACTGACATGCAGTGCAATGTCGCCCACACACGTTGAATGCCACACACGTCGTTATAATGCGGCTGATGACGAGTCAATTAGCTGAGACCGACGAACGAGCACAAAGCATCACTTCAACCTGAAACATTTTACACAAACGTATATGAGTTGAGTACGTAAATAAGTAAGTAAGTAAGTAAGTAAAACGAGAATTTATGTAGCACACAACGTCAAAAATTGGCAATAGACCTATAATGGCATATAATGGCGTCAAATTCACTGCGGGGAAGCGATATAAGACAATCAATCACCGCAGGTGTCATGAAAAGGTCTGCACGCAGCACATTAAGAGTTCGCGCTCTCATTCACACCTCAGGCAATTGAGTCGCTAACTGTCACCGTATAGCATTGCGTCATTACGTCAATGAAACGCACTCTTCACGTCAGGGTGAATGAACCGACAATGCACTGGACGCACGACAGCCGCTGCGCAATTCACGCCGTGTAGCTACGACGTTATCTTGAAGTGTCATGCAAGCAGCGACATTCAGTAGGATATGGCCCCTAATGCATTGATTGATTCAACAATGCCAACATTTTGCCAGTTTGAGCATCGTTCACGAATTATTTTAAATGCGCACATGCCTAAAGTCTAAACCATGCATAGAACAAGTGAACCCGCCTTATAGGTCTGTTCGTAGTACCATTCTCGATTTCAATTTTCATAGGCTAGCCTATATAGGCTAACTCATTTTTGTTCCACACGCTATGATGCCACCAACTTACGTCAGTGATATGGGCGCGAGAGAGCTGTGTGCCGAGGAGCATATGATTTTTTTATATAATTACAGACAGTGACGTCGTCACGGTTTGACCTATAAGACGGCACGAAACTCCAAAACGGAAATCATTTGAGGGTGAAATTCATAGAGTTTCTGCGGCTCTGAAATTCTACCCACAGGCTACTATAGGTATAGGCTATTTATCCGGCAGCAGTACAAATAGTACAGGGGCTATTTGTACTGCTGCGGGATAAATATAGTCACCGCGATAATTCAGTGTTAGTCATTTACCTGGAGGACGGCTGACGTCAGAAAGAGACTTGCCGTGAAGTCAGACTCAAGCGAAGTGCCTCGTTTGCCGTAGCCTATGACTGTCTGTCGGTCTCTCTGTACAGCGCTAACGACGTCATCAACTGTACGCAGTGTACAGCTGCCGTAGCTCGACTGATGAGCGTGACACAGCCGTCATCCTTCTGATCTCGCCGCCGCCGGCACGCACCTCCCGGGCCCAGCCAATCATAGCTCTCGGTAGGCGGAGTTTAGGACGGCAAAGCGGCCTGCAGTGGGCGGGGCGTAGCGTCGGTGCGCGCTGGCTGCTGCTGGCGCGCGCTGCTTAGGTCTATCTCTCAAGACGGGGCGTGATGCGTTAAATGGATTTCGCTTGCTCGGCTGACGTACACACGTTATCGTGGGCGAACGTGTCTAATATAGTGGCAGGCCGCTTTCGCTCCTAAGCCATTGACTCTTTATGCCAACAGGCGTCGCCGTCGCCCGCCTGGCTTCTCCAACGATGTCGTCGATGGTGCAGTATATCGCAATTCGTCTGTTTCTTTTCTTTCCTTATAATTTCACCGACTCATTTTCATCTGCAAAAAGCGCGAACGAATTAAGTGAGGTTAAAATTATGGAAATCGACGTGACTTAAAATAGGGCCTAACCGATTGTAAAAATAACGTTTTAGCACAGGAACCCGAGAAGGCACAAGCATTTTAGTAAGCAGAGAAAGGACACGATAAACGGCTGAGCATGCACTGAGTGACGAGAATGAATTCATTCTGCGAATTAGAGTTAAAGTAGCATTAGCATGTGTGTCTTGGTGATTAGCTGACTAGCGGTAGCGTGTCGGACTAATGATCGCGAGGTCGCTGGTTCGACTCCTGGCCGGGACACTGCCAGGTAACAACCAACCAACCACCCTGGGCAAGTTGTTCACATACACGTATTAGTAGGCCTATATACTATTCGAATGCGTATAGTTGGTTACATATGCCTACAGAGATGGTTTAGGGCAGCTACCTGCCTACCGACAGTCACCTATCCAAGTAACCTGCAGTGTGCGCACACACAACAGTGAAACTACGTTCTGGGCTAGGCCTACTAGTTGGTGAGTCAGCGGCTGATTGGACTTTGCTTGCGAATAAGCTGATTTAATTTCACATTCACAAGTAATGCTGCGATTTATACGCTCGCATACACACAAACGAACAGACCTAAAATTCATCGCCCGCTAGGCCTATGCTTGCATGCAGTGTAGCCATGCAGACATAAATCTGCATGTTTAAAACCACACTGCTCTACAGGGTCTTTGATGAATATTTGATTTAGATTTAAAAAATAGCAGGTCCAGAATTTTGAAATAAGGGAAGAATAGGTGTGGAGTCTGGTAAGGAGGCTGCCACCTTCCCATAATTTTTAAAAAAAATTTATGTAGTGTATCAGAGGACAATAAGAGCTTTAACTTCCAAAGTTAATATTTTAAATTGAACTATCCTGAGACTGATTGTTAAAAGTTTTGATACGAAAATATATTAATGGGGGAATTAATAATATAAAATCTCCGCCGCCCGAATCCTGGTCGTTATCTAGGTGTTCTGGATTTTTTAAAAAAAATATGCATGTATTTTCAGTGCACACTGTCTCTAAAAATTAGCATTATTGATTTTACCTAAAAAATTAAGCTACCAGGTTTTAATAACTTACAAATATAACTAACGTAACTAGTTATCGATAGTGTTGGGTATCTTTTTGAGGTAGTGCATTAATATTAAAACGTTGTTATAAATTTAAACCGGTCAATTTGAAATGGACGTTTGATCACTCAGTATTTGTCAGTTTGTTGATATGTGTTCTTTTTTTCTTTTCTTTTTCTCTCTCATTGTTTGTATTGTAAATATATTGTAATTGCTACCATCTGT
>Ga0209671_1005330_pt1 | contig 12990 bp, 9 predicted proteins | sample WorMetHERISLAND2_2_FD_187401 | JGI IMG/M metagenome (GOLD analysis project Ga0209671, IMG submission 187401) | Marine gutless worms symbiont microbial communities from Max Planck institute for Marine Microbiology, Germany - Olavius geniculatus... | ecosystem: Host-associated > Annelida >... | reverse complement strand
GAATTAGGTACTTGTATATTAACTTAGCGTGAACACCCCAATTTTCAGCTAAACTACTGAACCGGAACTGCTATAGGCTTTCGCACGTCTCGTGAGCATTAGCTCAAATTTTTTTGTATGTAGTTGACAATAGGAATGATGAACTCAGAAATATTTTTAAAATGTTACAAAAAATATTCTAGTGTTTTTTTCTTGCGAAAAAATAGGCTACACCGAGTGAAAACTCCAAAATCGTGAAGCCAAATGCCTTGTCACCGAATGCTGATCAATTTACAAAAACATCTTCTCACCGTTACTGTCAAAAAGAACGCGCCCAAAACTTAATCCAGTTTTAGTTTGTTGTTCAACTAATTTGCACTAACAGCCTAACGAAATTTTTACGTTGTTTAGGCAGCAAGGGGACATGCGTGCTGTTTGAGAGTGCCTGGCTGACGCCGAATGAATTTCAGTACGTCAGCGGCCGGGAGACGGCCAAGGACTGGAAACGTTCGATCAAGCACCACGGCAAATCTCTCAAAGTGCTGATCGCCAAGGGCATCCTGTCGACTGCGCCTCCAGCGCGCTGTAACTGCAACCAGTGCGTCACCGCGTCACCGGTCAGTACAAAGGCCTAGCATCCTGCATGCATCTTTCGCGATTGTAGACTAATCGCGTGTTTTGAAATAGCATTTTCAAGAAACTGCGGCGTTAGACTCTATCCCTATACCTGCTGGACGCAGCATGCGCCCAGTGAAAAAAATACGGGGGAGAAGTTTTGTTAAGGGTGCATGTAGGCCTAGATCAAAACTTTCCTTCATTTTTCAATTTACACCATTAACGTAACTTCTGCCCTAGAGAGGGAAAGAAGTCTAAAAGGGGGAGGGGAGCTCGAGTCCAAAAGTGGGGGGAGAAGTTGCGCCCGATTTCGATTCCAGATTTGTATGCATAGAAACCACTGCATATAAAAATTACGCGTATGGTAATTAAAACGTATAAACACGTAGCATTTTGCTGCTATAGAAGCGACCAAAGATCTCTAACCTCCACCGAGATTTAATATTAGCAATCCGGGCATATTCCGGGGCCTTGAAGCAGAAATTTAGCCCCAAAACTCGCAGATCCAGATCTGGAACCGGATCGTCAGCAAAATCCGAGAAGCCGTGAACGGCGCCAAGGCGCCGACGTGTGCATGGAACGTCGGGCGCAGTCTGTAGGCGTTGAGGGAAATGGATAATGGCCGAAAATGAATTCGGTGCATTTTTACGCGCGGCAGCATGTAATGCTCCGCGCGTCTTAGTCATCGCCGATGCGTCCGTCCGTCCGTCCGTAAGTTCGTCACACTCGTGATCTGTATCAAAACTGTGCAAGCTATAGGATCCCGAAATCTTCACTAGGGGCTGACCCAAGGACTCTAGTTTTTTTGTGGCAAAATTTCATGCCGCTGGGTGAAGGGTTCCCCTCGAACGAGAGCGTCAAAGAGGGGCACCTCCTCCCCCTAATTAAAAGACGTTATTCTGCCGCTATTGGCTCGTTTAGTGTGAAAATGGTTGCAAATACAGACATGCCATGCACATCATAACAAGCACTGGAGACGGGCTGTTTAGATTTATCAACATCGATGACCTAGAATGACCTTGAACCCCAAAAGAGGGATTTTTAATAAATTTTTCGCGATTTCGGCCTGCGACATTTTAAGAATGAATTGCACCGAAATGGCTGGAGATAGACCTGGACAACCTGTGAAGAGGAACTGCTAAGGTTGTCGCGCGTCTCATGAGCTTTTCTCAAATTACTTGTCTTAGGCGGACATGCTCTTGCAAGCATATGCGATTGGCGTATTCCAACACATTTCTCCGTAGCGTGGTCTGTCTGTCCTTCTGTCGTCTGTCACATTTGTGCGCCATGCTTAAACAGTTCGATGGATTTTTAGATACCGTTTGGGATATTTGAGGTCAAACGGTTTAAGCCCCACCCAAAACATGCAACACAGGCCTACATTGCAGCCATGCAGCTTCAGGAATGCTGAGTTTTCAGACATGCACGATATTGCAAGCACTCATGAAGCTGGCTTGTGAAGTTGGCTTGACGAGTGTTCACACAATCAAGCTATAGCTTGACGAGCTAGCAGTTCTTCAAAGTTAGCTTCATCGTGTGAACGTTATTCGTCGTGTCTTAGATGTAATACACGTTTTTAGCGTTTTTTTTATTTCTGCCACGTTTTTACGTTTTCTAACTTTTTTATTTTAAAAGAAACGTTTATTAAGAACTCCATCAAAAACTTTCGAGAAAGACTTTTGAAAACACAGAAACGAATTAACAGATCATCGTCATAGTTTATAATGGTATAATAAACTTAGTTTATCTAGTAATGTGAATGTGGTCTTATGACCACACGGTTGATTACCGGGTTGAATTGAAATTAAATAAAGTTCCCCCTTTCTCTATTTTCAGCTATACTGCACCTATGGCATTATGCATCAGGTAAGATGTTGAACAAATTAGGGCTAATGTTTTTTTTGTTCAACGTTTTATAAGTAATTTTATTCTTGCCACATTTTTAACGTTTTTTAAATTTTTTTCTGGAACGTTTTTTTACATCCATTCGTCCTGTTGCTGTATAGATAAAAGACACAGTGGCGACGGCGGCGGACACGACGTGGAAGCTACCGGTAACGAGCGACAGAACTACGTCTTTATCGCTGATTGCAACGAGCAAGCTGCACGGATCCTCGGTTGCTAATGACGCTTGGACCGCAGTGCCCCATAGCAACGGTCTGCACACGCCAGCAGACGGCAGCGCCAGCGCGTTTCGACCTCCGGCCGACGTCGCCAACACAGCAAGCATTGCGGCAGGTCTGCAGCAGTACGACCCTAACGCCTCTACGGCACGCGTCAGCAACGTTGACGACAGTGCGGCGTCGTCGTCTTCAGACAGATGCGGTTTGATCAAGAAACCAGCTCAGAAGCGGGCCAGATCACCGTCGACGGAAGCTCAACATCGCAAATTTCCCAGCAGCAGCAGCACAAATGCATCGCAAAGCCACGGTCAGCGTGCAGCGGCCGAGAGCAGTCCACGCGATGACCAGTCCTTGACCAGACGACAGTTGTTTACCTCGCCGGGTGTCGACAGCCGTCGTCCACTGCAGCGCGACGAATTGTCTGACCGTCCACTTCGCCACCACGAATACCTGCCGCCGTCGGCCGCGGATGGTTCGAAAGGCTTTGACTTGCTGAGTGCATGGCAGGACGTTTCAGCAAGTTCTTCTGCTGTGTCGTCGGTCGTCGGTGCAGGCGGGCAGGCGTTGCAGTCATCCAGCGTTTTGCCGCCAGGTGTCGCGGCAGCTTCGCGGTACTTGGGCGGCCTGCCTTTTCTCAACCCCCCGTCGACGACGTCGTCCAGCAGCAGCAGTGTTTCAGCTGCTGCTGGGTCGTTCTACTATCCAGCACCGAGCCCTTACCTAATGCTACCAGGGGCAGCGCCGCCAGCTTTGGCTTACCCGCAGCAGACGGTCCCGCCGGCCCTGCCACACTTGGCTGACCCCGCTGCCTGGATGATGTCTTCTATGGTCGGTGGTGCTACTGCAGAGCCGCCAACTGCCGCAGCGTCAAAAGTCCTGGCCGAACATCTGCATCAGGATGTTCCGAATCAGTTTCGTCGCACGAGGCCTCCAACATCGGCATCGGCGGCGTTCGACTTTCCGTGGATGCGAGGCGGAGGCATCCAGAGCTCCAGCGGCGGCGCTGCAGCACACCAGTTTTTAGCGGCACCGAAGTCCAGTTTTACGTATCCAGCGTGTGACCTGTATGACGGTGGCGACCATGCTGCTGCTGCAGCTGCTAAACAGTCGTTGAGTCAGTACGTGGGCTTGATGCGAGGTCTGCAGGGCGGTGCGGACCCCGCCAGCTTGGACGCCATGATCTACGGTCGACAGCCATCGGCAGCTTACAGCGACCTTGCAGCAATGTCTGGCATAGGCGCCGCTGCAGCCAGTAGACTGTTGCATGATGGGACCGTGCATCCCGCAGCGTCATACCTCGGCGGCATTTATCCTCCATCGCTATTTCACTCGCCATACCTGGGCATCCCTTCGCGATGACCAGCCCAGCACACAGGCGTCGTGGTAGACAGCGGTCAGGGCCACAATTGCCCCCCACGCCTAAACCTGTCGATTTTTTTTTCAAAAATGCAATGCTTCGGGTGGACATCCCTTATTTTTGGAGAGATCTAAGGGCAAAACTAAGCATTCGTATTTCCTGTTGGAAAATTCGCTGTTTTGTTTCCGAAAAAATGGCAACTTAGTGCCCCCTTTCCCAACTTGTTAACCTACGACGCCGCTGGCTAACTTCCTTTCGTCCGATGAAGAGACATAAATGGCGGACAGAGAGAGTGAAACATATTTTCCCATGCACAAGACATTTTTGTCATATACAGGGTGTGCCAGTTAAACTGTTTTGTACAGAACTACGTCAACCGCTTTCTTATTCTAAGATCAAAGTAGTTGTGCGCGCATTATATTTTCGTTTTGTTTTAATTGCATTATTGGTTGCAACAATGAAGGGTTCCGGGACCTCCCCCATAGGCCTATAGTTTTGTACACATCCACGAGCACACGGCTGACTGAGCGAACAGCAAATTTTCAGCGATACTGTTTCCTCAGTAACGGTTGTTTCTACGCTACCTGCTTTTTGAACCCGCTTCTTATAGGGAGCTCCAGGAAAGTTTTGGCTTTTGTGCAAAATGATAGGCTATGCATCTTTTTGTCATTTGTTACCAAAAAATAAAAACTATTAATTTTTTTCTTTTCAGTAAATATAAATTTGTGTTCATTTAAATATTTGCAAAATTTTGCCCCTCTTCTGGGTGACCATGCAGTCCACGGGGCCAAAAGATTTCAGCCTCAGGGGAGGCTGCCCCCTGACTAAGGGGCTCTGCCCCAAACCACCATTTTAGGCTCGCTTACGCTCACCATCATGGACTCTCAAAACTCTGTTGGACCAATGGACCCCCTGTGTTAGGCCTAGTTACTGTTCTGCACCATGTATAATTTTATAGTCTGAATGTTGTTGTATTCACTGTTATCTTTATTTATCTGTTTTATCTTATTTTCTTTTACATTGTACAGTAATTTGCGGCCCGTCATGAGGGCCTAATTTTTGTATAAAGAAACATATTTTAACGTGATTTGATGAATAAAAGTGAACAGCAAAAGTCGTGTCGCAGCTGCACAACAGCTGAAAAATAGGTCTGAAAAAAACCTAAGCTTTTACGTTTAAAAAAAACTTTTTAAAACTTCTATAAGTCCAATTTTTAGGTTTTTTAATAGATTTTTTGCCGACTGTACTTAAGTAACGGTTGAGTTTATAGTATGGTTGTCGTCTGTCTGTCCGTTAGGTCGTAGGGAAAAACTTTTTTATACGAATAGGCCTAATTAGGCATGTACCATAAACTTAAGAATGCAAAATTTCTGCAATCTAGTGCAAGGGTAACGTTTTCAAATTCGGGGTTGAATGAAAGGAGGGGGATAGGAAAAATGTGCGTTTTTCAACGGAAAACTGACCATTTAGGCCTATCTCAGAAACGCTGAGTAGGCCTATACGGCCAAGTTTACTGTTAATCATATAGACTATAGAAAGTGGCATACGCACTTTCAGATGAAATGAAAATCATCGAACTTGAAAGACCTTGAAGGTCACTGACAACTTAGTATGGTCGGCTATCCTAGCGACAGTTGTGCTTCTTGTTTTACTCCTTGTGAAATTTATTACATATATTCCATGTGATTTTTGATTAAGTTGCAATAATTAATAGTGTGACTATGTGACGGACAAGGTGTATAAGATGTTTCTCCTGGGTCGTAATTTTGTGCACGGTGTTCATTGGACAGCCCTCCAGAACAGCCAAGGGTGCGGTGCCGGTACACACGTGTTTCTCCCTAGACGTGGCGGCGAACACGATTACGACATTACGTGGCGACTTGACGCTGGCTCAGTCCCGGGGCGGGCACAGCGGTGTGACCGCCGTCGGTCGCTCCGTCTGAGAGTCCGTCCGCGTCAGAGCTGTTCGTACAATCAGCGATATCTCGCACACCGGCAACGCCACGCGGTCAGACTAGACCGAAGCACTGTCAGACCGCTGCACGCACGACGGCGACGACGATGGGCCGTAAAAATCCTCCTGCTATTCCCCGGCTTCCTTTTCGTCCGTAAAATTTTTACTGGACTCTTAAAATACTCATGCATTTTGTGCTCGCTTCAAAGTTTTACCGAACAAAACTGCTTGCATCTATACCGTTGTCTGCCCGGAAAGAAAAAATGAGTACGGTAGTACCGTCCTCCCCCGATTTTTGGACGAGTTACTTTGAGCTATAGAAAGGAAATAAAAATCTACGCAACTGCATGAGCAATGCATCAGCATCATAGGCCATGTCGGATCTGCGTCTGCGATCACAGGCTTACAGCCCGTGTGTCTATAGGCCTAATTTTAGCCTAAACAAGAAGCTCAGCTGTCGCTAGGATAGCCGACCATACTGGTTGTCAGTGACCTTCAAGGTCATTCAAGATGATGATTTGCAGGTAATTTGAAAGCCAATGTGCGACTTCCTATTAGTGATCAATAGCAACGTAGGCCCTACTTTGCACTGTTTAGCCACAGCACATCCGTGACAGACGGATGACTAACATGACAACAGTTCGACCGTTACTAAAGTACAGTCGGCTAAAAATTAGAGATCTGTCAAACAGCACTAAGGAAATTCGACTGTGTCAATATTTGTAATAAAAATACTTTTCAATTTATCGACATGGGCACTATAACTAGACAAAAATTGACAATTTAGGTTGTCTCCTAGATGAACAACAAATTTGAGCTAATGCTCACGAGACGCGCGAAAGCCTATAGCAGTTCCTGTTCGGAAACTGTCAGTCTATCTCCAGCCATTTCGTTGCAGCGTGCGCTGCAGCCGAAGATCGCAAAAATCAATAAAACCCCTTATTTTCGAAGTTCAGGGTCTTTCGGTCATCGATGTTGATACGAATAAAAAGCTCGTCACGTGCTTGTTGTGATAGGCAGCATGCCCATGACCATCTGCAACTGTTTTCACGAAAGACTAGCCAACAACGGTAAAATAACGACTTTTACGGGGGTACTGCTCTTTGATGCCCTCGTGCGCAGGTTTCATTGAACCTAGAAAATCGAGACTTGGCTTGGACCGTCAAAATCTACGTTCAATGCTGAAAATTTCATACGCAGCTTGTTCTTGTCTATCTCAATTGACTTCGGCGCAATTCGCTCTTGAAATGTGTAGCGCAGCCCAACCCAAAATCCATAAAAACTTCCATTTTGGAGTTCAAGGTTATCAAAAGTCATTGATTTCTGTGCCAATCAAGAGCCAATGTAGGACTTCCTATTAGTGATTAATAGTAACCTAGGCTCTACCTTGCACAATTTTTGAGATATGGCGACTTATTGGTTGAAAATAGCAAATTTTCAAAAACAATCCTAAGAATTTTCTTAAGTATTTCCTAAACTTTTCCGAAGGTGTTGCATCCTTTTCTATGCATTTTCTAAGATAAGAAATCTTCCAAAAAGTTGGGAAAATGTCGCCCCAGGTTATGCAGAAGGTGTCCAGTCAGTCTTGAATGGGAACCAAGCAACATATGACAACCAAATAATGGCCCTTTCAGAATCAGGATTTGCCGCGGTTCAGAAAAACCTAGGTTTTTAAAGTTGGGTTTATAGTACAAAGAAGACCAGGCATGACACAAGTTTTTTGACGAGTGACCTCAAAACCTGAAAACCACATCAAAATGTGATGATTATAAACTGCACAAAAACCCTCAAAACCGAAAGTTAAACCTTTTGAGGCTTTTAGGTCTTCAGAAACTTAAAAACCTAGGTTTTTCCAACAAATTTCCCAGCCATGGACGCCAAGCCAACTGTGTGTCAGAAAGCAAGATGTGCCTTAAGGAAGTAAACCACATGTCCCGAGAAACCTCAGCATACTGACCAGATGAAAGTTGCTTTGATAATCTGATTTCTATCAAACAATCTGTTTATAAACGTTTACAAGCGACTGGCAGCATGTTCAAAAACACAAGATTGACATTGAAAACACTGGATTAAGGGGAATAAATAATAATATTAAATGTCGTAGCCAAGCCAGTCGTGTACAAAACTACAAAGTGACAGAAATGAAGTAAACTGTGGAAGATATTTCAAAGTGAGGGAGGCATGTCGATGGCCAAAGTCCAGAGAATCCAGGTGCCCTCCAAGCTGGGAAGGAGTTTGGGAAGCCCCATACCTGGAAAATGTAAAACTTGTTTTTATCTAAAAATGGCATATTTTGCTGTATTCTGGAGTCAGATTCGACATTTTGTGTTACAACAAAAATCTTTAAAAATCACACGCTGAATGCGCGAGGAACGAGAAGAATCAGCTTTTGTCATGTTTTATAACTTGGCCAATGCAGACTGACCAACAAAATCCAGTCTGTCCATCAATATTGTGTCTACAGGCAAGTATGAAGCAACAGAAATGAACTGAAATGAAATATTTCAGTGCAGTTCAGTTCATGAGTAGCATCCTGACAGCTAATTTCTGTCGTGTTCGGGACACGATCCAGTACTGTAATACAACACAATATATTACAGCACAATCTTTTAGCAAAAAATGCCTATGACACCACAGATATTCTCTCAGAAAAAAGTCAATTTTTCCAGTTTTATTATCATTTCTAGTATAAAACAGAAATAACCACAACTACTGGCACATTATCTGGCACAAGCCAAAACGGATATTCTGGAAAGTGGGTGGCATGACCCCTCCCCCAGTTCTGCAGGCAGTTGAAAGTAGACTATCGAAAAAAGTATGCTGAGTGCTTATTTTGTAGCCACACGCTATATCTATATACACACACTAGTCACACGTACATTAACGTATATTAAGGCAGACAACCAATCAGTCAATGGCACAAGTCATGACAAACATGCAGCAACTCCGAACAGCATTGTCATGGCTTAAAAAGGCTGGGGGGCGGGCATACTTGCAATTTTATGATGAACAACTCCAAATTTCCAACGGAAGAGAATATGGGTGGGTGCTCAGAGTTCCAACACTGCAACTAAATTCCGCCAAAGCGGAGGATTTCCGCCAACAAATCCGATATTTTTGGAAGCTTTTCAGACTAAAAATTCAATTCACGTGGTGGGGCAACTATTCTCCTGCCGCAACGCCACTGTGAGAGAGCAGTGGCAAACTGCAAGAGATCATCTGGTTATTCTTCATCAATGAGTGACTCTTCAACATTGACCAGAAACTCAATTGTCTCTTCTGCCTGAGCATAGCTCTCGACTGCATCCGTATCCACATCTGTATACCACAAACACCGCAAACTGCATTATACCGTTGCAGGTTACCAGGGTTAAAGGATGTGTCTGTGACTCTGTGCGTACAGGTCTTTACGGGGGCCCATTTCAGAGCTGAAGAGCATCACCTGCTATATGGGATCACACAGTTTTACCTGCCATAAGACATAGGTGAATGCACCCAAAACCCAGCCAAGCAGGCCAGCATTCAATTTACCTGCCGAGAGGTGATGTATACACAGACAGTTAGTTACCCATGCAGGTAGCAGCCACTTGACGGTAAACTGACCCAGAATTGAATCCATGACCAAGCAGTGGCCTTGTACATCACAGCAACTAACAGCATTTATCAACAGATGAACACCAAATGCAGAAATTAAACCTAATATAAAAGCTAATTTCCATCCAACGCAACGCACACAACATAAGAATAGACCCTGCTTCTTTCCTTGCATTCTGGACGTTGTGTCACCTGCATCGAAAAATAGGCGTTGCACGTGTTGTTGTGTTAGATAGAAAGTACGAAAGCTCAATGTTGAAAACACTACTACTACTGCTAGTACTAATACTCCTACTACGTACTGTTGCGCAGTTTAAGTCGTTGGGGCTTTTCATCAGCATATCTATGCTCAGACTTCAGTCTCCATGCATTATACTCTTCCAGCTGAGTGCGCCGTCGCTCAATCTGCTCCTACGCAGCAAAAATATACAACACACATTCAGTCATGCTGTTGTAGCACGTAAAATGTTAGCAAGAAACATCCGATCACAACTGAGCATGGCTTGCGGAGACAGAAAACGTGAAAAACAAAGCACCGTAAGACGTTCTAGGCTGCAGAACATTCTAGCACAATAGGAGGCAGTGATGAAAACAAGACAAATCATAACCAAAAGTGTAAGACCAAGAGCAAAACCGAAAAAATAACTATAAAACCAACACAAAATCAAAACTGTAAAAACCAGAACAAGACATCTGCAGGTATGCATTTTAGCTACAAAACATTTCTAACACACTTTGAAGTGGCTACATTTCAAAAAATATTTCAGCAGCCACCTACTGCGCTTCTCCAGCAAATGTTTTACAAGCAATCAGGTCTGCAGCCAGAACAGCTATAAGAAAGTGTGACAATGGGCACACGATACATGCCAATCTGGGAGGGGTCTGTGTAGCAGAGCTTGCCCACAGTGATGGCGATCCTCGGTGTTGCATCTCGAAAATTTTTGGATAAAAAACATTTTGACGAATAACTGACAAAATAACGAAAACTGGCGATCACTACAAAAATATTGACTTTCGATGAAAGTTACTAAATTTGCACTTTTTGACAAATGCAAAATGGCATTTTTGGCGGCAAAATTCTTTGCAGTCTACTTATCATAACACGCACTCAATTCAGGATGGCAAAAAACTAACAGAATTTGGGATTTGTGGCAAAATTTTTGACAAAATTTGCACTTTTTGACAAACAAAAAAAATGACATTTATGATGGTAAAATCTTCTGGAGCATAAAAAACAAATGCAAATGCATGCAACAAGGTTGATACTGACGTGTGACGATGACGATGACGATGAGCGTAAAGCAGTATCGACGTCAGCTCAGTTTACCAGAAACTAAGCCGGCTATATGTCATTACTTTACACAAAAACTTGCAATCTAGTATTTACAGGCTAATTTGTGATGGTATAATCCACTACAGCTTACTGGCACTAATCTTGGATGTGGTACACTGTACTAGTAGTTATTGTTCTCATACAACAGTGGTAAGCAGCGCATTTAAAAGGTAAAGGGAGCCATGCCACAGCTGGGGCGTAGGCGGGGTGCGCATCTCCCACTTGTGGCCGTTGAACCCGTAGGTGGATAAACCACTCGAGTCCGTGATGCATGGCCAGTGCGACGCCAGACCTACGGTTACATTCCCAGCCTCGGGGCATCACCGCCCTTTGACCGATACCAAATTATAGACCTACTGCTTGGTGAACAGAGGCACATGTGTGTGAACAACTTGCCTAAGGTCGTTACCAGGCAGTGTCCTGGTGCGGAGTCGAACCTGTGCTCCTGAGTGACCTCAGGATTACAAGTCCGGCATGTTACCGTTAGACTACCGAGCCACACAAGCTGCGCATTTGCAAGCACTGAATGTGACAAAAACACCAAATTTCCAGACAGCAGATATGTTTTTCATGCTCAATATGCATCAAAACTCATTTTTGGCTGGGGCTCCACTCCGGAGTCTGCCATTTTCCTCCCTTCCTCTGCTATGTCAATCAAGCCGCCACCAGTATATAAATTAAGCACACTGCTTGACCCAGTCAGAGCCAATGTACCTTGGACGCTTTGGACTCACGCATCTTATCTTCCAGACTGAATGTCGCATTGTACTTCTTCATGTTCTTCTTTATCTCCTAGAACAATGCTGACAAGTAAACACAGACGAACAGACACATAAATACAGAGACAGGCAGACAGACACACAAGTACACACACATGCACACACACATAGAGTGAAAGTAAAATTTAGTTTTAGATCCAGTCTGCATCACGTTCACTATAAATGCACATTACGGGGCAGAGCACACGGTCAGGGGCGTCTACACCATATAAACGTTGGAGCAAATGCTCCATGAAAAAATAGAGGGGAAAAGTTTTTTGGGAAGTTACGGACGGGAAATTAAATATTATAATTCTGCATTTTTGATATATTGCATGTTATATCAGAAATGCAGAATTACAATACTCAATCGCAAATTTTTTTCTACCCCTTCTAATTTAGCACCCTCATTCGGGGTGACCCCTTTCGAATTTATGGAAAAGCTTTACGTTTCCTGAAACTAGAGTCTTCCAGGCAGCCAACGGTGAAGATTTGGTGATCCTAGCTTGCATCGTTTTTGACTGATCCACCCATGACGGACGGACTGACAGAATTGTGATGGCTAAGATGCGCTAAAGCAGTAGCTGCTTTCATGCATAAAAATTATTATAATCTGATGATCTTTCTTCGAGTTACATCGATAATGTTCAAGATTTTTTTTTGTTTATTTTAATGTATATTCTGCTTGTTCTGCATTTTCAAGATAGTGCAGAAGCAGACATTGGGTGAAGTGAGAAACTGAAAGCTCATTTGATGGCAACTTGTGTCAAAAATATTCGTTCAACAAATTATTAAAATTGCTTCATCCTTCTTCAAGTTACAATTGATAACGTTAGGAATGTTTTTTATTGGGACACAGTGTGAGAGTACTAGTAAGAATAGTAGTAGTAGTAGTGCACGGTACCTTGAGATGGTCTTCTGTCAGTAACGATGGCGGTCGTGGTCGCCACTGTAGTTGACAGAACCGATCTAACGGCTGCTTGTAAAGCAGTTTGCCCTGAAAGTTCCACAACCAATAAGCATTCTCCATCTTGTGACCCCACCAACTGACACTCGTTGCCACGTAGCGACCTGCATGCAGAAAAAATACTAATACCATGTTACGAGTGTAGTAACATCAGTGTAGCAGTTGTAAGACTGTAAGTGTACAGGGTGCGGCAGAAAAAAGTGGACCCCTAAATTTTTTCGCCGTTTTCTCAGCAACCGTTTGGGATTTTAATATGAAATTTTACAGCTTCATTTATTGAAACCTTCTACATTTAACTGCCAAGTAAAAT
>Ga0209671_1005328_pt1 | contig 12992 bp, 12 predicted proteins | sample WorMetHERISLAND2_2_FD_187401 | JGI IMG/M metagenome (GOLD analysis project Ga0209671, IMG submission 187401) | Marine gutless worms symbiont microbial communities from Max Planck institute for Marine Microbiology, Germany - Olavius geniculatus... | ecosystem: Host-associated > Annelida >... | reverse complement strand
AATTGAGACGGAATATCAAGTTTACAAATATCAACACCAGGTAAGTCTTTTCTTATAAGCAAGCATATACCCCCACCATATCTGTTACGATCTTGACGAAATACCAGATATTGCTGATTTAAGGAAATAAGCGAGTCCGGCAGGTCTACGGATAGGTGGGTTTCAGTAATGCCAAATATATCAACAGAGTTTATAGTAGCATAAACCGCAAGTTCATTAAGTATATTGACAATGCTACGAGTGTTGGTAACGACACAACGAAGTCTTACGCAGTTTTTCTCAATGTAAGCGGTCTAACTAGGTGTGAAAAGATGGCGCATCAGGATCAAGAGCTGCAGTAGATTTGCCAGTAGGTACACTTGAGATTATTGGTAGAGTCATATGACCGACAGCAAGAGCCGATGAAGATTGACGAGAGTCCATAAAGACCTGGTCTGTAAGTAACGAAGAAGTGCTGACAGGATGAAGAATAGGTGCGTCCCTAGCGTGACGTCGAGCTAGTCTCTTTTCATATGCTGCCTTAGCTTCCTCTCGACTCAGATCAGGATTGATGTATACCCGGCAGACTTCTGGATCAGTAGCACGGCATAGTTCTTTGGCTCGACACAACACCTCAGCCGCAGAATGCTCAGACAGAAGCGGAACAATTAGTTTCTGTGGAACACTCTTGCCAACCCGTTTTACCTGACGCAGATCAACATATGGTTTCAGAGCCAGATGATTTTCACAGAAATTTGTGAATATGGTTGCGTCATCAGTTCCAGGCACCTGTTGTAGGCTAGAAACCACCACCGTTTTCTTCCTTTTGTTGGCCTCACGCATCACAGTTGCCAAACCAGACTGCGGTCTGGGAATTGGAGCAGATGATGTCATGTTGTGAATCGTAGCCTGCAATGTAGCAACCTTGGTTTTCAGTTCTTCAACAGCCACTTCCTCTGCCAGCTGAGTCTGTCCTGACTGCAACTGACAAAAAGCCTTTCGCGACGAAGCACGACATGACGTGCATACCCAACCAGTGACGGTGAGGATTTGCGCCAACGCTGTGAACACATCGTCTGTAATACCAGCGCACTTAGCGTGGAAAGTTCCAACACAAATATCGCACAACAGAGAATCGGTATCATTTGCTGGAACATTACAATGCTGACACAACGCACTGCCGGTGCCTGAACTCGACAACGACCCACCAGAACAACCTGGCTGTGTATTATCGCTCACCAATTGCTTCAGTGCATTCTCGTTCTTCACGAAACACTCCTCGCACATTCTGTCGTCAGTAGACCTTAACTTCACACCAGTTTTAACCTTTTTACAGGTCCAACACTTTTCTTTTGTCATTATGATACGAGAATTGAAACCAAAAAAAACTGAAATGTAAATAAAGACAACCACATGCACCAAGAAATCTTTAAAAATGCCAACTTTGATTACTTTGGCATTTTATAATGCAAATTGGCCATTCTGATGGAATTTTGACGTGTGAAATGCTCTAGCTAATAACCTCGCGAGTCTTACTGATGCCTGTGTTTTACATCACAAAAATATCGTTTTCGTTTGTCTTGCCGTAAATAATTTTTGTTATTATTATTGCTGTTTTGTCACTAAAACGGCAACGTTTCACGTTTTCGTAAAACGTTGTCGTTTTAGTAAGTACCTATTTAATTTAAGTTGGCATATTGTTTTTTTCGAATGTTATTAATATACTAGGCCTACGTATTAAACAATAATCGTTATTCGAAAAGGTGGCTTCGGCATTCGCGCGCACTTCTTGTTTGTTTGCCTTTGGCGACGAGCACCTTTGACATCCAGAAACAGATTAGGTAGGGGGCTAAGTTAAACCGAGCAGACAGTAAGTTAGAAACTTGCTGAAAGTTGCTTGCAAATGACCCACGCGTTGAGAATCGAACCGTAACTTGAAAGATTTTGATTGTTTTTGGGTGCAGGTAAACGGGAGAAACGCGCGTGGTCAGACGGCGCTCCACCTGGCGGCTACGGCTGGCAACGCTGACGTCGTGAAGGTTCTTCTGGATCACGGCGCCTCCCGCGGCATCGAGGACGCGGAGGACTGTACAGCGCTGCACGCCGCGGCGCAGTGTACAGACGACTCGACCGGCGCCCTGGTCGTACGAGCTCTGTGCACGGACGCACCGAGCCGGGGCACTAGGGACAACCTCAACAACGAACAGCACAGCGACAACGACGACGACGACGATGACGACGACTTCGTCAACAGGAAGAACTGCGACGGAAAAACCGCACTCCACCTGGCGACTGCCGCTGGCAAACTGCGCATGGTCCAGGTACCACACCATGTACAGCCCTTTTTCTTTGTAGTATTGTGTATGTGCTGCAACATCGTCCACTCAGCATAATTACTATTGTTTTTTTCAAACAACCATTGCCGCGGTAGTGTTTAAAACTGCTGATCTCATGCGGAAGATATTGTGGGTACTCGCAATTTTACTTTTTCCCGTAAACTTATACAAAAATGAACATTTGTACTTTTGCCACTTTTGGAAGAGAATCTTCCAACAACAACCAATTTTTCCGATAGATTGAAAGTCAGGGTCGGGGCGGCAATTGTTCTGTTGCGGCTTTGTGGCCGTGGGTCAGTCAGTTGCAGCGTTTACTGCCGCTGTCTGCAGGTCCTGCTGCAGTACGGTGCTAAGCGGAACGCGGTCGACAAGGACGGTCGTACGGCGCTGCACTACGTCGCGTACAAATGCAGCGACGAGGAATCCGCCAAAACAGTCGAACGCATCATCCGCGAGCTGATCACCACAGCCAAGCGTCGCTCGGACGCGCTCAGTGCGTTTGTGAACCGGACGGACATGAAGGGTAAGACGGCTCTGCACCGGGCCGCCTACCACGGCCAGCTGCAAGCCGTACAGACACTGCTCGACTGTCAGGCAGACGTCAGAGTGAAAGATAGGCAGGGATGCACGCCTTTGCTGGCTGCCGCCAATGCCAAAGAAGTCGACGAGGTAAATACAGTATATTTTTTATTATGAAGTAGTAGATTTATTATGGCAACAAAAATATATCGTATATTTTGTACAAAATATTAAAAGATGGCGAGCACATCTGTGTTTGTCATATTTTCAGAATCACTCAGGTACGGAAACTTAACCGTAACTTGACATGCAGCAGCTGCTAAAGATATAAACAGTAAGGACATAACTCGTAGATTCCCCCCCCCTTCCGTGTAAAATTGTTTTAGCTTTACCGGCATTATTCACATGTAAAAAAGGGGCCTGGATTCAGCTGTAGCAGTAATATTTCTACGTTGGGTCTGGCAAACTCCCTTCCTTTTACGACTAGTTTTTCTCCTTTCATTGATTTTTTTTTATTTTCTAAGGGAAGCCAGTCGCAGAGGATCCCTTAACGTTCCTGCGAACGTTTTGATTCCGCGGTAAAAATGTTTTTAACTATGCCGGTGCTTAACACTTTGTGCGTGTCACATTTCTATATGCGTTTGTCACTGACCTTAAAGTTTTTTCTACTCTTTACGTGATTACGTCACGTAAATAAAATTTCGTTTATCATCATCATTATTATTACAAGTAGAATGTGGTTGGCGGTGTGCGTGCGTGCAGTTGTCGAATATCATCGAGGCGCTGTGTCGGGCCGGGAGCGAGCACAAGTGGCTGGTGAATCAGCAGAACTTCGACGGTAGAACGGCGCTGCACGTGGTGGCGGCGCGCGGTCAGCTAAGCGGAGTCAGATCGCTGTTGGACCGCGGTGCTGCGATTGACCTGCAGGACAACGAAAACAACGCCGTGCTACACACGGCATTACTGGCACCCGACACGACAGACACCGCCGACATCGTGGCTGCAATCTGTGCCACGGACCAGGCCAAGGCTGACAAGTCGTTCGTCAAACAACACGGAGCTCAGAGGTAGACTCCTGCGTATGTGGCTCAGTGGCGTAACGGTAGGACATAGGACTTGAGATCAAGAGGTCATGGGTTCGACCCCTGATTGGATCGCTATCAAATGGTTACTACCTGGATGGATGACTCTTTGCAGAAAGAGAAACCATTTCGGTATATAACTAACACCAAGATCATCAACTCAGCCTTCTATCCGTATGGAGTGCGGTAAATCGAGTAGCCTACCGGTCTGTATGACTGAGGTAAAAGTGAGGCGCATTTGTTTGTTTCTGTCAACTGGCAGGTAACGTTATGACTGTGATTCCATACGGCAGGTGACGCTTCGTAGCGCTGAAATAGATTTTTATGAAGAGCTGTATACACCGTTTAATCTGTGGGTTCATTAAATCGATCATTCAGGACATGTGTTTGAAAATCTGTTAAAATGAAATATGCTAACTGGAGACGATCGCTGTCGACTTCGGCTGTCACGCAGCGAAACGGGGTGCTGTCAGCTTGCGGAGAATAGTACATATTTTCTTGCAGAGCTTTGCATGTACAGCGATATAACAAAATCGTTGTTTTATATAAGTAAGTAAGTAATTGAGTAAGTAGTCGGCATTTAATTGTAGCGCGCCATCCTATATGTCAGAACCGGGTTTGAATCGTAGGCGCCGAAGGTAGCAGTTAGTAGATAGTTGTTGAAGAATAACGGGTCTTTCGATAACATCGAAAGTTTGGAAAGTGTTGACGGGTGGTGCTGTTCGAATTGTAAAAAGTAAACTGTTTCTGATGCGAGGAGCGGTTGAGTTGAATGCGCGGCTGGCAAACACTCTGTTGTCTGTTGGCTGAAACAGCAGTTGCTGGCCAGATGATCGGAGTTGACGTGACGGTGTGTACTTGTTACTTGTTCAGCAGTACCGACATGTATGTGCTGGTTTGACGTAACGTGTTTGGTGTCGGCTGTGGCTGCAGAAAGACGGCGCTGCACCTAGCCGCTCGTAAAGGCTTGGTGCGCGTCGTGGACATGCTGCTAGCGGCCGGTGCTAAGCTCGACGTGACAGACCAGGAAGGTTGGACGCCGCTACATGACGCCACGCTACATGACGCCATCGCCTACCCGGGCTCCGACAGCGACGCCACGGCCACGATCATCAGCAAGTTCTGCAGCGGCATGAGCCACGACCGGTCCTTCATCGACCGTCAGAACATGGACGGAGAAACCGCTCTACATATGGCCGCAAGGTTCGTCCACTTCACAAACACCCACCACCAAACGCCGAAAGCGGCGGTGGGGTTCTTGGGCAGCTAACGATTGCGGAAGCTCTCTGAGCTCCCCCAGTGGGGTCCGGAGCAGAGCCCCGGCCGTAAACACATATTTCGGTATGGAATGTGTTTGAAAATGCGTGCAGCCGGTATAAATTTGGTTAGTTTTACTGCACAAACTTTCATTTACAACCACACAACTACATTCTAGCACTGCGAAACTGCACTCTAAAAAGTCTTGGCTCGTCGCACTTTTTTAAATTTTCGATAGATAGTGTATAAAAGCTTGCACAATCTAGATCTTCGGTGAATTATTTTACTTTTTTTTACCAACTTTTATATTTTTATTGAATACGAAATAACGATCTATATATTTGCGTATCGTAAATGTGCTGTTTAATGTAATTGTTGCTTTTATTTTAATTTGATCTTAACTTACACGAGCTGTTAATATTTTCAGGTTATGTACAGTAGTAGGTGCTCTTTGAGCCTGATGTGTTTGGCCAACTGCGTTTTCCGAGTTTTTTCCAATCGTATTTTGGCGAATAAGATGAAAAATGATGATAATCAGCGGTGTCATGGATTGGAAAAATAAAGGACAAAAGTTGTAGTTTTTTACAGACAATTGCAAATTTTCGACGGAGAAAATTATGGGTGCTCAACATTTTAATTTTGCTTTAAAATTTTTTTAAAATTGGGACTTTTAGCCTTATGTTTTCTACTTTTAGAAGAAAATTGTCCGACATAAGTGTCTTCAGACTAAAATTTGTGGAATTTCCCTTTGCCATGCCTCTCTCGACATCACTGATAATGATGATGCTGCTGCTGCTGAAGATTTGGTCACCGGCACGCGGTCGACACGCTGCTGCAGTTTATGCCGAACCTGGAGATCAAAGACAACGACGGTTGGATTCCGTTGCACTCCGCAGTCAAGGTTGATCCGCTGATTGTACGCGCCATCATCAACGCCATCAAAACATCCAAACAGGTACTTCATCCGTCACGTTTAGTTGCGAAATCAAATCTAACCAAATCAGAGCGTTTCTTTCAGGCAACATAACCAGTAAGTAGTATATTTACTTACACATACGAGTACTCGGACGCATACAATCCGTACGGATTTTTCGATAAATTGTTGGTATAATTACGGACGTTTTACGACGACAATTGTACGACTGCTATATTTTTATCAAGTGACCGAACACGTGGCGTGAAATTTCACGCTGCCTGTTGGTCCGTCGCTTGAACAATAACAGCATTGGCCAGTTCACACCTACGACGCCGACGAGACTCAACTCAACTGTCGGCGATTGTCGCCGACTGTCCCCGACAGTTGAGTTGCGTCGGCGTCATAGGTGTTAATTGTCCATAATGCAACGCGTCATATTTCTACTCGTACTCTTCAGCTCTGCGACAAAGCATCGAAAACAAAAATAAATCATGCAGTCGGCGTCGAGAAGGTGAGAGAGAAAAGCGGTCGTCGTAGCGTGTAAAATAAATCACTTTGCGAACGTTTTACTTTGCGTGATTTAACCGCGGTCCAACGCGATGTCTACGATGTTGCGATGCACAGGAAGCTGTTGAGCCTAAGACGAAGCCAAGTTTAAAGAAGATCGGTAAACTGGTGGGCCGCGGCACGCCGAAGAAAGCGGGATCATTGAACACTGGAAGATTGAGCACTGGTGGCCTGCTGACGCTACAGGATGTCACCAAACAGATGATGATCACGCGCAGCATTAACAAGGTGCTCAATACTGTCAACAACGAGCGAAGAACCGCGCTACACCTGGCCGCCCAGATGAACAGGTTAACTGTCTAGCATCATCATCGTCATCATCATAAACATTAAGCGTTACATTACACCTGGCCGTTCTAATGAACAGGTCTGCAGAGCATACTTGAATACGGTAGATTCTATTGATCTTAACTAATGCCATGCAGTTTTATTTAAATTGATATATTATGCAGCAGTCCTAATAGTTAAAGATTTGTTGTTATTTTTGTAATGAAAAAAAACCTGGCAATATTTGGTTAAAGTACCGAGTGCTGTCTGATGTAAAGTGACGGCAGTGCCATAGACAGTTTTTACTTTGAATTGTATTGTGTTATATTGTCGTATTTTTTAAAAGACACCGTGCGCAGCGTTATTGATCTAGGGTGCGGCAAAAAAGTAGCCCCTAAAGTTTTTCGCCGTTTTCTCAGCAACAGTTTAAAATTTCAATTTCAATTTGAAATTTTACAGCATTATTTACTAAAACGTTTTACATCTAACCGCCAAATAAAATTTGATTCTTTAAAAAACGACGAAGTTATAAACTTTTTAACGTGACCGCCGACCGATTTTTCAGCATTAAAAATGTTTAGGCTACTACTACCAATGCAATAACATCGTTGAAACAACATAGTTAACACATGATCAGATGCCAGAATTTCATTGTCAGTGTAAATGCTCGAAGTGTTGACCGCCATCTCCAAGCTACAACACAAGCCTTCAGTCGCTCACTTCGATATGTCTTTCACAGCCTTGTCAATCGGTCCTTGTGGTAGGTTGCCTCATAACCTGAAGGGCTTTCTTGACGTCGGCGATTGTTTTCGGCTTTGTTTTAAGCTTGCAGTAAGCCTTCAACATTGCACACCACACGTGATAGTCCATTGGGTTTATATTGGGCAAATTTGGAGGTCACTGGTTTTTGTGATGAAATCTGGACAGTTGGCCCGCAGCCCATTTCGTGCGCTGCGCGCTGTGTGTGCTGACGCGCTGTCCTGCTGGAAGATGAACCCGGTGGGCAGCCGGCGATTGCTTTAAAAAACGATAATAAAGTGATAATTTATAAACAAAATAAATTACTGTTTATCAAAACGCTACTGTGACGTGATCAGCAGTAACGTGGTAACCGGTTTTTGAAAATTAAATAGCATTTTTAGCTTAAACATTTTAATGCTAAAAAATCGGTAGGCGGTCATGTTAAAAAGTCTATAACTTCGTTGTTTTTCAGCAGAATCACATTTTACTTGGCGGTTAGATGTAAAAGGTTTATTAAATAAAGCTGTAAAATTTCACATTAAAATCCAAAACGGTTGCTAAAAACAGCGAAAAACTTTAGGGGGCTACAACTTTAGAGGACGAAAAGCGGCGACATAGTGAGGGTTTGGCAGGGGGCTTTTCAGCCAACTAGAGAGTCTGGGGCAGGGGCTTTGTGAACTTAACTAGCGGGGTCTATGACAGAAGCGATAACAATTTTAGAGCTTGTTGGCCTTAAAAACGACTTCTCTGACGTTTTCCGCTTGGGGAACAAAGTCGTTGATGTTCCCCGCCCACAACTTTGAGAAAACATGTCCCCACTGTCGCTGAAGAACTGATAGAATGCATAATAGTTATGCAAAACGTTTTACGGGTCCGGGGTTGGAATGATTTCAGTGCTGATATGATACGCGAGCTGAGGTCGTTGGACCCTGAGATACGCGACTCGGCGGGTCAGTCACCTCTACACGTGGCTGCAACCATGCCGCACTCGGCCGCGCTACGAGCCATGCTGGACGTCTTCTACCGGCCGCGCGATGGAACCTCGCACCATCATCAACATCGCACGTACGACATAAACCACGTCAGTGACGCCGGAGACAGCGCTCTGCACATCTGCTGCGAGGAGGGCGACGCCGACAAGGTCAGGATGATGCTGCAGACAGGCGCGGACCTCGAGAAACGCGGCAGCAACTCATACACACTTCTGCACAGGCTCGTCCAGGTCGGTCCTTTGGGTTGTCTTTTTAACTTTAACTCTTCTGTGAAGCTGCGAATCAAAACTTGAACACGACTACATCTTTCACGTCGTGAATCCTGCTTGTTTTGCCAAGACGGATTTTTTCAATAACGGAGACTACTTCGCCGCCAACTCAGTGCACGTTCCTGGCACGTCGCGGGAGTAGTACAAGTCAGCGGTCGAAAGGATTGGCACAGTACAATTCTGCCACAAGTAAAAAGTGTCTATAGTTCTTCGCCGGAATACAGCTCTGAGCTAAGAAGAGCCACCTGCCATATGGGAGCACACGTAAGTGTTACCTGCTACCCGAGTGACCCGACAGAAATGAACGCGCCCTCGATTTACCTATCCCGGCGTGATAGAAAACTGAGTTGACCTGGTGGACCGTCAGTTTTAAACCGGGATGGCTTCCCTGTCTACACCCATCCAAGTACACGTGGTTTAGATAAAAACATTTTTCCTTCTTTTACTTTTTCATAGTTTTGTCGCTTATACCAATAAAATTACATTAACATTTAGCAGCTGTAGCTGAAACAATAGTAATTAAAAAGTTGTTCTGCTTCGTTGACCGAGACCAGCGCAAACCGTACACCACCATGCAGCACTGCTGCAGAACGCGTTCTTTCCGCTGTTCCGCTCCGGCCATCTGGAACTTTCTGCCAAGAACAGTTACTAACAGCAACTCTAACTTTTACATTAGGCTGAAAACATTTCTGTTCGATGATGATGATGATTATTTTTATTAGATCTACGTGCACGAGCCTACACTGCAGCAGAACATGATCGACATCTATCGCACAGTTGTCGGTCATGCCGTTCAGTGGAAGTGCCACAAAGATCATCGCATCATGCCCAAGTCAAACTCGGAGCTCTACAATTACAATCTACGAGAGGTAGTCATATGGCGCTCGCAAACGTGCGATATAGCATAAAACAAGTTAAAACAACCAAAATATTAAGCTGTGATAATTCGTCAAATTGCAATTTTTGTTTCGCTGGCTTTAATTTGTTGACATTTCGGCAACTACTGCTGCCTTCTTGGGAATGATTTCCGTTTGCCAACAGATGTGGCTGCAACGAAAGGTTGCATATATATGCGGGAATTGGTAGGGCCCTCGTCTCGGTTTATTTGGTTTACTTGTCTTGTTATTTTCGATGTGCATCGAATTGCTATTAGTAGCTATTGTTTCAACTTTTAACCGATGAGTTTTTTCAAAGGTCGAGCGACTGATTGCTCTGATCGTTATCGCCAAGCAAATAACAAGCACGAAAGCGGTAATAAGCTGAAATTGCAGCTCTTCGTGCGCTTGTGTGTCCGATGCGTGCAGATGATGTTGTACCTAACGTGCGACCTCAAAGTGAAAGGACTCAACGTTCTGCAGTACGCGTCCAAGAAAGGTGCGACCAAGCTGTTGAACGAGATGCTGAAAACTCCGTACGTTTTCATGAACCCCGTCACCGAGCAGTTCGATGTAACGTTCCTCATTCCAGACTCCGTCCCTGAGCCGATGACGTCATCGGATGGCAGGGCGGGCGGACCGAAACCGCTGTCTTGCCTGGAGCTTATCGTCAACAACAGGTTGCTGGCACCGCTTAGCGGTAAAATGAAATTAGTTTAATACTTCCTCATTCTTTCCGTGTTTTTATCAGTCAGTTATATTATACATTTCTCGTCTCAGTTTTCATCTTTTTAATATCAATCTGCTTTCAGTTTGTTTTACAGTGTCTTCCATTTTTGGCTTTAAGTCAAAACTTATCTTTTCTCTAAGTTTTTTCCTCTTTAGTTTTTCTCCGTTTTTCTCACACAAACGGAACTCACGGATTATAACCGACGGCGACCAGCCCATGTGTGAGAAGTCTTTGGCAACGTTAACTTTGGCAAAGTGCCACAGATTAAGCCAACCCAGCTGGCTTTTAGGCGCATATGATGATAGTGAATGTTTATTTATTTACTTGTTGGATGTGTCCGATAAACGAAGATGCTCTACTCCAGCTTCAGTTAGTACCTGGATGGGTGTGGACAGGTAAACAATTTCCGTACGTAGGTCAACTCAGCCTTCTATTTTCCACGGGACGATGAACTGAGTATCAGCTTTTGGGCGACGATGAATGTAGTAGACGGTAGCTGCCAGCTTAGGCGGACATGTGGCTCAAGCAGATCGACGTGGTCCAAAGTTCGCTAATCTGTCACAGTGGCAATGCCACGATGACAGCACCGCAAACAATTGTCATGACTGTCAGTGTTATTTACAGGAAAGAGGAGCAGGCAGAGGACGTGCTTGCTATCTATCCGTTTTGCGAGCTGGTCAGTAACTACTGGGTGCTGTGTCGGCGCGTCTACAACGCGTTCCTGGTCGTCCACATCACGTTCATGACTCTGTTCAGCGTTTACGCCATGCCGACCACAGACTTCGTCGCCAGTCGCTTCCACAACGCCTCGTTGTCGTCTTTGTCGTCGTCGGGCGATGCGTTCCGGCCGGAGACCGTGCCTCTGTACGGTCTGTTTCTGCTGTGGCCAGTCGTCATTTGTTTCATGGAGCTGGTCGACGTCCTGGAGTTTTGCTACCGGGCGTACAGCGAGGCGGCCAGGTCGGGACGCAGGAAGAAGAAGCTCGCTGGTGAGGACGAGGTCAGTGCTGAGCGCGTCAGGACGAAAGCCGAGCGATTGAGCAAGTTGCTGGCGATGGGACGCATTCTCATGTTCGGCTTTAACTACCTGTCTAACATCTCGGCACTGGCGTTCAGCGCAAGCGTCTTCGCTTGGTTAGCATCATCGTTAATAATTCGTCATCATCATCACTGTCAGACGCAGGGCTGTGGTCTCGATCCCGTCGTCTCGGTCCTGAAGCGTATTAACGAGGGAGTCGATCAATTTTCGGTCGCGTTGAGTGTATTCGCTCTATACGCCTCGATCGATTTGAAGGTCTAGTAGCTACTCGCCACAGCAATGTCCGGGATGCAGTTCTGGCCACAGTTTAACGCGCTTGGAGGAAACGTTTCTGTTAGCAGGGTCAAAACAATTTAGTCCACACAGAAGTGTTGCAGTTGTCAGAAATAGTTTGAAAAAGTTTTGGGGGACACTTCAACCGGAGCCTACGATACGCGACAGCGTTGTTGCTGCGCGTTTCGGACAAGACGCAGAAACAGTGAGGTAGTTTTCGCTAGGTAGAGCCACTTCAATGAGCAATATTTTGATTTATTAATTAAATCGTAGTGTCCAAGTTGCTGTTTTGGATATGTAGGCCTACGTATGAATTTAAAAAAATGTCAGATGGCAGTCTTTGGGGTTTGTCATTGAGATATTTTCTACAGTTTATGACAAAATGTATTATTCACGTATAGGCTGCCAATATTTGATTGGTTAGTTACACTTATCAGGTATAAACTCACTCGCGCGTATTAAGCGTGTTCGTTTGAACACTGCCTTTAAAGTTACTTGTCTGTTTGTCAGTTTGCAGTGATGTTTACTAATGAAACGGTTTTCTACGCGCGAAAGCAGCTACTGCTTTCAGCGCGTCTTAGCCATCGCAATTCTGTCCGTCTGTCTGTCCGTTTTTCTGTCACACGGGTGGATCAGTCAAAAGCGGTGCAAACTAGAATCACCAAATCTTCACCGTCGGCTGCCTGGAAGACTCTAGTTTCAGGAACCGTAAAGCTTTACCATAAATTCGAATGGGGTCACCCCGAACGAAAGCGCTAAATGAGAGGGAATGGGCAAAATTTGCGACTTTTGGCCAATAAATCACTGTATCTCAGTAACGGTGCGAGATAGAGCTAAGGCTACTATTAATCACTAATAAATGTACAAAACATTAGTTTATACACTTGTTAACGGCAACATTCAAGGACTTGCACATTGGAAACAGCAAAAATTACAAAAGGTGATATTGCCCGCATCACACTGACTGTGTGTCAATGTGCTGCTGAACAATATCACCTTTTGTAATTTTTGCTGTTTTCAATGTGCAAGTTCTTGAATGTTGCCGTTAACAAGTGCATAAACTAATGTTTTGTACTTTATATTTGCTGTTTTCTTACTAAAATACTGTTTTCTACTGGTGATCAGTTACAAAGATATTGCGCTTCAGATT
>Ga0209671_1005327_pt1 | contig 12992 bp, 8 predicted proteins | sample WorMetHERISLAND2_2_FD_187401 | JGI IMG/M metagenome (GOLD analysis project Ga0209671, IMG submission 187401) | Marine gutless worms symbiont microbial communities from Max Planck institute for Marine Microbiology, Germany - Olavius geniculatus... | ecosystem: Host-associated > Annelida >... | reverse complement strand
CACTAAAAAAATTAAAATTTTGACAGCTCTAAATATCATGTAATATACGTACACAAAAAAAATACACACCAGGAAATGTTAAAAAGCTAAACCTTTACACAATACAGATAACAAGTACACAAGATAGTTACACAATAAGCACACTAATAAACACTTATGATGCTCACGTCTCATCGGTTTGTAAGGCGTGTAATTACCACATATGGGCACTACGACACATTCGGAGAGTACTGCCACAAGACGTTGCTAAGACACTTGCATCCAGTATTGTCAGTTCCAGGCTTGACTATTGCAATGCCGTTCTCTACGGAACACCCAACTCGACAACCTCGAAACTACAGAAGGTGCAGAACTGTCTCGCTCGCGTAGTTGCAACGGCGGAAGTTTTGTCACGCACAACTTCTATTGAAATCATTACACTGGCTTCCAATATCTCAGCGAATTAACTTCAAACTGGCAACTTTGGCTTGCAAGATACAGTCTACTTCACAACCTGAATACCTTCATCAGCTGATCTCCAGTCAACAGCCTGGTTAATCGATGACATTGCGCTCATCAACTCGTCCTCTACTCCAAGCACCACGCACCCGAACTGCATACGGCAGCCGTGCTTTTAGTTCAGCCGTACCAGCTATCTGGACCTTCAGTTCCAGATAGCTGTTCCAACTTCAATATCCAAGCAGTTCCAACTTCAGTCATTGAAGCAAACAGTTTGCCTGCATTCTGTCGTTGACTCAAGACACATCTGTTTACTGTTGCTTTTGAAAACAATGGTTAACTGTAACGTAGCCAGCACCTCTGTATCTTTACACACGTTTAGTTTTATGGCGCTTTATAAGTTCATTTTAACCTTAACTAGCACCTAATTGTGCTAAAGACATGGGTAACATGAAACATAAATATATACGTACATGCAATGTTACGATTTTTTTTACAAATGCATTTGTAGAAGATGAATAAGAAGCATGACTCTTTGTTTGCTTAATAAACAGACTAAATCTGGTGCTCCAGAAGCAAAAAGTTTCTTCATATTCATCAAATTTCTGTCACCATAGATTAATAATTAAAAAAATAATACAAAATCCATTATTACTTTATCACTAGCACTTCATTTTTGCATAAAAATATGTTAAATCAACGTCATCTTCATGTAGAAACTTTTTAAAATGCTAAAAAAATAACGTGTTAAATATGTCTTTATAAAAAAATAATAAAAACAACTTGTTACTTACAGCTACGGCCAAGACTGGCTGATGATACTGTTACGGAATATAACGAAATCTGTTAAATGATATATTCTCACTGGAAACATAGAAATGTCATCTATTTTTCTACTGAATTAAAACAACAAATTGACAAACTGCAACAAACTAAAGAAAATAAAAACATAATCACAGATCATACCTTCTTGTATGCATCTGGACAACTGTGATTGGTGTATGCATAATGATCATTGCTGCAAACAACACAAATAGCACACGGTCAACATATGTTGTGGAACTGACAGAATCGTACACTGACAGCTAATATATAAATCCTAAGTAATGTAAGTCGTAAGTAAGTAAGTAAGTAAGTAAATGATTTATAAAGTGCCAAAGTCTCAGAAAGAATCAGGGCGCATAGGATGATGGACGCTAGGTGGCAGAAAAGGCTGACTGAAAGTAGTGGGTCTTTAAGTGACATCTGAATGTAGCCAAGGTTTGAAATTGATGAATTTGAGGAGTTAAGGAGTTCCAAATTCTCGGAGCAGAGACACGAAAGGAACGAGAACCAAAGGATAAGTTAAATCTAATATCATGCAGTGATTCACTTCTAGCATATTTTTCCAGACATTAAGCAAACAGTAAAGTCTCAGTATAATTCCATTATACTGAGGCTTTGCTGAGGTCAACTCAGCAAAACTAAACAAGAAATACTTCAGATTGTAACCAACGTATACTCGGTGTACACTACACGGTGTTTCATGAAAAAAGGAACCCCTTTTTGTTTTTTCATAATTGACTCAAATTATGAGCAATTTATATGAAATTTTTACCAGTTTGTAGCTGAAGAAATACTAATTCAAAATATTTGAACAAAATATGCCAACACCAACGAACCAGATTTTCAACCATTAAAGCAGGGTAGCAACTGGCAGCACCAATTGGGATTAGCCTGTTTGTACCCGTGACACATTATAATGTCAGCATTACATCACGACTGGCAAAGAAAATTTAATCAACTGCCATGTTCTGTTAAAACATTTCGAATTAGTATTTACTCAGCTACAACTAGTAAAAATTTCATGCAAATTGCTCATCATTTGAATGAATTATGAAAAAAACAAAAAGGGGTCCTTTTTATGAAACACCGTGTAAATGCTGATACTACTACTACTACTACAACTATAGTATTGCTACTGCTACAACTGCAACTAAAGATCCGAGACATATCTTTTACAGAAGCCGAGTTATAGCCCATTTTGTCCAAAATTTTGTTGCCATGGCAACGGGGGTTGATCAAGGAAAAATGTGGATTGCAGCGTTCGACGGCCCAACCCCGAAAGCCCCCCTATAGATGCAAAAATTTCTCTGATATATCTTACAGAAGCCAACTTATAGCCCACTTTGTCCCAAGTTTCATTGCGATAGCAACCGGGGTCAGTTGGGTGTAAATATAAATGGCATTATTAAATTGGCCGACCCTGACACCCCCACCCTAGATCCAAACCATAAGTGGATCGAATGACTGATTGCTGAGATAGAGCCATTTGAATTTCTTCTAGGAAGGCTCTTCCAGGAACGGAGGTCAGTCAATCGGTTGTCAATATTCCACTGTTCTCATATACTCCTCTTTGCTGCGTTAGAAACATAGCGTGCGCAGAGTAATAAAAAACAGTAACAACTGCTTATAGTTCACAAAGCATAGAAATGGCACATAAGAAAATATTAAAACAATTAGCACAGTACGTAAAACACATACTAACCAAAAAATCTTCAGACATGCATCGCACTTCACCGGCAAAAAATCTACACAGTGAAAAAAGATATTATGAGAAGCCTCAAACACTGTATTATTCATCTATCATAAAAAAGCAAATAACAAATTTCTTCATTTAACATAATAATGTGAAAAGCGATAGCTTGAGGAAATTTTGTCGGATGCTATTCCTGACCCCATCAATAACTGTATACAATTCAAAACCAAAACATTAAATTGGTTAAGTAATTTTCAACGTGCTAACCATGTGGCGAGGTGACTTATGTCCCTTTCAACATCATGCACAAATTCCTGTCTGTTCATCACATTTCTAGTTCTGTTAATCGTTAATTTTCTCTCTGGCAACCCAGAATGAATACGTATCAATTTCTCGATCATAGTGTAATGCATAATTGTGTTGTGTCACTTGAGTTCAAAAGCTGAGGCATATACCAAATCCAATTCCAATGACTAAAAAATGGGAAGGTGTATTTTGCGGAATGTGGAAATTTAAAAGTGTATAAACTTTGCATAATTTTGGTTGCAAAACGTTCTGCAAATTACACCTTGCAGATTTTTTTGCATTCCACAAAATTCAACTAAATCTATTTGCTATAGCTTACATATAAGTCTCAAAACAATACTCTGTGTGATCGGAGTCGACATTGGGTAACACCCAGGCTGGAAAATTGGTCCGGAAAAACATAGGTTTTAAAGGGTTTTTAAATCTAAAAAACCTCAACCGTTCAATGTTAAGTTTATTGCAGGTTTTTTAATTGCAGTGAAATTCATTACATACCATATTTCAAATTTAATCATGATTTTTGAGTAATATGACGTCAGTGGCATAGCCAGGATCTAGTTATAGTGGGGACACTTGAGAGGCAGTGTATGGGGAGGGGTCCCCATGGGGAAGGGATTTGGGAAAAAATTTCCATTTTTGCGTAAAACGATGTGTTTTAGTGCATTTTGACACTATTTTGAGTAACTGAGTGGGCTCTTAGGGAGGGGACCAGTGTATGACGTCAATCACGTCATTACGTTGTTCACGCATAAGTGTGTAAAATTGTTTTTTCTGGGTCATAATTAGGCCTGTTATAGCCTATTTATTGGAAGTTAAACCAAAAAACCTTTAAAACCTAAAACCTGAATTTTCGTTAAAAATCTAAAAAGTGTAAAAACGTTTATAAACTTTCAACAAAAAAAACTTTCACTCTGTGTTTTTGATAAAATTTTCAATGAACATTTTTAAAATAAAAAACGCAAAACGTGACAGAAAAAAACGTTAAGACGTTTTTATAAAAATGTGTGCTACAGGGCACGATGGCCTAGCTCAGTGTCAGCTTGTTACCTATTCAACTAATTGACAAAGCTCAACAACAATTTCTGCAAATTACACCCAATTCTGCATGCTTTTTCCGCAACAAAAATTTCGCAAAGTGCACCTTTTCGAAATTCTGCATTCCGCAAAATACAACTTCCCTTAAAAATCCATATTTGGCGCTTATACTTAAATTGGCCTTATTCACACTAAAGAGTGCGAATAGGCGGAGGTTATGAGCACGCCCTCCACAGTGCGAATAAGGCCAATAATGACCACCGCCTATTTGCACTCCACGCGGAGTATGACCAATTACCACAATGAACCATAATGATGGACAAGATGATGTCAAAGATGAAGAGATGGCGAAGACGGCCTATAACACAAACAGACGGAGATGTCAAAAGCCAAGATCATCAATTGTATGGCAAAACCGAACAGGTGGAAATGTTGACAACGTGGTGAAGTCAAATGAGATGGAAAGATGATGGGAAAACAAACGGACAACGAAGGCAACAGCAATAACAGAAGACATCTCTTCTCCTTGCCGTGGCTGCGGTCACCGTGCATCTTCTATGCCATCTTGTCCGACGTTTCTTCTGTTGTCTTCACCATTCATCCAAATGATAATTAGTCATACCACTGATACAGCTCCATGTGAACTGCCCTGCTGTAAGAGATGTATGCAGCAGTATATGGCAGCAACGGCCGCAGAGAGACGCCATTAAGGCTTTAGGCAGCCTGCAGCCAATGAAGCCTACCAGCACGCTGTTTGCATATGTAACCAATTCTGCAACCTTCGTACGGGTGCACATATCTTGTGAAATAATTGCAAGAAGTATACTTAAATTCGCACGCTAAAAATGTAATACCTAAAAAACTGAATAAGCGATAGTTTTAAGTAATAAATGTAAACTTTAAACCTAAACCTAACTTAAATACTGAACCAAAAGCAATAATGCTATGCTGTCCAACAACACTAGCACCGCAACGCTAGCGCCACCTATTAGATATCGAATATCGCCAGGAGTGCGAAAAGACCAACCAGTGGATCCGCGCAGTCCGGAGTGCGTATACAATGATTATATTGACCATGCGCATGCATGGTCCGTATGCAGCCACAGTGTTATTTACCGTGCGCAAATTGCGTACGCTACAATGGTATTTTTTAAGGTCAGTGCTAGTGATATATCGACGATCTCGCACTAGAGAGCAGAAATTTGCTAATGGTAGATCACCATTTACCTAATTACATTTATCTTGTTGTTAATGTAAGAATGCAGCCACATTTCTTCTTCACTGCATTGCCAAGACTCTGGTTGGAACTGAAATGTTACCAATTACCAAGCACTAAATAAAATTTATTCACAAGCGCTATAGTTCTAAGTCCGTGTTACAAAAAAAACAGCTTTAGCTTGAGATGGACCCTGATATAATACTGAATAAGCCTGATTTAAATACGTGACTGTGTTGTGGCAAGGTTTATAGACCTTCTGTGTCTACCAGGAATATAAGTTCCACCATCTTCCCAATATTGTATCTACCCTATCTACCTCTAGCAATTTTCCAGTGCTAACAGCAAGATCGCCGATCTATCACTAGAATTATTGTATTTTTAATCAATTTCTTCTGCAGCACTAGGCAGAATTAAGACTGCAGTTTAGCTTTTGGCTTATTTGGTAATAATCAACCCCAGTTTAACTAAAGGGTGTGTACGTTTGATAACTTTTGGTGTCACTTAGAGATAATCACATGGCTTGGTTGGTAACTGATATTCAGCTTCGATTAATGTCGACCTTTACTACAAAGAACTGCTGCCAAAAATTCACACCAAGGCCTTCGGCCTAAGGACCTACTTAAGTCAAAAAGTGAAGTGATTTCTCTGAGCGAAAACATGGCGACTAACACGGATAGTTTAGTAAATTAAAACAGTCTGCTACCAAAAATAAACACCGTAATGGCTAAACAGTGACGTAAGACGTTACGTAATTACGTCATTTGCGTGCACGGCGCAATTAAATAAGCAAGTCCAAGCGAAACTGGTTGATTTATTTCCTGTTAGGTTTACCGGGGGTAGTGTGTAGTTTACTGGGCGCCATAGGAATACATTGCGCCTATTATTTCACATATATACCGTATAACTACCAATAGGGTTAGGGTTAGGGTTTAGGGTTAGGGTTAGGTGTAGCCTTGTTATACACGGCTCAGATTTCAGATATGAATGCAGCTTATAACTAGACTAGGTTAGGTGTATTCTTATGGCGCCCTGTAAACTTCACTCGTCCCTTTACCGATTTTCTGCCATTTTAATCGTTTAGTTGAACTTTGGTCTAAGCGTTCAGCTTCAGCTTTGGCTCAGCGAAAGTCTAAGTCAAAAAGTGAAGTCGCCAACTGTCTTAGACTTACCCAGACGTTTGCAGAAAGCATCCGAGCAGTGTTGTCCTATATGCGGCAATTCCATTACAACTAAAAACGTTCTCAACGCAAGATATACGCCAAAAATTACAACTAAAGACTCAAACTAAAAACAATAGTGTTTTGTTCATATACAACGAAAACACCGTGACGTCATCCGCAAGTCATTATGGCTTCCGATGACTTGCGAAAATAAGACACTAATCTGGAACGTACTAGAACTATCCAGTAAGTAACAGTACAATACAGAATAAGTAAGTAAACAAACCGGGTCAACGCAAAGTTCTCTTCCCTTGTCTGTCACAGTGCAGCACGGTAGTGCTGACACTGCTGTAAGGGCGATGAACGTTAAGTATAGGAAATGGCGTTTGGGGGTCCTGTAACTTCGAAACCTCTTAACCGATTTCCACAAAACTTAATTGGCATCAGTGATCACATCGCCCACCCGACCCCACATGCAAAATTTGGTTACAATCGGTTCAGAGGAGGCGTAGCTGCGCATGCGCAAAATTTGCCGGTAGGCGTCTATTTTTTCCTTTTTTTTCTTGCACACGGCTACAGACCAGCCCGTTGGACCGACCAACGCCGCTAATGGCTCAAACGAAGCGTCCTGACGCCGGATACATTCCTTATATGGTTTCGATTAAAATTTTTGGAACTGACCACTTCTTGTGCCCCAATTTTAAAAAAAAAATTGCATTACGGCCTATGGAGACTTCAAAGCGGTATAACTTGGTCACCGTAAAAGATAACTGCGCGCTGTTTGTATTTTCCATTTCCCTATTTTCGGGGTCGGGCAATCTAACGGTGTCATTTAAATGTACCACCTAACGACCCCTGTTGCCATAGCAATCATTCAAAAGTTGCAAAATTTTGCATTACAGCTAATGGAGAGTTCAAAGCGGTATAACTCGGTCCCCATAAGAGATATAATTGCGCGCTATTTGCACCTACCCCACTATTTTTGGGCCCGGGCTGTCGGATGGTGTCACTTAAATTTCTCCCCTGCTGACCCCCGTTACCATGGCAACGAATTTTGGGACAAAATTGACTATAGGCTCGTTATCCGCAAAACCCGTGAAAGATAATAGCGCGCTGTTTGCACCTACCCCCTATTTTCAGACCCCAGTTTTTCGGCAGTGTCATTTAAATTTATCTCCTGCCGACCCCCGTCGCCATGACAACGGATTGTGGGACAAAAATGACCATAACTCAGCGCTCGTGAAAGATAATTGCGCCTACTCCCCTATTTTCTGGCCCAGGCTATCCGATGGTGTTATTTAAATTTGTCTCATGACGACCCTTGTTGCCATGGCAACTAACCGTTTTTATTCAAAGACAAAATTGGCTGCAGCAGACGTTGTTACATCACACATAATTTTTTCTATGCACCAACTTCCTTTACCCGTCCGGGGGTATTCTTAAAACAGAAAATAAATTTATTGTCATAAAATCAAATACCCAAAATTTAGGCAAAATTCGACTAAAAACAGCAAAAATCAGAGCAAAAAAACTTCAACAGTTTACAAAGCTATGTAAGGGCGATACGAGTCAAAACTCGAAAACAGCAAAAAAATGGTTTTGGGGCGATATTATCGCGTGTTGAATTCGCCCCAAAACCATTTTTGCGGTTTTCGAGTTTTGACTCATATCGCCCTTACATATATAGCTTTGTAAACTGTTGAAGTTTTTTGCTCTGATATGTAAGTAGCCTATACATTGTCTGTATGTTTGGCAGGCTTGCCGTGGATATGGATATCCATGGATATATCCATTGATATATCCATGTGACTGTGGATATCAGTCCATGGATATTGTGCTGTCGCATTTGCTAATTAAACTGAATAGGTCTATTTAAGTGTTTTATCTCTATATAATATTTTTATGTCTGTCGTTCTTACTCTTCATTTTATCGTTTATTTATGTTATTGAGTCAAATGAATAATCAGTGACATCAGCACGTCATTATATAGTTAGCCTAAATTAATTTATTAGCACTATAGCAGCAACAGATCTTAATCTACGGTGCTTTAATAACTTACTGTTGCCTGGGCAACAAACGGTCTATCAATTTGTGAGATTATTTTTTATTCGCTTTTATTAAACGGTAACACAATTACAAACGTGCTGGATTCCTAACAAATTTAATGCTAGTAGAAAGTACAAACCAAGTGTTCTTCAAAACATTCACTCTATCTATACCCGTAGGCGTACATGAATGCAACATGTGTCTTGGAGAACAAAAATCCCAGCTAGCTGTTGCTGCGATGGGCCGACCCTACCGCCTATATCTGAAGGCCAGGGTCCGACTTCCGGTTGCGGAAAGATAGCGATTTTCCAGAGTGACTGCAGTCCCACACACGATCTGGTGACGTTGCTATACTGAACGCTAGAATCAGTGCTAGGATAAAATACGGTAATTTGGCGCACGTATAAGTGATGGCTGCAGGCAAAAGCACTGCATTCAAAATATCGGCCAAAAAGCTGCAGATAGAGACATGGTTACTTTCAACAGCTTATAGGTAGTCGTTATCGCCTTATCCAACTGCAGCATCGCCAACTTTTTACGACGTACCGTTTAGCCACAGTACATTTGTTACGGTTAAAAAGACGACTGAGGGACGACATATGGTATTCAAGGCTCAACGGTCGGCTATAGCAAAAGCAATAAAATAATTACGGTAGATTTTCATGACAGCCGGGAAATATTTTTATAAAATGATTAAAATCATATTTCAATGCAAATGTGTTTTATTTTTTTTTACTTTTATTTATTTTTAACAGTTTCACAAAAGAAATGCCTGGGGGAATGGACGCTTTGGCACTGCTGTATTTCGCGAAAAGTTAGTGGCTATATCTATGCACGATAGGCGTTCGTGGATATGGATATATCCATGGATATCCCTTGCTAAAACCGAACCTGCACGGCGTGAAATAGGTCTACCAAAGGCGCTAGGCTATTGGCAGCTACAAACACATTTCACAAGTTCACATTATAGATTTATGCTATGTTTTCTGTCCATGTCAATGTCGTCAGTCTGTCTGTCACTTCATCTGTCGTTTGTCGTCTGTCTGTAACGCACATGTAGGCAAACGCTTCGTTTAGAGGGTCCTGGGTCGGGGATGGTACCGTTAGATAAATCGATGGCCAGTGGCTTCTATTCCTATACCTGGTGGACGCAGCTTGCGCCCAGTCAAAAATAGAGGGAAAGTTTTGATAAGGTTGTTGGCTTATCAAAACTTCCCCCTATTTTTTTACTTTTCCTCTTTTTCACTGGGCAAACTACGCCTTAACAAAACTTCCCTCTATTTTTTACTTCCCCCCATTTTTCAATCTGCCCCTTTAACAAAAAAAACTCCCCCGTTTTTATTTTCCCCTGTTTTTCACTGGGCAATCTACACCCTTAACAAAACTTTCTCCCTAGAGGGGAAAAGCCCAAAATGGAAGGGAAAACTCGAGTCAGAAATTGGGGGAAGCTCAGCCCAAAACTGGGGGGGATTTGCACCCGATTTTAATTCCAGATTTGGGGGATAGAAGCCACTGCCGATGGCGACTTTCTGTAGGTTGTCAGTACCATTACTACGTCTCTATCTGCAGCGGTTTAGCCGCATTGTAAAATGCAAAGTTGCTGTTTGCAGCCATCATTCACGTGCGCCTAATTACCGTATCGTATCTTATCGTTCGTTCTAGCGTTCGATACAGCAGCGTCACCATAGCGTGTATGGGACTGCAGTCACTCACTCACTCTAAGAAATTGTTTACTTTGGGCGACCGCGGAAGTCGGGCGCTGGTTTTCGAATATAAGCGGTATGGCGGCCCACCCGAGCGACAGCTGATTTTTTTTGTATTTAACAAGTTACGAACAGTGGATGATACAATGTTTGGGGTTCTACCCTTAGCTCAGCTTAGCTTTATCTCAGCACCTATTAATTGCTGCATATGTCCTGCATGGTTAGGCCAAGGGCTCCTTGGTTAGGCCTAACTCAAACTTAATTGGCAGTGGGTGAGATCAAACTTTACTGACACTTTAGCCTAGAACCAAAATAGATCAAAGTTTGGAAATTCCAAGTCCAGTATGTCTGACTTAATTCTGAGACTTTAGTCTCAACCAGAAGTCTTGACGAAACTTGACCTAGCTCACCCACTGCATGACTGAATACTGAACATGGTTTTCATTGATGAGAATTCGATTGACTGATGATTATTATAATTATCTCACTCAAATTTATCATTAGACTAAAACTAAATATACCCAAGACACTTCCACACAATTTACTAAAATTACAAATTAAGTCAGCAGCCTAACCTTAACGTCAAGTATATTATCATGAAACACACTGAAAATAATACATACTTCCTTATAGTATATTTTACCTTTACTTGTATCTAGTAGGCCTGGCCTACCGGCATATAAAATTTGTATTGAAAACGCCAACGAGTAAATTTTATTTGGCATATTAAATGTAAAAACATTAAAAAATAATAATTAAAATGCACAAAAATTCGGCCAAACAAAACAACAATAACGGGCAGTTGTTTATAGCACAGCTAGTTTGCAGCAGTGAAAGCAAAAAATATTGTGTAATATGCACACCCCCTAAACATGATAACGCTGCATCATAACGTGTCCATAATAATTATTAGAAGCATGATAATTTATGGTTACAACAGAATACAAAAGCTTCATAATCATGGCATACTCATCACCTTCACAGTTCACGACATTACTTCGAAGCTGTATTTACAAACGACCTATTACATAAGCTCATAATACTTAAAATTTAATTTTAAAATATAAACACCTAGTTCAGTCACTCAGTGCCCCGAGCGGTCCAGCAATCGCCGGTAGGCTTACTCTAGCGCGTCTGCCCATGGAGGGATGGCTAGGCTGAGTTGACCTGGCGTACTGTGCCAAAACGTTTCCTGCAAACTATGTTTTGATGATTAAGCGTAAACGCTTGATTAACTGATTAATATGAAAGTCAAATTGATGAATTAAGATTAAGATTAAAATACCACACTACCAACCAAGAACGCACAAGGAGCCCACGACCACCAACAGAGACGGAGATGAAAGGGTAAACCTAATTAATGCGAGTTCCCCACAGCTAAATTTTCACTTAACCACTGACAAAATGATAACAAAAATCATTTTAAAGTTATCGCCTATTTCGTGGCCAGATATTGACCGGTGAAAGCAGCAGCCTAGACGTCTATAGATCTACTCGAGTGTGCTGACAATGTCCGGTGATCTGTGAGGTCCATCATGCGTTCCAATCTGCCATGCCAGAACAGCGGATCCGGCGGCGACTCCGGTCATGTGGATGAGCATTGTCATAGTTTTGAACACATCGCTCTGCAGCCCCAGCAATGCACATGCAGACAGACGGACGGACGATGACATAATGACGATTACTTGTTTATTGCAATGCACCCAAATGCAGCGACATTTGAATATACTGAAACCGATGTGTGGCATAACAGAGAACTAGTGTATTGTGCAAAAATTTTGACGAAATATATTTTCTCTCTGCTACCAATTATGCTAAAAATCGTGAAATAAAATGAAGATTACCATAATTTTATTACTAGACTGTTGTTTAAAGACTGCTATTAATTATTACACGTTGTTACTGTTGCAAATTCAGTCTTTTCTTAGGCCTATCTGTTGTATTACGCAACCTTTTCCTCTGTTTTCTGCTGTAAGGTGCAAAACAGTCAAGACATTAAGTAGCCCACACGGCGTTCCTAAGACCGCCAGCGTCTCCCCACCAAAACAACATACCCTTGCTTTCAGAGAAAAAAAACTATAAGTATTACATTACAATCAGCTCTTTTAATCGAAAAGACCTATCTCACCGATTTCGGTTTAGAAGCTATCGGTTTGTACGGTTCGTCGGTTCCGTCCAATCGGTCCATCGGAATGCTTTCTCCGACCGTATATTTCTCTGCAACAGAAATGTCTACACGTGTAACGATAGCGATATTCCGAAGAGAAAACCAAAACCCAAGTCAATTCGCTGCTGGCAGTAACATCCATCTCAAATTTAACGGCTGTTCATAGCAGCATTGCTTTGTTCCACTGGTAAGTAAGTAAGTAAAGTAAAGAAAAATGTAAATTTATATCGCATATTGTCAAATTAACCTCTAATGCGTTTGTCACACTAGTACTGACTGAACAGGATTGTTTTAAAGAATTGTTTGAAACTGTCAATGTCACACGCTGGATCTCTGAGTTCATCTGGCAGCGAGTTCCAGACCGTCGGACCAGCAACTGGAAAAGCCCGACGGCCGTAC
>Ga0209671_1005326_pt1 | contig 12992 bp, 6 predicted proteins | sample WorMetHERISLAND2_2_FD_187401 | JGI IMG/M metagenome (GOLD analysis project Ga0209671, IMG submission 187401) | Marine gutless worms symbiont microbial communities from Max Planck institute for Marine Microbiology, Germany - Olavius geniculatus... | ecosystem: Host-associated > Annelida >... | reverse complement strand
GTCTTCGGCCAAGCTAATTTTTTTTCGGCGGATTTTTCACGCAGAAAAAAACCGGCGGCAAATTCGGCTATTGGCTACAGCTTGGGTCTCCAGTGCTGGGGATTCTGGGACCTGAGGTTGAGACAATGAAGTCGAAGTACGGTGTCGCATGAACTAGAAATGCCACGGTGACAGAAGTATCTGAGCTAAGCTTATGAAACGCCCTACAGCATCAGTTAACAATAATTTCGGCACAATTCACTCTTAGAATAGGCCTATGCGTCGCAACCTAAAATGGCCCAAAAGTCACTCAAATTCGCTATTTTTGCATTTGGAGGTTGTTCAAGGTCATCGATGTTGGTATCCCCGGAGAGCTCGTAAGCACTGCTTGCCAGTCTGTGCCTATTAGCAACTTTTTTTCGCGTTAGATTAGTCGATAGTAGCAAAAATCGTGCCGAGATCAGTGCCGGCATCGAGCGAGTAAAGAAGATGGTAGACTAATAGGGTGTTTACACGATCCAGCAAACGTCCAGCATTAGCACGTGTATTTCGAATACATTTGCTGGAAGTTTGCTGGACGTTTGCTGGATCGTGTAAACACCCCATAAAATAGCAACCAAAAACGCAAAAAAATCACGAAACCCTTTTATTATTTAAGATTCAAGGTCGTTCTAAAACGTCATTGCTGGTACTCCCGGAAAGCTTGCCAGCAGTGCTTGTTATGACAATAAGCAAATATCACAAGAAGCAAATCTGTGCCTGTCTGCAACTGTTCTCCGGCTAGAAAAATGAAATAACGACTTCGGACACGGTACCCCTTTTTGACGTCGTCGTTCGAAGAGAATTTTTTCACCCAGCGGCATAACAACTTGTCACAAGAAAGTAGAGACTCTACGCTCTCGCGCGGTTTTGACAAACGGGCAGGACAGCCAAACAGACAGACACAGAATTACGATAGCTAGTACGCGCTAAGCATTACGTGCTGTCGCGCGTAAAAATCGCTAAATTGCTATTTTTACAAGATACAGTACGAACGTACAAAACTAAATGTGATGGGCTATGTACAGTATGTGTATGTTTCAAATTTCTTGGGGGTAGGCTATTTTTGGCCAGCAATTGATACATGGAATTTGAGCTAATGCTCACGAAACGCGCGAAAAGCTATAGCAGTTCCGGTTCAGTAGTTTAGCTGAAAATTGGGATGTTCACGCTAAGTTAATATACAAATATCAAATTCTCTATTTGGATCGCATAACGATAGTAGCGTGGCGCCACCTTGTGAATGATATAGACTTATGTCGCAGGCCAAAATCGCCAAAAAACCCATAAAACCTCCTATTTTGACGTTCAAGGTCATTCAAGGTCATTGATCTCGGCGCCAATCGAGAGCCAGTGTACGGCTTCCTATTAGTTATTAATAGTAACCTAGGCCCTATCTCGCACCGTTACTGAGATACAGCGACTTATTGACCAAAAATCGCAAATTTCGCCCACCCCCTCATTTAGCGCCCTCGTTCGGAGTGATCTCCTTCGAAATTATGGAAAAGCTTTACGGTTCCTGAAACTAGAGTCTTCTATGCAGCCGACGGTAAAGATTTGGTGATCCTATAGCTTGCACCGTTTTTGACTGATCCACCCGTGTGACGGACAGACGGACAGACAGACGGACAGAATTGCGATAGCTAAGACGCACTGAAAGCAGTAGCTGCTTTCAGGCGTAAAAATTGAATGACATCAGCTGGCAAAGTTATTGCTTATTACGAAAATAAACATGGTGATTTTTTTTCTGAGACACGATTGTAGTGGTGAATATGATGCATTTTGTTGTGTAGTAGGCCTACGGATGGCGCCGTTGACCGAGCTAGAAAAGGCTCTGATCATCGGCTTCTGTGTGGCCGCGGGAGTTCTGCTTCTCTTCCTGGCTACTGTCATTATTGTCTTCATACTCAGGTAACTAAAAGTTTACTACTAATTTATTATCAAATATGTTTGCAACTAGCCAAACAATTTAAATTTGAAGTAATTTTGATTGTAATTTATTCCTGAATGTCACCCAGCTGTCGACGGATTTGCACATACGAGCAACTCTTAATTTAGTATGGCACATCGGCACTTCTTTAGCGACTTCGCAAGTAAACCGCCACTTTTTTGAGATAGTTACAAACAGAATACCTAATAACTTAATATATAGCATTAGATATGCAATCGACACCCGCAACACTTTAAACGTTACACAGTGATGGAAGCCCCCTTGGCAGTTGGCAGTGAAATAATGTTAATGTTTAGGCCTACTAGTGTAACATTTGGTTTACAGAAGGAGAAACAATAATGCAACGATCAGATCAGATACGTTCTCGGGGCAAAATATCGCACAAATGCGTTTGTGTTTGGACTCTTTCTCGGTCTCCTCTAGGGAGCGTTTTCCCAGATTATCTAACTGGATTTGGAAAGGGGGAAAATGGCAAAAAGGGAAAAAAAGGAAGGGGAAAGAAGGGAAAAAGAAAAAGCAGGAATGGGAAGGGCAGGGGAGTTCCGATACAGGCACCTTCGAGCCATGGTTAGTTGAGAGGTTTCAATATCGCATGTGCTTCGCTCCTTTATGCGAATCGAAATGGCTATCGTCGTTAATGCAGCACTGGGCTGGCTGTAATAACAAGAAGCCCATTTGTTGCTAAGATAGCAGACCGTACTGGTTGTCAGCTATCTTCAAGGTCATCCAAGGTCGATAATTTTTATCTTATCTAAAAGGGCGTATGCCACTTCCTATTAGTGATTAATAGTAACATTTATCCTATCTCTCACCGTTTCCGAGATACAACCACTTATAGCCTTGAAGTTTCATTAAAAATTGCGGCCAAACAGCTACAGATGGAGGACATGGTTACTATTGACAGCCTATAGGAAGTCGCCTGGTCGCCAGCACCCTATCCGACGGTACCATCGCCGACCCCATACGAATTACCGTTTAGCCCCAATACGTCCGTGACAGACGACGACAGACTTATGGACGACGACAGACGACAACCGTACCATAAGCTCGACCGTTACTTAAGTACAGTCGACTAAAAACTGTTAATACCACTAATCCGTTAATCTGTCTTTGACTGTTATGCACGACAAAGGTTCTTTACGGACTGAAAAACGCATGATAAGCAACAGAAAAAGACTCTGATTTAAAACGGATGCACGGAAAAAATCTAAACGTTACTGGTAAAATAGTAGCGGATTTTGCGGTTTTTCGGTAATACTACAATACCACTTAACAGCACGTATTTGATGACAAAACTTTGAGGTATATAAAAAGCTGTTGTAGGCCTATTCTGAAGCAGTGGATTTAGTCGACACGTCACGTTTTTGTTTGGCGGTCACCAAATTTTACAATATTTTGTAAAAAAAAACGTGTTCTGGACGTTTCTAAAAATTTTTCCAACCGAACGATTATTAGTTTAGTTTGTTGCTTGTAGGCCTTATAGTTTAGTCCCTTTTTAATGTTTTCTGTCTGTCCTAGATGTCTAAACTGTTTCCATCTTGGTGAATAACGACCTGTATATTATCATATCTGTGGTTGTATTAACAGACGGCGATGCATTGAGAAGACATCAGCTGGTAGAGAGGCGTCCGACGAAGCGGCGAAGAAGTCTTCCAGACCGAAGCCGCCGCCATTGTCCGCGTCCACAAATACCTCGTCGTCGACACCGGCGCCCCCGATCACTCCGTCGACGACCAGCGAGAACCTGTCGCACATCTCATCGCCCAAGCTGAGTCCGCGGGTCCAGCAGCAGTTGAACGCAGCAGCAGCAGGCCCGGACCCGATGACGCCCGTCTCGTCACTGGTCTTCCCGCCTGCCCCGAGCAAGTACGCCGGCATGAGAGTCGGACGTACGGCCTGGACGTCCGCCTATCTGCCCCCCGGTCCACATCCACACGCCTCCGGCCTAGAACCACCCATACTACGACCCGACTCACGTACGTACAACGTGTTCCAATAAAAAAAACAGTCAAAATTGTTTTCGTCATAACTTTGTCAAATTTCCGCAAAATTTGATAATTTTTGACACAAAGATGGCCAAGACAATAGAATTATGTAAGGCATACTCATGTTCCACCTCGCCTAATTTATGTTCATGCACTACCGTGGGAAGCACAAATGCTGCAGATTGTTCCATTGCATGGTGATTATTTGTATCAGATTGCTTGTCTTTGCATTATCAATTCGACTGATTTAATAACGTGATTCAGTGATTTTGTGGCATTAAATAGTTTACGGTGATAATAGCAGACAACAAAATAGCTGATTAATAAGGTTAATATGTTTAATCGATAAGTGTATGCCGTTTGATCAGTCGATCGTTGATTCCGCTATCAACCAATGGTGTTGCATCTAAGCCATTATGTCCGTGTATACGGGACACACTTTGGGCATAAACGCTGTTAATTTGCAAGCGAATTATTATGCAAACTTATATGTCTGCTAAATAATTTACATTTTAGTTTATTATGTGCTTAATTAAGTCGTTACAACGTTTACTGGAGACAACAACTCAACATTATGCAACAATTTGGAATATCTGTGTTTAACGCGGTAGTGTGCTGACACAAATTAGGTGAGGTGGACGTTCAGTGGACTTTACATAATTTTTTCCTCTTGGTCATCGTTGTGCCAAAAAATATTAAAGTTGGTGGAAATTTGATAAAGTTACGACAAAAACAATTTTGACTGTTTTTATTGAGAAACGGTGCATATTGATAGTATCGTGTTACATAATCTACAGAGTGGGCCAAAAAACCGGACCTGTTTGAGCGTTGACAACTAAGCGATGGTTACCCGTTGAAAGGCGTGTAATATCTCAAAAGTTTTAGAATGTTGCATAGCAAATCATTTAAATATTCTTTGCCTAATTTGCCTAAATCTTTATTACCCCTGAAACTAGGCATTTGTCTGCACTCCCATGTGCCCGAGTTCACTGAACTCAAAAACTCACCTCCAAAAAATCCAGATTTAAATTCTGTGAATTATTCAGTGTGGGGGCATTGCAACAAATAGCATGGTCACAAAATCTCAGTAACTGACCAGCTAAAACATGTGCTAATCGAATGCTGGGCTCTGCTGATCATGAAAACATTGACTCCAGCGATCGATCAGCTGCCTAAAAAAACTGATAACGGTTACGAATGCAAAAGCTGGGCAACTGGCTATGTCGAATTTCATCTAAACTCAACGTATGTGCTAATGATTGTTGATATGCTGGTATGCTGAATAAAAATCAACTTAAATTCATGCGTTACCGCCAATTTGGCATGATTTTAGGGGTAAGACAAATTTGTGTAAATCAGGCAAATAATATTTAAATGCTGAAACAATTAAGTTGTACACTTCTTCTGTACACAATTTTGAAACTTTGGCATATTACCCGTCTTTCCATCAATAAACATCGCTAAGTTATAAAAGCTCAAATGTCCATGTTAAATCCATGTGTTACGGACAAATTTGGCAGAATTTCGGGGGTGACGAATATTTTTGCAAATTAGGCAAAGAATATTTAAATGTTTCAATATGCAAATTTGTCATTTATTTTTTATAGCATTCTGAAACTTTTGACCTATCACACGTCTTTCTACCACTAACCATCGCTGAGTTATCAACGCTCAAACAGATCCGGTTTATTGGCCCACCCTGTACTAAAAGTGCACCATTTATTAACCTGAATGTCGGATGAAAATTTCTCGCACAGGCAAATCTTCTTTTTCTTCATTACTGTTATTGTTATTATTTTCAAATTTTTTCTTGCTTTAATCTAGATCTAGGCTTATTTATTTTATGTTTTTTTTCGCGGAAAAGAGGCATCCGTGCTTTTAAGCAGTGGATCATCGATGCGAAGTAAGTTCTGTTATTGTGGCTTGACGGTGACCCATGTAAGCCTACGTATGTTAAGAAAACATAATTTTTACTGATCTATACATTTTGTTATGAATTGCTTTCATTAAAGGTAACTCAAAATTTGATACTAACCCTAATAGCTTGATTGAATGTTTCCAGTTGTAGCTAAATATACGGAGGAAATCATGCCTGTGAACATTACTATTCTGCAAACTTGCTATGCCTGAAAGAAGACAAAATCTGTGTTCGTGGTTTTTGGAACAATGTTGCATGGAAAACAACAATGTGTAGACTATTAACTTTATAAGATATTTTCTGTTAACTATAATAACCCGATATTAGTATAATTTCATAGCCTATATCTAACAGCATTGCCATGAATAAAACTAGGAAGTAAGTGGTTTGACAGCTGACTGATCAGTTTGAGTTACGTTCTCACGTCTGTCTGGCACTTGCCTTAGGCCTAACTTCCTTCTTCGCATCTCACTTGCTTTGTAATCTGTAAATACCGGCTTGGCAGTTCAATTTATTATCAAAACGTACGCCTTTTGACCTATAATTGTAGGGTGTGTGTTAAACAGTTGGCAGTCTACCGATAGTTTTAAGTTATTTTGTATGAAAATCATTCACAACAAATATATCTCCAAAAATACTGCAATCGTCCCGAAACGTGCAACGTTCAACGAAAACGCATGCCATTGCTTTAGCTATTTCTATCATATTGCTTTTGAACCAGAGACCACGCAGACAACTTATTTCTTTCACAAAACGATGTATTCTGTATCACAGCTATCCCGGACACTGTAAAAAACAGATTCACACTGGGCGAAAAAAGGGGAACGGAAGAAGGAATTAGAGGAGTGCCAACAAACTTTAATAACCTTGAGACCACCCATAATTGTCTAGGCGGCTGCTAATGATATGTCTAATTAGTGGTTTAGTTTGTGGCTTAAGTGGCTTGATGGAGTAAAGGTATGACATCGGACGTGCGATCGATAGGTCGTGCGTTCGACTCTCGGTCCGCTCGCCATCAAATGGTTACTACTTGGATGAATAGCCTAACTGTCTGTGTGCGAACTGGTAAACCATCCAGATATGTAACCAACACAAAGATTAACTCAGTCTTCCGTCCCTCTGGGGTAGGTAAATTGAGTACCGGCTTTTCTGGCGGGCGTTAAGGCGGGGCGTGTTCGCCTGTGTCGGGTGGCAGGTAACATTGTGTGATCCCATATGGCAGGTGATGCTCCGTAACTCTGAGATGGGTTTCCCATAAAGGACTAGTACACCACCTTTAACCTTGAGTATTGCATATTGTCGCTGTGTCTTACGAACGTATAGATGCTGGCAGTGAGCGCTACCGAACACGTTCGTCGGCAGGTGGTTTTGAGCCGATAGCCGAAGAGATGACCGCGTCGGACCCGTACATAGCCCGCGCTCAAGCCGCCGACCATCGAGCTAGGCCACCCTCAGAAGCCGGCTCACAGGTTAGTCCATCTAACTCCAGTTTTATTCCTAGCCCCTCAGATATACATTGCCTGAGCCTAGTACTCTAGCAGTGCTTAAAATTATTTATTTTATTTATTTATTACATTCAATGACAAAGGGCCGCAGCCACTAACATGCCACAATAAAATAACAGTATACATCAATGAATGTCACTGATAACACAATACAACAATAGGTCTACTAGAAAAAAAATAAACTTTGCAATAACTAGGGGAAACGAGGGGAAACGTCGTTTCCCCAATAGTCCGCTGAGAGACCTGAAGGGGAAATTGATGTAGGCTTAGCTGTCACTGTGCTAGTAACACCTTTTAACACCGTAGTTGAACCTTTTCGTCACCATTTTCAAACAAAAATGGCACCAGAAGCCAGATTTTATAGCTAAAATACACGGAATTCAATTTCGGCTGGGGCTGTTCCAGACCCCGCTAGGGAGCTTACGACGCTTCCCAGACTCCCTAGTCGGCTAACTTTATACTTCTTCTCATAAACGCCTTCAGCGTTATGATCATGGCGCCTACGACGCTTCGCTGACTTGTAGAGTCCTCCACTTATTTTCCCAGAATTTAGGCACTGCTGAGCTGACTGGGTTATAATTACTTCCAGTTTGGGTCGTTGTTTTCTGCAGCTACGGGTCGACTTCGACATTGCTGTTTTGCTGACTCTTCCGCGTTTCCAGATTAAAATGCACAATTTTGCATTCGTCGTTTTTTATTAAACGTCCTGAGCGTTTAACGCGCCATGATCAACACCGTTGTGAGTGTCAAAATAGAAGAGATAGAAATAATGGAGTTATACCTCGTTTAAACGACAAAGCATACATGAAGCATACATTAAGCAAACATGGAAGCACACTTAGAGCAACCTTAAAGCGAATTTGAAGCAAAATTAGGGCACACGTCGTGCACTTTTGGAGCTGGCTTGATAACGGTGTATATTGAATACGTGTGCTTCATTCATATGTGCTTCATGTATGCTTCCTCGTGTAAATGGGGTATTAATTTGAGTTGTTTGTTTGTCTGTGCAGACGCACTTACTGCGAGCCTCGGCGCTTGAGCCGGGCCTGTACAACGATGCCGGTGTCGGCTACCGCGGCGCAGCAGGACCCGGACTAGGACTCGGAGTAGGGGGACCTGTAGGAGGTCAGGCGGCGGCTCGGATGTGGCCGCGGAACTCTGGTTACGCGCCGTTCAGCTCGTCGGCGGCGCTGGAGGCTGCCCGTCGGCGCACGCAGGACTTGTACAACGCCAGGAGGTCCCAGCTCGGAGTCGATGGAGCATCACGCGGTGCCCCTTCACCTCCACTGCCCCCACTGCCGCCAGTGAGCACCGAAGCGGCGTTCCTACCGCCCCCGTCGCCGTCTCCATCGCCGCCGGGCGGGGCCGCCGGGCGACACATGCTGTGGAGCGGCACGTCGGGCCGGCCGCACGCGGGAAGCTACGTGATCGGCGCTCGGCAGCTGGACGAGGGTGATCGGTCCTCGTCGGTGGCGGCGGCGGCGTCAGTGGTCGGCAGCGCGGCCTACCAGCAGCTACAGCAGAGTCACAGCGGTGCCGAGTCGTCGTCAATGTACACCCCGCGGGAGACAGCCACTACGCACACGATCGTCGTCGAAGCCGCCGTCGAACCGCACCAGCCGAACTCACCCGACGCTCCCGCAGGTTTGTCACCATCCAGTCCTAAGTCCGGGACAATTTTTTTCCATTTCCATTTATTTGAAAATCAGTCCACAAGGGACCATTGACACACACAGCAAACAACACATAAAAACACAAAAACACACACATAAAAGAAATACACATAAAAGAAACAAAATGTAGTTTATATCACCTCTGTCGGACAAAATTCTCCTTTTATCATTATTTTGTCCAGGGGCGTCATTTAGGGTGGCTGGAGGCGTGTACGAACCCCCAAGGATTTATCAAAAACAATACGTTACGTAGGCCTAGACTGAGACTTTCCAAGGATTACTGAGACCTCCCCACCCCCAACGATTTACTGAAATGACGCCACTGATTTTGTCTTGTCTGAGGATAATGTCTAGGAAATTTTGTCCCGGGAAATTTTGTCCGGCGGAATTTAATCATACAATACGTAGGTTAATATGTTCATTACGTGGGCGCTTGGCGTTCTTAGGAATGAACTTTAGAACCCCTAAATCGACTCGATCCGCAGACAGCCATAAGGCCTTCGCCTTCGCGCTTGGTCTGCGCAGAAATTGTATTTTAAAAAATTAACGTCGAACGCTCAGTGTGAAAATAAATTATTTACAATAATGAAGTGGTATTGGCAAAATAATAAATAGCGGATTATTTACTTAGATTTATTTACTTTTGTGTAAACCTATTGGCAAAACGCTAAACGCGTTTAGGTAAAGGGTCACGTTTTTATTCAAAGTTTTCACAACTTTCTTTAATTTCTTGTTTTGTTCAGTCGTGTTTTCAAAGTTTTTTTTTATTTTTTGTATATTTTTTCGTTAATAAATCTCTAACCTGCAGAAGTGCAGATCGGTCGGTTTATAAATTACTGCAACTTAACTTACTGTATGCGAGTGTGATTACTCACAAAGTGAAACACGAATTGCAGTTTTTAGCCGACCGTACTTAAGTAACGGTCGAACTATTGTTATGGTTTCGTCCATCTATCTGTCCGTCTGAGTGTAACGGATGTACTGTGCAATGTAGCTAACAAATAGGGCGCAGGAGAAAAATTATTGCACGAATAATTAGCCATGGGTCTTGAACTTGGGCGTGCAAAATTTTAGTAATCTACTCCAAGGAGAACATTCTAAAATTGGGGGTTGAATGGACGTGTGGTAGGAAAAAATGTGCGTTTTTCAACGGTAAACTAGCCATATCTTGGAAACGTTGAAAAATGGGGCTTAGATTACTATTAATTTATAATAGGAAGTGGCCTACGCCCTGTCAGATTAGATGGAAATCATTGACTTCAAATGATCTTAAAGGTCACTGACAACCAGTACGGTTGGCTATCTTAGCAACAGCTGAGCTTCTTGTTTTTATTACACTCATGCATAGTCGTCATGGCGGTGAACTGCTGTCAAGTAAGTTATGTCATTCAGTTAGAGCGTGTGGGGTGTTGGTGTTTGTGCTTTGCAGAGCGCGGAGTGATCGGGGATGCGTTCAGATTTCTCGACGAATTCGAGGAGTAATCAACCACCACATGCGTGACAGACGACGGAGACTGATGACGAAACATTCAAAAGCACATCCACGAACTTCTGCCTATGAGGACGAACAACCAGAAGTTTAGAGATACCAGTGGAATTCGCCTCTAAATCGGAGTCGGGGGATTTATGATCCGTGAGGCAATTTACACGAAAATCGTTACATTTTGGCAATTTATGTTTTCGAAACTCGTATTTGCTCAAAATGTCGAGTTTGAACGAAACGCGACGAAAGCGCCCAGCTCGTTGAACGTGCAAACGTAAAGTCGCGCACTGGACGGGTGGTGGAATGGCTGAAAGAACAAAATCCCCATCGGACATTGTTCTCTACTATAGTGGGTTTTGTCGGGGGGGAGGATTTTGTCCTACCGTGATTCCGAGGGGATTCTGTCTGGGGGGAATTTTATCCAGGAAGGATTATGTTCTGGATTCGTGGAATGGAGGAATAGGCTACATAGCCTATACCCAAGGCTCCCCTCCGTGTATGTGATAAGCGTTCATTAACTGAACTTTTTCATTTTGTCTCAGCAGCACAGACCTCACAGAGTACCTACATTAACGTTAGGCAGCTGGACACGAAGTAGATCTGCTGTATGGGTGTAAATAGTCCCACTTTGTTGTTACACATCTAATCGTTGTCACCAACGTTACCGTACTGTATGCCGCTATCACCGCCGCCATTACCGCTGATGTTAAACCCTCTTTCCATCCAACACAACGCAATAATGGACGCCGCATCTATCTTTGCGTTTTGATCGTTTCGTCGTTTACGTCAGCTGCGCCCGTTGCGTGGTTTTCTTCCGTCGCTGCGTTATTGTGTCAAAAATGTACAAAGGGCCGTTTGCGTTGCGTTGAGTGGAAACGTACTAGACTTGTGGCAGATGACAGTCGTCGTCAATGATAATTATTTATGATTCCAAAAAAATCTTCGCAGCTTAAAACGTGTTTGAGGACCAAGCGGGCTGCGTTGCAGTAACTTGAACGAACACATAAAATGGTGATCGTGATGTTTTTTTGTAGGCCCTACAACAGAAGTTTATTGTACTTTACCAACGACGTCCTGCGTTAGTAACATTGTACAAAAATAGCTGCTGCAGCTGCAATTGCGTTAAACTGAAGATAGAATGGATTTCAATGCATTGTGACTGCGGAGACTTGTTTCATCTGCACGTTATTGATTAACGTTCGCTTCAGGTATAAACTGGATTAAATGAATGGCATTGTTCAAAGAAAAAGGACTTAATATGTTGTTAAGCTATACAGGGTGGGCCAAGAAACCGGACCTGTTTGAGCGTTGATAACTCAGCGATGGAAAGTAGAAAGGCGTGTGATATGTCAAAAATTTCAGAATACTGTTAGGAATAAACGACAAATTTGCATAGTAAAGCATTTAAATATTTTTTGTTTAATTGGCATAAATCTTTATTACCCTTGAAATTAGGCATTTGCCTGCACTTCCATGTGCCCGAGTTTATTGAACTCAAAAACTCACTGCCAAAAAATCCAGATTTAAATTCTGTGAATTATTCAGTGTGGGGGCATTGCAACAGATAGCATGGTCACAAAATTTTAGTAACTGACTAGCTAAAACGTGTGCTAATCGAATGCTTGGCTCAGCTGATCCTGAACACATTGATGTCAGCGATCGATCAGCTGCTTAAAAGGATTGATGACGGTTATGAATGCAAAAGCTGGGCAACTGGCTATGTCGAATTTCATCTAAACGCAACGTATGTGTTACTAATTGTTGATATTTCGCTGTATGCTGAATGAAAATCAACTTAAATTTATGTGTTACTGCCAATTTAGCATGCTTTTAAGGGTGGGGCAGATTTGTGTAAATCAGGCAAAAAATATTTAAATGCTAAGACATGCATGTTGTACACTTCTTCTGTACACAATTTCGAAACTTTTGGCATATTACGCGCCTATCCATCAATAAACATCACTAAGTTACAAAAGCTCGAATATCCATGTTAAATCCATGTGTTACAGTCAGATTTGGCATAATTTCGGAGGTGACGAATATTTAAATGCTTCACTATGCAAATTTGTCGTTTATATTTTACATCATTCTGAAACTTTTGACGTACCACTAACCATCATGACTGAGTTATCAACGATCAAACTGGTCCGGTTTTTTGGTCCACTCTGTAGATTGTATTTGTAGCCCACTCGTCGTCTACACAATTAATTTAAGCGCCAACACTTTTATTCTATTTTTGGATATACAGATCATGGTCTAAAAAGTATTCTAAGCCACTAGTTATGCCAACTAGTCACCAGTCATGATTTCATGAGATGTTAAAACTTCTAAATTTTTTTAAATTTTAAATTTGTAATTTTTTTTTAATTTGATACCCCCGGTAGTAAAGATCCCGGGGGTTAAAAACAAAAAAGGTAAAGTTAAAAACTAATCCATGGATGGTCAGAGGTCTGAACACG
>Ga0209671_1005325_pt1 | contig 12992 bp, 7 predicted proteins | sample WorMetHERISLAND2_2_FD_187401 | JGI IMG/M metagenome (GOLD analysis project Ga0209671, IMG submission 187401) | Marine gutless worms symbiont microbial communities from Max Planck institute for Marine Microbiology, Germany - Olavius geniculatus... | ecosystem: Host-associated > Annelida >... | reverse complement strand
GTTTATTTACTTTGTTTACAAGTAATAATTTTTAGAATAAATCATTTGATGTAGGCAGAATAACAAAGGATGATCGCTGTTTGATCATGGGCTTACGAACTGAGAACTGTTTTGCTAGGTAATGTGGTCACACAATAACGGTGCGGTGGGTGGAAGAACTTCACGTTTACACGCCATAAATTTCTGCTTGTAACAGTGAAAGAGTGGTTAAAATCGGTGCTGAATTACCAAAGTTATCCCAAAAATAAAACTGGGTATCCGTTTTTTGGAACACCCTGTAGATGGCTGCCACCGGAAATAGAACAGAAAGAAAAGGAAAAGAAGAAATAGAAAGCTGACAGGAGGTAAGAGCAAGAAGAGAGGAAGCGTAAAAAAGAAAGGTAGCCCTATGCTCTCGATGATTTTCTTGGTGGGGGGGTGACTCGAAATTTGAATTAGACCCTACGCCAGTGCAGGAGTCTTTAGCTTGTTGAAGTTTGACCATACACTATAGTGGAAGAAAACGAAGACATTTAATTGCTATTACATGTATTATCATTTAATCTTGAGACAATTTTACACTAGTTTTCGCAATATGCACAATTCGGCGAATTTTTCGTAGTAATCTTGAAAGCGACCAACACAGCACACGTTATGTGACACTTGGCAGTTGGGTCCGGTACGGTGTTTCGTCATACCAGTTGTGAACTTTGTTTACGTTGTCGATGATTATTTGTTGCTAAACGTGAAAAAATGAACATTTTGGAACTTTAGAAGCATAATCATCAACTATTTATGTATATTTAGCTGTATTATGATGCAAGAAGGCGATGAGGAAGTTGGTGTCGGAACAGTTTCAGTTTCTAGTGAGCCTGTTCAGGATCCTTCTGCGTCTGTTCTTGACAAGCAGTGCAGTTCGTTGACTATTGATCAGATGGTTCGAGACTTCATAATTGCCAAGACAGTCGGGATAAAAGTCAGCAGCGATCGCGCTGTCGATAGCGCGAAAGTAACGGAGCATTGCCGTAAAGAACATCACAAATTGAACAAAGACAAGAAGAAGAAGAAGAAAAAGAAGAAGCATAAATCTCATCGGAAGGATGGTAGTTCAAAACACGGGCATCGTCGTCATCATCATCATCGAGATCATAAGTCAGAAGATGCTACAAGTGAAAGCGACTCAAGTGATGACAATAAAGATCATAATGAAAGCAGTGCAAAAGACATTGCTGGTGAAAGAACGAGTGTTGAATTGCCAGATGCCAGCAAGAAAAATGCTAGTTTGTTGATGCCGATAAAACAGAGTGAGGAGTGTTGGAAACGTTCTGAGACAAGTCCAGAGTCTCACAACTCAGGTGAAACTAAAGAAGTTTTATCGAGTGCTGCTGTATGTAGTAAATGTAGTAAATGCTTGGGTGGTGCGCCAATCATTACAGTCTCGGAAGAACGAAAACTGAAAACAGATGAAGCACAGTGTCATTGTCAAAGTCTGGTAAATAACAAGAATGAAGCAGATTTGCCACAGTGTAAAGAAGGTGATATCATGGCTAAATTAATTACATCTAAGTCAGATGAGGATTCTCATTTTCATCACACCAGTTCAAAAAGTAATGCTTCCAGCAAGCAGTATGTGACTGAAACAACAGAAGCAACCGAAGCAGCATGTCATTTGCACAGAGACAGTACTTTGCCACACAAACGTACTACTGAAAGTAGACAGTTAACAAAACGAGGCATCTCAGCATCTTCAAAAAGTCAACAGTATGCTGATGCTAACAAAATGCCAGAGTCTGGCAATAGGCAGCATTCCAATGCAGAACGTAGGCATGGTCATGATATTAAAGACTGTGACAAATCATGCAGCAGTAGAAGGAAAAGTCCTTTACATAGCTTGTTAACAGAAGATGGTAAGTCTGATGATGTAGTATTTGTGAAGAAAGTTTCGGCATGTGGGGTCTCTCAATCAAGTTTTTTTAGAGAAACTTTCTCAAACATGGTAAAGTCAAGTAGAGAGCAGAAGTCAAGTTGGGTTAGTAGTAGAAGTGTGAGAAAACGTAATGGAAGCAAGTGCAGTGAAAGCAGTGGCGATGATGAAGTCACCACGTCACGTAGTAAGTCCAAGAAAAACCGGAGACAAGCGAAGGACTCTTCACCAGTGATTTTGTTATCTGATGATGATGTTGACATTCTGAGTGATGAGATGGTGGAGAAACTGCATAAGAGGTTGACAACATCGATAAAAAAGAGCAAAGAATTGAAAGAATTGCAGGCCGAGCGTGAGCAAACTGTAGCACTGGTGAATTCAGAGACTGCCAGTGAACGAACTACCAGCCACAGTTCTGAGTTGATACTTGAAGATTGTGATAGTATGAAGATGCAGACTGATGTATCAGATATAATCATGCCGCCATCAGATTCTGCAAATGTCGAAGATGCATCACATGGTGAAGTGTCAAGTGCGGGTGAACAGTCTGCTGCAAAGTCGACAACTTTAGGATTGCTTGGCAAGAAAACGCTGAAGTTTGGTCTAAAGATATCTGAGTCGAGTGCAGCCTGGATATCCAAGGGCATCAAGTCCAATGAAACAACTGGTGAGAAAGTGCAATCCTGCTGTATGCTTAACTGTTTTTGTCAGTATTGTTAACAATGTCAAAAGTTACAGCATAATTTATCTGTGCTTAAAATTTGTGCCTCAATGCAAATTATAGAGATGTGTATTGTGTATACCGGGTACTATAATGATCATGTTTGTATGCCATTACTGCAACATTATTTTGCTAATCGCGTGACACATAATAGCTTGATTAATTATTGTCTGCAGAACATTTCCAGATAAGTATTGAGGAAATCATATATCAAGGCGATTGCTGAAGCTATTAAAAAAATTTTCGAGGCTAGCTAATACATTAGTTAAAGACTTTAATCTTAGACTGCAGTGTAAGCTGGCTAGTGTTGCCATGATTTTGGTACTTCAGCTTGATTGTGTTACAGACTGATTGTGTATGATAGTGGCTATGATTTTGATCTGCTCTCAGTTTCGGCTTTTGTGATCCATTTGTGACTGTCTTTCACGGAAGATTTCATTACAGAATTAGAAAAATTATGGATATTTTTTGGATGGAAATTCTGGGGTTGAAGAATTCTGCGCCGATGATTCGGCGATGAACTTGTTTGTGGTAGAATCAGTTCGTGCTGATGTTGGAAAGGGAACTTGGTTTGGTGGTGTAGCAGTATGATGTCAGACTTACAATTGAAGGCTGTCCATTCAACTCCCAGTTGATCGTGTCAATGTCAAGTGGTTACTACTTGAATGGGTGACTGTTGGTGGATAGATACAGGGTGACCACTTGTCTGGAAAACCAGGAAATGTCAGGGAATTTGAAACATGTCAGGGAAATGTCAGGGATTATGTTAACAGTCAGGGAATTGTCAGGGATAAAAATCTTGTCAGGGAAAAGTGTCCCAAGACTGTTTATTACTAGCTGAATATTTGCGTTAAACTCTATTTTTTTCTGCTCACTTCGCTCGCAGACGTGTACTCCTATACTTTTAAATTTGCGGTGCCATTAAGCTGCTTTTGTTTGCCTTTATTGTTTAAACTGCACTAAATTTGGTCAGTTAATTCTCTTAAAAATAATTAAAATCGTTGCCAATAGACGTCATAACGCAACTGTTGCGAGGGGTGATATGTTCCCTCAAAATGTTTGGAAAAGTCAGGGAATTTGATCATGACTGGAGAGTGGCCACCCTGTAGGTAGACCATATAGGTATATATAACTAACACTATGATCAACTCACTTTCCATTCCTCCGGCCCGTACGGGGTAGTTAAATTAAGTACTGGCTGGGGATAAGGCAGGGTGCGTTCATCAGTGTCGGGTGGCAGCTAACACTGTGTGATATGGCAAGTGACGCTTTGTAGCTTTGTGATGGGTTCCCTGTTAAGAGCTACATACCGTTTTTACTACCATTTTTACCTAATATGTTGTTGTGAATGATGCTGTGTCAGAGATCGGTGACACGGAACCTGATGTCGCTCAGCAGGAAGTGTCATCCGCTGCGACAGAGCCACTCGGTGCCCATGCAGACGCTGTGAATGTCGATGAAGTCAGTTGGAGATCTGGAAACACCGAGAAAGAGTCGTTGAAGCTGAAAGATGCTGAAGACAAAGAGAAAGAAGATGTAGCACCTGCTAATGATGTTGAAGTGTTGTCATCGCAGATGTCTTCAGAACCTGCAGAAGCAAAAGATGATGTCAGCAAGCAGGGCTCAGAATTGTAAGCTTGGTTTGTCTTCATGTGCACTGAATAGTTTCTGAATACTTTCGTTGTGTCTGCTAGAGAACACTAACATTCGACTACCAAGCCAGTTGTGGATACATTCCAGCTATTCCATATTTGGCAGAAATTGTGTGTTTTTTAATTCATTTTTTTATTTTATTTATTTTTATCATAATTGCCTTGTTGTCAGTCATTTGTATCTTTCTTCTGAATTTTCCTTACCATTGCGGCAGTACTTCTTAGTTTTCATCCCTTGTCAGGGACTTAACCCAACAAAGTCAGCATCCTTTCTGCTCCATACTTCTTTGTCACACATACAGATTTTTAGTCAACATTGTGTCTTCTTGTGAGACTTGTGATAAAGTTAAATTTGTAATTAAATGTAAACAAAAGTGCTGTTTGCAACAAGTCTTGTTATTGCTGTTTTCTAAACCAGGAGCATTTTATTCAACATCTTAGTCTGGTAGCACTGAAAAAACAGACAGTTATAGATTTTTTGTCAGACTTTAGCAGTTTCCCAAGGCAAGACAGTTACATTGAATAGGTGAGGTGGTTCTGTGGTCCATAGACTGAGTAATAAGCTAGGCAGCAGAAATTATTTTAAAGTGGCCTTTGGTTAAAAAATTTTGAATTTTTTGACATTGAAGTGGTATGTTTTAGTATATTTCGTGGTATTTAATTTAACATTTTGGTTACAACAAAAAGTTGCAGAATTACGCATTGAATACCTGGGGAATAGAAAGAAACGGCTGTTGCCATTTTTAACTTCACTATTGAACACTGATCAATTGAACCTAAACTGCTTGTGAGTACTGGTAGTGTGTTTAAGGTAGTGGTTCTGAGTGCAGTTTTGGTCAAGAAATGGGAATCAAAAGAAACAGTTTTGAAAAGTGGGACTTTTTTGTTTTGCCACAAGTGGTAACTAATAGATGTATCAAAAAGTTATTGTAAAGTGTAATTGGACAGTTCACGTTCGTGATATTATCAAAGATGTAGCAACATGTTTTTCAGACTAAGTTTAGTTTTCAGAATATGTCTTACATGCTTATTTGTATGTTGTAGAACGTCGAAAGAAAAAACAGACTCAAGGTCACAGTCTAGAGATCGTCAACATGAGTTGGCAGTAGATGACATAAGTAAAAGCAAAGAAAAAGCATCTGAGAAGTATGTCTAAATTGGCAAAATTTTTATCATTTTTATTTTTGCCTGCTTTGGCGGCTACAGATGTTGTTGCTGGTCGGACATCACGAAAGGCTATTGAATTGTAAAAATACTGGACATCAGTCTTCGAAAATTACTTGTAATCTTAATGGCTATTGATTCAAAGCAGAAGTTTGTGTGTTCGTATGTGATTGTGAAACTCTTTTTGTCTTTGCTAGGATACGTCTGTGAGACTGCAATACTGTTGCTGCTGTCTTATATGTTAGTATGGTGTATGTAATGTCTAATTTATGTTACCAAAGTTGTTGCATCTGTATCTGAGAAGTGGAGAATATTTAATATATGATCAACTTGTTCTGGTCCTGTGTTTTAGACAGTGCTACAGTTATCTTTGGTTAAATAATGATAGCCATATGTTTTGTGCTTGATTGCGACGATTGTTGGCGGTTTGTCTGCGTGCTGCGCTACAGGTCCAAATGTTTGCTGTACATGAATGACTTCGTTGTGCTTTGCAGTAGCATTAGTTCATGCCAATCAGCTGCCACAGCCAGGATTGTAAAGCGCTTCTTGGCATTGGCCTGAGTCACCTAATCAATGCTCTATCAAGTGGCCTACCAAGCATGTGATAATGAGGCCATACATGAGATGTGCTGCCACCTTGTGAGTCAAACTGTGAGAATGCTACTGTTTGGGTGTTGCAGAGAGTCGAGAAGAACTGACAGGAAACGAAGCCATTCTCGCTCTACGTCCAGAGATCACAGTCGTGACTCAAGAAGCAAGCATCGTCCAAATAAAGAAAGATCACAAGAAAAGTATGTTTTAGTTGTATTTTTTGTAATGTACACATTTTAAGTTTATGTTCAAATCGTCTCTGCATGCATGCATAATTTTTTTGTTCACTTTGACACTGACTTCAAACAGTGCTGCAAAAGTTTGCTTTACAAGACTTTTAAGTACTGTTAGACAGTTCAATTTATAGCGTCAAAAGGGCAAGAACAAGATTATTCTGGGCATGGCAGTTTGCATAGAGCAAATAAATTGATGTACGCAGTGCTGTCAACTGCCAACATTACTCCAAATGTCAAGTAAAGATGTAAAAAAATTCTAAAGTTCTTTCCAAGTCACTAAGCACATAGGCTAACGTTGATCTTTTCTTTTCTTAGCCTGACATTAGTTTAGCATAGGTTTCAACAGAGTCTGCAGCATATCATGCAAGTGCAATGAGGCATCATGCACTGTAGTTGAAATGTACTTATTTTATGACCGTGATCAACGGTGAGTTCTGCCTGGGAATGGTTTTTTGTGCACAGACTTGAGCCACGTTTTGGTCGTCATGCTCGAGCGGAGTGAGATTATGGACACTGCAGTATGAGATAGGTGACGAAAGTAGGTCATGGAATAATGCTTGTTGTAGGTCCAGACGTTGTCGGTCCAGGTCAAGAGAGTCAAAGAGACTGGAAGCATCATCTTCTTCAGCACGGCGAAGGGAAGACTCACATCGTGGGCATACGTCAACATCACGTCAATTACCATCTCCACCTCGGCACTCGCGTCAATCATCGAGACGTTCACAGTCACGTGAGCGAACATCTCGACAATCAAGACGTCGCCGGTCGCGTTCACATTCCACCGGCGACCACCGGTCAAGGTCACACAACCGTCAATCAAAGTCACGTGACCGTAGGTCAAAGTCACGCGACCATAGGTCAGGGTCACGCGAACACCGGTCAGAGTCAAGTGATCGTCGATCAAAGTCACCCAACCGTTCATCAAAATCACGCGACCATCCATCAAAGTCACGTAAAAATCGTTCGAAGTCACGTGATCGTCGATCAAAGTCACAGTCACGCTCTGTAGAGAAGAAGTCACAAGTAGCTGCTGCTGCACGGTTGAATATTGACAAAGACAAACTCCGGGAAATTGCCATGTGAGTTGGCACTGTCGCATCTCTTTTTATTTCTAAATACAATAGTATAGCAAACAAGCATAGATAGCACATTCTCAAACAGTTCTTTATGTCAAACAGCTATTTATGTTAAGTCATACTAAGCCAGTTTTAAAGTATTTTTGCAGAGCATTATTATACTTTGGAAATATAGTTGGCCATGTTTACATCATTACAGTCTTGCTGTGACCACAGACATTGGCATTGTGTATGGCATCCAGAAACGGTGGTGAGAGAATCCTGTGAGGTTTCAAAAAGTTTGGCACGTGGTTACATTTTTTGACTTTTCATTTAGAACCGTGCTTGTTGGCTGACGACCTCAAGACCAAGCTGATTGGCATAATACAACATGCTGGTAGTAATGGTAATAATGCTGGTAATATATTGTTGTTTGTGTTTGCAGTAAGAATGCATATGGTAACATGCCACTTGGTGCCATTCCGCTACCACAGAAGAAGCCAATTGTTCTCTCACTACCAAAAACTCGAGGCAAATCTGTCAAGGAGCTGACAGGTGATCAACTATCTGGACCACATCACATTTTGTCAGCAAATCATTTGCTTTTTGTTTATGACAGTTTCTTTTCTAGTCTATACCGCGGTCCATAAAAAACATGCTACTTTTATTTTTTGAATAGCTCCATGCAGCATTGGCCGATTTTAATAATTCTTGGCCTGCAACATCAGGAAGAAACTTTTGATTCAAATGACTGTACTTTTTGCCACCTCGCTTTAATACTTAATACTTAATACTTTAATACTTTGTGAAATGTAGGTAGCTGAGCCTGTTGCGTGTGGTGCCAACGTTTGCCGTTTGCATTCGCGCTGGAGGAGGACATTTTAAGCACATGCTGTAATAAAGAGGATGTGATGTGACACGTCTGACTTTTTGAGATACAACAGTTGCCAATCATGTTTATCACTTTTTAGTTAATCATTTCTTAGCCAACGCCTGCGCTATTCAGTACGAATTCATTGTTGTAAATGGCCAAACTACGACTTATGCATTTCACAAGGTAATGTAGCGACAGTATTGAAGCAAAATGGCCAAAACTACAGTTGTTTGCATCGAGTTCTTTCCTGATGTCACGTGCCAAAAATTATTAAAATCAGCCAATGTTTCTTGAAGCTATTCAAAAAATAAGTGGCACATTTTTTATGGACCATAGTGTATATGCATATCATTTGAACATGTAGAAGTAACAAATCATGGGTCAAAATTTTAACATATGGCATACACTGAAATTAATTGATTAGTCTTTACTGACAACATTTTTAGACACTACTGTTTAACGTAATGCTCAATAAAAGTTGACAAATTTAAAAACCTAAAAAGTTAAAAACAGTCATTGAAAAATAGATGGAAAATAAAATTAAACTCTCTGGTGCTTATGGAGTGGTGATTTTGGAGGGAGCTCATATATATAGTTAGTTGTTTGTTGGAACTGTCAAAAAATAATGAGCATTTGATGAAATTTTGTGGTTTGTCAGTTCTGATGTCAGATATGCGCCACAGTTTTTATAAATTATGTTAGTGCTATTTACAGGCAGTTTACTTTGCACGGGTTGGATAAAAACACGACCTGCACAGAAACTACTCATACGAGTGAAATTTACAGGTAACCCATACTCGTATGTATGTGAACGGCCGCTATTGAAATACATGCAAACTTGTGTTTGCTGGAACTCGTATACGGGAGCCCGTACAGTGCCAGACTCGTACTCGTGTTTATGTGAACGCAGCCTGACTTGTTGTATGTGTTGATGCAGAGCTTTGTAAGAAAATTACGGAGGAGCCAGCATCAGTGGGCTCTGATGCTGCTGCTGGTCAGGACGTTAACCTGCTCACTGATGAGGATGAAACTGTGTTCACTGCTTCCACGCTGAAGGCAGCCACCGCAGCCAGCATCATCATGAATATCAGAGTCAGTTGGTCTCAGGGTTGTAAGAAACCCGGGTCTGGGTCTGATGGGTTTCTTGGTTTCATTAGGTTTTGGGATTTTAGCTTAAACCAGTTTTTGTAAAAAGGGCCAACTTGATGGGTTTATGGATATCAATGGGTTTTCAGTTATTAGAGTAAGCACTGTTTAACCTTAGCTGAGAAGTCTGTTGGTTGATTTATATGAATTTCTGTTTGCTTCCCACAGCAAATTCGTAGGTGTAAATGTTTCATTAACTTAGTCATTATAAAATATTTCATTTTTACTGGAACGAGAAACTAAAATTGGATTCATTTATTTATTATTATTTATTACACTGTTTAAACACACATTAAGTCATTCACAGTAGTGTAGAATCGCAAGTGTGGGCACAATTAAGTTCAATGTGGTTTTTTAGTGGTGGTTTATTGAGTGTGTGCCAAGATGTTTCAACCCTGGTTTGTTTTTGTCACAGCCCTACAGTCAAATCTTTTGCAGTTTACCTGTTTGTATCGGCTTTGAATATAAGTTCCATGACTGATTGATTGGTGATTATTTACTGTATCTGCTTTGCCTTGTAACTTTCTGACCATTTATGGTTGCATTTTGACAAATATCTTGTGGTCCAGTGTACGGTTAGTGTGTTGTTGTTGTTGTTGTTAGAATGCGAAGCAGCTGCCATTGCTGAGTGCTCAAGAGAAGGCAGCTAAGACAGCCGTGCTGCGGACAGTGTTCCCGGTGTCAAGTGGGAGTGATCACAGGTCCAAGGAGTCAGAGTGGGTCCCTGTCACAACAGACACTACTACTGCTACTCCCTCTGCTGCTGCTGCGAGTACGGACGACAAAGTTTACAATGAGCCTCCTAGCAACGTGAGTTTTTAGCTGTTTGTCTTGAGTGTTTTTTGTTTGTGTGCATAAATAGGCAGTTTATTGCTGTTTAGGTTTCGGTGTTGTTAGTTTGATTTTTTGCTGTTTGCGGTAGTGACAGCAGTATTGTTTTCATCATAGTGGCAAAATTTGTTTTTTTGTTTGTTTTTCTGTCGCCACTATAACACATAAACTGCTGCTCTTAGCTTGACGATATTTTGCATGACCATGTACCTTGACAACTGGAAGAATCCTATTGTGTTTGATGGTCATACAAGATCTTGGGACTTGATTTTCTGATACTTTATAATTGCGAGATAGGATCTTCCTGCTAACAGCTGCCGCTAGATAAGGCTTAGCCTAGGGCTAGGCCGATAGCTGTTGGCTGATGCTGACGTCATTGCTATAGATAGAGCAGAATGCCACATTGGCTACCATGGATGAGGCTTGTGCAAGGTTTGACAGCTTAGTTTGCTGTTGATTTTTTACGCGCGACAGCAGAATGCTTCGCGCGTCTTAGCCATCGTCGAGGTGTTCGTCCGTCTGTCTCACTGCGATATTGCGTCAAAATGGTGCAAGCTAGGATCACGAAATCTTCACCGTTGGCTGGCCCAAGGACTCTAGTTTTTCGTGACAAAATTTCGTGTCCCTGAGTGCAGGGGTTCTCCTTGAACGAGGGCATCAAAGAGGGTTATCCCTTCTAAAAACGTTATTTTGCCGGTATTGGCTCATATAGTGTGAAAACAGCTGCAGATAGGTACAGACATGTTGCTTATCATAACAACCACTGGTCACGGGCTTTTTCTTTTGTTAACATGGATGACTTTGAACGACCTTGAACCCCCGAAAGAGAGGTTTTTAGTGAATTTTTCGCAATTTTTGGCTGCACTGCACATTTCAAGAGTGAATTGCGATGAAATGCCTGAAGATAGACCGAGACAACCTGCGTATGAAATTTTCAGCATTAAACGCAGATTGTAGCAGTTTAAGTGCCAACCCCTTAGGTTCAAGGATGCCTTGCACGTGAGCATCAAATAGGGGTACCCATCTAAAAAGTGATTATTTTACTGATATTGGCTCATTTAGCATGAAAACAGTTGCAGATAGACACAGACATATTATTATCATAACAAATACTAGTGACGAGCTTTTTAATGGTGTCAACATTGATGACCTTGAATGTCCTTTAACCCCCAAAATATGGGGCTTTAGTGTTTTAAAACTGATGCATATTTCAAGAGTGAATTGTACTGACATGGCTAGAGATAGACCTGGACAACCTGTGAACAGGAAATGCTAACGCTGTCACGCGTCTCATGAGCTTGGCCCAAAGTACTTGTTGTTGTTTGTACTAATGCAAGTGGTTGCATGGAAAGACTGAAATGACCTATGAAAGCAACATCTGGGAGCTTTGGAGCTGTGATTGCAAGAGTTCGCTCTCTTCATCTGGTGAATGTAGCACAGTACCAGCTAGCTGCTGAGCTTTAGACTTAAGCCACTTGCCTGAGGCACAGATTCACCCGCATAAACTGACAGCTATAAAGCCACATTCAGCATTGCTGTTTATTCCTGCGGCGCAACTTGTCACTTCATTACTTCCTTTTATTAGAGTGGAAAGACGAGTCAACCTGGTAGTGTATATAATGTATGTGCGTATGTATGCATGTACGTATGTAATTTATGCGCAGTTGGAGAGCATTGTTGGTGAGCGAGTGAGTGCACTGCGCAAGCTGAAGACGAATCCACATGACAAGGAGGCACTTGGCACCATCTTCAACATTCAACAACAGGTCAGTGGCATTGCACGGATGGGTTTAAGGCTAGCTTTCTCAAGGCCAAGGCTACGGCCACGATTTTATTTTGTCCTCGAGCTGTCTCACTGTCATGGTACTGAGTGGTGAGTAAGTGAGAGTGGATGTGCTGGCCAGTGGATCTGTCGCAAGGGAACTTTCTCACTTCTTCACTCAGACCCATGACAATGAGAACAGCTACAAGCAACCATCACTGAAATGCAACTGCAGCTTTTTAGTCACATGTTCTAATTTTTGAGATGCATGCATTTTTCAGCTGGCCTGTCAGGAAGCATTGTCCATCCACCCATCTGTCCATCTTGTTTGGGCTTCTAAAATAAAATGGTGGAGAAAAACTTAAACCAGTGCAAATGTTTCATCTTGCACAGTAACAAGCACATCAATTTTCAGTTGCTGGGACACAGGCCCGGAGACATCTTCATTAGTGATGAATGTCTGGGGTTGCAAAGCAATGTGGCAGATGCAGAAGATATTTTGGGCCTGTGTCCGAGCATTTAGTTGAGACATTCTGTTGTTATCTGCTTATGCAGTAGTAGCCAGAGATGTGCATGAGGCTATTTAAGCCAAGACAAGACACATGAAGCACAGTTTTTTTAAGTCGAGACAAGACACATGATGCACAGTTTTGAGACCAAGACAAGACGAGGATGTTGAGCAATTTATTTAAGGTGAGGCCGAGACAAGACATTAGTACATCTTAAGATAGTCTTGATTCCAAGACATCGAGATCAAAACCACATCCATGCAAGTAGCATAGGCTAACATTGTGTACCTGTGATTATGAACAGATCCCTCAAATGTCCGAACTAACTAACTAACTAAAGCGGATGTCAGATGAATGACAAAGTTGGCCGACTTTTGTGAGCATGGTTTAGTTGCCTGACAAAATCGGCCGACAAAATCGGTGAACTATGACAGGACCAATATTTTTTGTCTGCTACTTTGTACGATATCAGCTAGCACAAGAGCGGAATGCAGATCGCAAAATAATACTTGCGTCACTTTTTTTCTGCATAATGAACGAAAAATAAA
>Ga0209671_1005324_pt1 | contig 12994 bp, 9 predicted proteins | sample WorMetHERISLAND2_2_FD_187401 | JGI IMG/M metagenome (GOLD analysis project Ga0209671, IMG submission 187401) | Marine gutless worms symbiont microbial communities from Max Planck institute for Marine Microbiology, Germany - Olavius geniculatus... | ecosystem: Host-associated > Annelida >... | reverse complement strand
ATACTGCACTCAAAGTTTCAATTTTGCTGTCTCCCGATTTCCCCAAAATGGAGGATTTTCAGCCCCAAGTTTTGTACTTTTGGTGGAAAATTTTCCCACAAGAAGAACTTTTTCCGACAGGCTAAAATTTTTGAGTGGGGGGCACAAATACCACTCCCTGTTTTCTTTTGCAACGACGCCGCTGGGTGACCCGCATATAGACGAATATCAGGGAGACAGCGAGGCCTAAAAAAATTCCCGTGCTTCCGGTTGCAGCCAACGAAAAACTATGGAATGGGGGGCGGAAATTGTTTTCTTTAATTTTTGTTTTTACATCACAACAAGTCGCATAATATTTCACGACAACTCGTAAAAACAAATCAACACCTACCAGATGCAGACGACTTTTTCAGTCCGATTTTGAAAACAAACCAAAAGCCGCAGAAAAATATTTTTGGGAAGATCAAACAATAAAAATTTCAAGGATGCAAAGGAGGGGTACTAGAAACGGACGGCAACCGGAAACGCAGCGGGAATCTTTCTCCGGCCCGAGTAAAAGGTGATCAGACGACGACCTCGCGTATAACTCGTCGTGGTGGCTGCGGCGAGTCGGGTGTTGAAACGCCACTGTCTGAAGCATTGCTACCATTAGCATTACCGCCACTGCCGACTGTGCTACTGGTGGCACGCGGATAAGGCGGAGGACGCACCATGCCGTCTGTTAACACCACAGATGTCACACGTGAGTGGTGTCCCAATAAAAAACATCCCCGACATTATCGATTTTAACTTGCAGACAAATTAAGCAGTGTTAATAATTTATGGTGCAAATATTCCTGACACAACTTGCCATCATATGACATTTCAAGTTCTTATCTCACCCAACGTCTGCTTCTGCACTACTTGGAAAGAACCGAACAAACAAAATATGGGTTGAAATAAACAAAAAGTCAATATATTTCATCTCTCCGAAGTGCAGAAGCAGACGTTGGGTGAGGTGTGAATCGCACCTCACACAACGTCTGCTTCTGCACTCCGGTCGTGCGAAAATGAATAGTCATTTAATGGCCACTAATGTCAGGAATATTCATTATTGTTATTATATTATTTATATCTGGTAATCTTCTTCAAGTTAAATAGAAAATGCCAGGCTAATGGCGGTTTTCGAATCTCATAAGATAAACATCCACTGCAGACTTGGCATTTTCTTTTTAGCATGAGAACATGTAGTATTGTAGGCCTACAATACGGTAATGTTTCAGATAGTAAGTACGGCAATGCTTATAAATACTACTACAATTATACTACTACATTTAATTACTGTTACTGCACTGTGTCCCAATAAAAAAAATCCTTGGAAATGCATGCTCACTGTTAGTTGGTGAACTAGCTGTCGCTACATGGTGTATAGGCCTATATCGTACGGTCATAGGCTTATAGCTGTTTTTCTTGCACGTTTTTGCTGGATGTACTTATGGTACAAGGCTGTGTCAGTCTGTCTACTGTGGCTAAACGGTACGTGTTAACGGAAAACTGTCAGATCAAGCAAATAGGGCTGCCCGACCGCTACCATAAAAACTGCAGAATTCAACTACTGGTTGTTCTTATGTTTTGCAAAATAAAGCAAAATCGAAAAAGTGATGATGATGCAGTAGCCTGTACAAACGGTAGAGTCAAAGCTTACAGAGTGCAGACTGTTCAATTGGAACATTATGCAAGTAAAAATCTTGACGGCATGTCCTATGCAAAATAAAATTAGATTAGGACGTAGGAACGTTGATCATCGGTCATATTTTAGGCTGTTAAACAGTCAAAATTCCAATCGAATTTTAATCCATTAACTAAATGGTGGGTATGACTCCATCGACTATTATGCCTCCGCCAACATGTGACAACTACAAAGCCAAAAAGTGCATTTTGGGGCATATCTGACCCCACCATGACCTTGACCTCTTGACCCCAAAATCTGATGTGTTCATCCTTGCCCCAAAGATCGTTAGTGGTGAAAGTTTGGTCAAATTCCGTCAACAAATACCCAAACTATCTTACCTTGCTTCCAATGTTTATTCGGGACTCACGCACGCACGCACAGACGAACACTCTGGAAACATAATGTCTCCGGCCTCTACGTTGGCAGAGGCATAATAGGCCTAATCGATTAACTTCTTAACGGCTAATCGATCAATTAAACTTTAATTTCTGCAGCCTTATAACTAATGATACTAACTATTATGTGGCGTGGAGAAGGTGTTGTAGGTTCCATTGCCAAGTGGAGCATGTTGCCTCAGGTCAAAGTCATCTAGGACTGGATTATCATATCCACCCATCCATAGGCCATCTGACGCCGGTGGTAGACCCAGTGGTTGTTTGTCAATCAGATGACCACTGCCATCGTTATGAGCACGTTCGATCACACTCATTGGACTCAGTGTGCTATAACCACACACACTATAGTCATAAGTTAGTAATAATAATTAGGCCTAGCTAGTAATAATAATAGTTAGCAGCGGCAAGGAAAGTCTCAAAATACGCTATCCTTCCATCCTCTTGTATATTTCAGCCTGTAGCTCTGGAAACTCTGGGTCTAATTAACGAGTCAGCAATTTAGTTTATAGAGGACTTTATAGAGGATTTTAGTATATAGGGATAAAATAAAATAAAAGCAATAATAATTATTATTATAATTAACACAAATGCCAATATCTATGGCACCATAAAGGCCCGTAATCACGGCACTGCCATTGTAAAGGAGCGTACAATTGTCGAGTTGAGTCACATCATAGGTGTGAATTGACTAATAGCATTTACCAATCTTTGTACAAAGCCGATCAGCTTGAGCCAAGAGATTAAGTAAATAAGTAAGTAAGTAAATAATTCATAAAGCGCCAAAGTCTCAGAAAGAATCAGGTATTAATTATATACTTTGTACAACATTCACCATCGCCATTTATTATTAGGCAGAACTGATCTAGATTTCGCTTATAGCTACTCATTTCTCCGTCGCGTGGTCTGTCTGTCGTCTGTCGCATTCGTGCATGACACTGCTTAAACCGTTTCATGGTTTCAGATGCCATTTGGCAGGTACACTTGCAGAGTCCAGTGATACGTTCGATCAAATGGGGATCCGTGCCCAGGAAAAGTGTGATTTTGGAGCTGAACTCCTGGCCAAAACTTGCACTTGTTTACTTAGGATTCGATAGGGGACAGCATCGATCAGCGATTTCGCATTTCACTGAATTCCTTCAGTCACTTGTTATTTTTACTCTGCTAGAAAGCTCATGTTAACTTAATGATCCCACAGAAGGTAGGAAACTGAGTTATTCTGGATAAACAACATTGTCATTAAGATAATGATTATGATGATAAAATTATGACTTGGTGTTGTTTTATAATAACCGAGATTATTTCTGTTTTCTAACTATCATACATAATATTGGAGCAAACTCACATTTCCGGTGTATTTCTCCGTAGTCCTACAAATACAAATACAGATACAACAAACAAACTGACCTAACAGACAGTACGGACTAATAATGTTTCAACCAGAGCTGTTAAGCGATTGTTTTAGTCACATTAAACGCATTGTGAATAATTATTTCATTTGGTGCAATAAAGGCCAATACTTTGCTTGTGCTGAACGCAATCATGGGAGAAAGGCAAACTCGCATATCGCTGATAAATGCTGGCCGAAAACATATATTAGCAACAGAACGTGGAAAGAAGTCGAAAACTAAAATCGACAACAGAAACAGGTGAGATAAAACACTTCGTGCGATTTTGGTCGTTTTGACTGTAAGTGCCGCTAGTTTTGATCGAACTAAGTATAAAAGTATCAACAAACGGCATTAGTGCCACTGCTGAAATTGCGGGTGCAGGAAGCCTCTTTAGGTTCCAAGGCTCCGCTGGGTAAGCTTATATATGCATCTTTATTCACCATGAAAGGTAGCAAACAAATACAAAATAAAAGAAAAGCTTAACTAATTACAGTTCATACAGTTCATATAGTTCGTATTTTCACACAGAACATAATAGGCCCACCGACAGCGACACGCATCGACAGCAACAACTATGACAAACCCTTTTTTACTATTATTGCTCCCCCAACTCGTAGCTGGTGGAAAGAGGCTCGTTGACATCAGCGTTCCACTGACAATTTCTACATCTGCCACTGCTGAGGTGGAAATTTATAATAGCATTAATTTTATTCAATAAGTCAAAAGTTATATAAAAACTGACTGCCTCAACCAAACTATCAATCGATTGTTCAATTAATCACTAAAACTGCACACAACATTATAAGACAGGGACACAGTATAAAACATACAAACATAAACATTAATAATAACTTTTGATGTACTGATATCAGTAGAGGATTTTTTTAGAACTTAAAATTGTATTTAATACTTATTTATGATTTTGTTTGTTCGTTATTTGGCTTGAAATGATTTGAAATTAAAAGATGCTATTCCAGTTGTGAATATATATTTGGGCTAAAAATTTAGATTTTTTGCAGTACGTTGATTAGAAATTTAAAATTGAGATTTGATTTGTGATTTGCCCATCACTGACTAACATATGAACTGACGAAAAGTAATAAGTGAAATTTTGATGCTAAATGGACGTCGAAAAATAGTAATCCCAGAAGCACTGACTGTCGGATCGTTGTTTGGAGCGGCGTCGTCGCCAGCAGCAAAGAACAATGAGAATAATGAGCAGTATGATAACAACCCCTCCACAGACACAGACCACGATGATGATTGTCTGTACTGGGAGACCGGCGCTTGATGACACTACTACAACAACAACGACAACAACTAGTATTAGTAAACTTAATAGTCTACAACTACAATGTCAAAAAAACCGGACTCTAATATATATTTTCAAATAATGCCAACAATCCTAGTTCAATATCAACAAATTTTGGTACAAAGAATCGTCATAATTTATAATCTATAACTTATAATTTATAATTTATAATCTATAATTTATAACCCACTTAACAGCACTTGTTATATTATGTAAAAAGTTAAGAACAGAGTACCAGCTGCGGTTTTTCTGTGGGACCTGCTGTGAGGGTAACTGCATGAAACAATAAAGCCAGTCACTGAATTTCAGGTCATTTAACATTACAATGTTAACAAATTGTCGACAGCGACATTGCGACTATCAAACTAGCCAGTACATCATACTTATATCAGTCAAACTGCTGTTCCTTTACTCGGACACAGGTCCGGAGACGTCTTCTCCATTCGTGACAAAAGTCTACGATCGCAAAGCATATAGCCAAGAAAAAGAACAGCAGGTTGAATATTTATTGTCAATGCTGACTACGACTATACGTCTTTGATTCTACGGCACTATACAGTTGTGTTTTGATTTATTGATTACTTGACTTGAGTTTGGCAAAACTACGATAAGTAACGCAAGGGATTTTTTTTATTATGGAACACGGTGTATATACTAACTGAAGGTAGCATTGCGAGAGGGTCCGCAGACGTCAGATCTTCCTTCCACACAAAACGAGACTTGTACAACGTCGACGCTATCGATGTCTGCCGGCGTCAACTGAACCAAACTGATACCATCAGGCTGCACGCTCACGTCTGGGGTGGTATGATTACAGCGCAGCTCATTGGTCGTCCACACGTCACGTGACAGCAGCCGCATGCGCACACACAGAGCGGTGTTGAAGGGTGTATGAAACGTCACAGAACCAGTGTCTGCGTCGTACTGCACGTTCACTGGGCGTTCCAGAGTTAGACCTAGAAACACAGTTGATATAAAGCTACATTACAAATACAACCACTTTTTAGCATCAACGAAGTTACTTCACGTTAAGCCGGAGATGGATGACTGCACGCGGGGCACCGTCTTCGTATCCAACCAAGCCACTCGAGCAACTCAGCCTGGCCATCCCTCCATGAGTACCGGTAGGCAAAACGAGTACTCGCTATGGTTACAGCAACCGCTGGAAAAAAACGGCGAGTTATGCGTAACAGTAGAATCTTTTACCAGAACTGCTAGCATACAGAACCAGTCGGTTAAAGGCGCTGACCGTTAGCAGAGCCGGCCATCCGGTCAACTTGGGCTGTATGCTAGCTTAATTTAATTAAAACCTCGTCGGCTCAATTAAAGCGCCGAGAAGGCTACGCGAAATTTTTTTCTTTTTTCTTCTTCTTCTGCAGTTTTGGACGCCAGCGCTTCACAGTAAAAATTATGCATAAATAACGTGGGGTAAAAATGAAAAATAAATCCTCACATGCTGACCTTAGCTTTGATTTTTGACCTTTCATCTGTTTTAGAACTCGCTACGTATGTTCAATCTCAAGTGTATTTTTTATTAACTTACCCCATCGTTATGTAATTCTTTAGCATACATGTGGACTTCACATGTTGGCATATGGACAAAAAATCAACTGAAATTCTGAATCCGTTATTATTCAACTAATAAAACTAGTGATGCTACTAACCCTGAGTTACAGCAGATACACTTCTAGAGGGTTGCCCATCACCAAGACTGTTTCTTGCGTAAACGGACAGAACATAGTGCGTTGACGGATTCAAGCCTAAACATGCCGGAAAACCCAGCAATAGTAAGAAATTAACCACACAATGCACCATTCTGTGGGACAAATCATACACATCAACAGACATTTCTGCTTCTGTAATGAGCTAAATGCAATTAGCAAATGCTGCACAGTTGAGATTTTTTGTGACACAACATCGTGATTTTGTATTTTTAGAAATTTAGCACTGTAATATCTAATGCGTATTGAAAAACATGGACAAGAACTTTATGAACAATGTCTCTAAACTCTAGAGCATTTAGTTCTTATTTTGTGATTGTAGGCTATATATGTTGACTATGACTTATCTGATTGTGCACAGACAGACACACGGACACAATGACATCCAGAAAAACCAGTCGGCCTATCTCTGCCATTCCCTTCGTTCACTTGGCGGAAATGCCAAAGTATCATCATGAACAAAGCACTTGTTAACCTGCAGGGCCTTGTTGTGTAAAAATGCAGGGCCACCACATAAATTTTACGAAACTAATATAATACAAGAAACAAAAAATGTTACTAGGGTGGGACTGACCGTGCTGGTTGTCACTGACCTTGAAGGTCATTCAAGGTCGATGATTTTTATTTTATCTGAAAGGGTGTATGCCACATCCTATAGGCGTACTATAGCTGGACGTAGAAAAAACACACTTATGTAGACAGAACCGCATAATTACCCCCTGCTACGCGGTAACTGGTAGGTAATGAGAGCTGTAGACGATCGTGTAAAACGTGCTGGGTGTATGTGTGAACGTCAGCAAAGAGAATGTTATGGTAAATTAGAGAAATAATTAAATTAGCTATTTTAGTAGGTTAATTAGCATAATTAATTAATTATTTAAAGCTAGGGTTGAGAAAGCAGCCAATAGGAGGCCTAATTCGGCCCCTAAGGCCCTACTATAGTGCAATTTAGGGTTAGGGTTACCAAGGCGTACTATAGCCGGACACATGTAAAGGTACCAGGGTGTGCCAAAAGTGGGCGGGGCCTCCCACTGTGAAGGTAATTGAAAATGATTGACACCTGCTGTGATCCAGAAATGATATTTCATATCTACTGCCCTATCTCTCACCGTTTCCGAGATGGTCAGTTTTCCATTCAAAATGCACATTTTTTCTACACCCCGCATTGATTCAACCACCAAGTTAAAAATGTTTCCCTTAAAGTAGATCGCTGAAATTTTGCATACCCGATTTTAACTCCTACGCCTAATTATTCATGTAAAAAGTTTTTTCTATGCACTACCCGTTAGCCACAATACATCCATTACAGACAGACAGACAGACGACTACCGTAGCAAAGGGCCGGACTTTTTAGATTACAGCTTAATGGTCGGCCCAATAAAACTCACCACAAATTCAGCATTACAACTGTACGTAATTTTGCTGCTATTACCTGATTTGATACATGGCTTTTTGAAATCAGAAAAGAATGGAACACGCTGCACTGAGTGACCTGACCTTTTCCTCAATGTTGCAAAATGCCATAAAGATGCCCCAGCAGTGCCACATCAGGTCAAAAAAATGTTGTGCTGCTGTCTGACATTTTGGGGCCTACAAAGATCCCATTTTTGTGGGAGTCCTGTTCAGCGGAATACGCTGGGCAAGCCTAAATCCGCCTTTGCATACTTGTGACATTAAAGTTGTGTGTAGCGCCGGCGGATCTGTGACTAGGACTGTGCATTGACGAGGAAGCAACAACAACTTTGAACTTTTGTTGATATCCGCCGTCGAAACCAGGCGTCCAACTTAACTCAATCGACTGCCACGTCACCGACTTGACCGCTAGATTCTCAGGTGCATCCGGATACGCTGCAAACACACCAAATTAGTAACAGTAATCAATGGCGTCATGGCAAAATTGGGGAAGAGGCGGGAAAGGTAAGAGAAGATAGGGGACAAAGGGCAATTGTCAGTAAAACTGTAAAACTGCTGTAACGGTAACTGTGCCTACCTTAACTACAGAATCCTAAGCTGTATAAGAAAGCAACTGATGTAACGCGACGTAAAACGTCCCAAGCAAACGTTAAGCACACCCGCATATCACCACCAGCACAATCTCCTCTGCCGGAAAATTACAAGTTACTGCTCCCCAATGCAGTGCTATGTAATCCTCGAGATCAAGGTTTTGGTCTTGAGGTGTCTGAGAACAAAAATAAAGACCTAGTCTTGGTCTTCGTCTTGAAAAACGTCTTGTTTACTTCACTGTGCTACTCTGAACGAACGACGCCGCTGGTTAAAGCGCGTACAGAGCCACTTAACTGAACTGCACTAAACTGAACTTAACTGAAGTGAACTGGCATGGTTCAGTTTTTTTTACGCCAGTAATGCATTACAGTAAGCACCGTCCAACAGCCTCGATGACTACGTGACTACGCACACGTACGCGTCAACCAAGGACCCAAAGACCAATGGGTGAGCATCTATATTCTATACTATCCAGTCGACTGTCCCACCAGGATTGCCACGTCTCGTCGGCCATGATTCGTTCCCATAACGCATGTGACGTCAGTTTGTCAAAAAGTAAACCCTCAGTTCAGTTCAGTCTGTAGGCTACACGCCTTTAGCGACTGACTTACTTTTAACCGAGAGGTTGAAGTCGGTGACGTTGGCGGCGAAATCATTGCGTGCAGTGCAAGAGTAAACACCCAGGTCGTCTTGCTGGACGTTATTGATCGTCAGCTGCGACACGTGCGTAGACGCCCGTCCCGACACGCGCGTTGACGCACGGCTTGGCTCCGAGACGCTGTACTTGTTACGGTCGCTGACAGCCAATGAGGTGTAGTTTCTGAACCACGTGATTGTGGGGCGTGGCCAGGCGCGCGCCCTGCACTCCAACAGCGCTGATTGGTCGACGTCGACAGCCAATTTCACGTATGACTCGCGCATTATTGGCCCATCTGTACAGAAAGGCAGACACACTGACGTTGGACTTGCAATCATGAGGTTGCTGGTTTAACTCCCGATGGGGTTGCTATCAAGTGATTAGTACTTAGATGGATAACTGTCTGCAAACAGGTAAACCACATCGATATATGTATAACCAACAGCAACGTCAACTCAGCCTTCCATCCTTCCGGGGTAAGTAAATCGAGTACCAGCCTGTCCAGCTGGGATTAAGATGAGACAGGTTCACCTATGTTCGGTGGTGACAGGCAGCTGTAGTGGGTCATTTTTTGGCACACCCTGTATATTTCAATACACAATAAATATTAGTTACAGTTTTTCTTCTTTTCATTTTGTGCTCTTTTTGTATTGTTTTTTTTCTGTCTACCTAAGGATAAAAACATTAACGACAACGCTGACAAGCAACTGTAAAAATGGCAGAAACAGTCACCGACACTTTGATGACATATTGGAATGGACGAAATAGTGAGCTGAATGTTGCTATAGGTCTACGTACAGTGTACAATGAGCTGCATGAACTGCGCAGCTGGTGACTGGAGACCATCTGACACTGCAGCAGAGACGTTCATGCTGAGATGACATTCATACTGACCCTCGTCATCAGGCCTCAACGACTGCACGTACGGACTCCGCAGCGAACCTGCAGAGTACACATATTTCAGCCTCATTCCGTCACGAACTAAAAACAAAAATGTTTATCAGGGTGGGCATATCTTTATTAGCATGCTTGTGACTACTTGTAACTGCAAAAGTGCGTACAGAGCGACGTAGGCTAACTGAACTAAACTAAACCGACCCACTTTAAAATTTGCACTGCCGCTGACGGGTGTTCGGCCACTTTTAAAACGTGTAAGAAAACTTACAGAGCAGGCAAACACCAATCTGTGGCGGCACCAGCCACGAACTCTAAACTGGGTATGCTGAATCCAAGCCATAACGACTATATGGGGTCTAAAGCGCTCCCCCAGCGGGTCTGGGCAGAGCCCGGCCGTCAAACAGTTTCTAGGGTTATTAGAGTGAAAATGTTGTATTTGGTGAACAATCGTGAAATTATGCCACAACCAACAATAGAAGTTAGGTTGCCACGTTGCCAGTGCTAAAAAAACTCAAAAGCACTAGAAACGAAGTTGACACTATGACGCTACCTTGCCACGAAAGAGTGGAGACGACAATGTTGCTGTAAGTGTCCATAGATCTCACAGAACTTGCGACAGTGTACCAGCTCGCACCTGACCCATCGATCGTCTGGCCGTCCTTGGTCCATGCTATCAGTGGCGCCGGGTTACCTCTAGCACTGCAGTACATGTTCAACTGACTGGTCGCGTTCACTTGCACGTTATGTACCGCTGGCAGACTAGATTGGGTCCAGCGTGCAGGCTCTGAAACAACAGCAACAACCATGTGCTTTATTTGTAAAACAAGAAGCCCAGCTGCTGATGAGTAGCCGACCGTATTGCTTAAATCCATAGGCCAGCAAATGCGAACGTAATTTTTTACTCACTTGCATAACCTACGAACATAAACTTTCAGACGCTTCTCAAAATATTACCAGTAAGCAATTCGTAAATAAGTGCTTGGGTAACAGATAAAGCCTGTGGCATAAGCTCGACCTAATGGCAGCCCAAAAGAAGTATCAGTATTGCCAATCCAAACGCCAAAACCGTTGAAAGAGAAATGCATGGGGATAAGATTTCACATGCACGGCTATGTCTGTGACACAAAAGCTAACAATATCCCTCTCAACAGACGACTATATTGTAATCTCCCCCAACGGGGTATAGGGGGGAGTTCCTGACTAAAACGCCCTTGCATATTTGCACTAAACAGAACGAATGTTAATGCAATTTGCATTTGTTTACACAAAACGGGAACAAAGCGTGCACATATTCTTGAGTGATTTAACGCTACTGGTTGGGGTTCGGCAACAGGTTGTGAATTCTTCCTCAACCGTGTAATACCTGCTAGGCTTATATGTAAAGGTAAAGTCGTACGGTCCATCCCGAGCCTTAATGGCCAATCCACACCTACGACAGAATTCAACTGCACTGCTGAGTCAGCGTCATACGTGTTAGGTCTAAATTGGCTATAAGACGCATAATCTCAAACTCAAAACAGCTGCTGATTGATTATATTTTTATTTGGTTTCGTTAGGCCTTAGTCAGACACCAGTTTACACTGTCAGACCACGAATACAGGCTAGTGCATCGTGCGGTGTGCGCTTTCGCTGGTAAACCTACTCGTTGCATCTACCCAAGTGGGATGGCCAAGCCGAGTTGATCTACAGTTTTCCAGTAAAATCAGGGCCAAGCCAAAAAGCTGGTTTACATAAAAACCTCAACAATGAAAATTTAAATTTCTTTAGGTTTTTTATTTGTTTTGCAAATTATAATACAAATCAAATGTAATTTTATATTTAAATGGTCACGTCACTCACTTAACAAAAACGACATAACAAGAAGAATGGTGTGTAAAATGTTCTCTTTAAGTCATAAATTTGTGTCCATCTCTTTTGTACACTAAAACCCTAAAAAAATTTAAATTTCTAAAAAAGAGAACAGCTCACCAATGACATTAAGAGAAACGCTGGCTGGTTGACCAGAACCAACACGATTGACAGGTGAACAGGAGTAAACTCCAGAGTCCGAGAGACCAACGCTTGCAAGTCGCAACACATTTCCACTTGGATACCTGGTGACATCACCCTGCTTCGACCAGGTTAGAACCGACGCAGGCACACCTACAAGCAGCCACAGAAACCGTGAGGTAATTTGGCAAAAGGCGAAATCATCGCTCCTCGTTTATATTTGCCAGGTGGCAGCATAAGAGTGACAATTGCACGTTTTGTCTGCGGAGTTCGCCCACAAAGTTTCAAAAATCCTCCTTTCCCCTAACGAGTCAGAGACGACATTTAACACAATGAGTCATTGGACTCCGCAGACGTAAGCTCACCTGCCAAGTGGCATAGACAAATCCGCCAAACTCAAACGATTTAAACAAAAATGCACAAATGTCACAAACGAAAGACGTACAGATGACAGACAGACATAGAGACTGACCATGCTGTAGAGAAATGTTTAGGAATAGGCGGAATCGCTTGCGCTGCATGAAGCGACTCCGCCAAATAATACAGTACAAACGATAAATAATTGTGTACGACGAGTCTGACGTGCTCCTTGTTTAAAGATTTTACTGACTTCAACGATTTTGTATTTTTATTGTTTTTATTGCTTATATAGGCCTAATACGTCCTATTTTAGTCCGTTTTAGCTGATTTTATTTATATTAAAGCATTTGACAGATTAACTCATTATTTATCTATAATATATTTACACTATTCATTTAACCAATCATCATCTGTTAGCCTACAGTTGCAACAAATAAACGCAATTCTTAGCCTCAGTTGTCTTAGCTTCAGTGTTCGATTTGTCCAAAAAACAGTGGGGGGTCGCCGGCTGGGAGCGCCGAAGGCGCGAGAGTGGAGGCGCCGCAGGTGCCGAGAGGGGTGAGGCCGACTAGGGGGTCTGGGGGAGGGTCGTGAGCTCCCC
>Ga0209671_1005322_pt1:0-7500 | contig 12994 bp, 6 predicted proteins | sample WorMetHERISLAND2_2_FD_187401 | JGI IMG/M metagenome (GOLD analysis project Ga0209671, IMG submission 187401) | Marine gutless worms symbiont microbial communities from Max Planck institute for Marine Microbiology, Germany - Olavius geniculatus... | ecosystem: Host-associated > Annelida >... | reverse complement strand
TTACAAGTATAATTGAATCAGATGCCTTATAAATCAACACAAATGAGTTTTTGTTGCTGTGGTTATAGTTTGATTTTATGTTTACTGTAGCATCGAGACATCACCACTGAAAAATGCGATTTATTCATCTATTTGTTAACTTATCAAGCACAAAGAGAACATAAAACGAATATAGTACAAATTTAACATATCCAGATAATCAGTATAATTGCATTAGAAGTCTTATAATTTGATACTAAGAAGTTTTTTGAACAGGATAAGATTCGAATCGGACAATTTTTTGCAGCAGTAGGACCTAGTATCCCAGCATTCATCACTTGAACCGAGATCAAAATTTGATCGGTGGTCAGATGGCCGTTCAGAATTGAACGAAGATTAACGCTTGGACCGCTTTGGTGCAACAAAACTTACGGCTGAATTAGGATTAAATTCCAATTTGACCCCGAGTTCAAAATTGAACGACGTTGGTGCAATGCACTGTTAGTAGTTGTGGTTGTAACTGTTGTTTTTTTAGTCGTAGCTGTAGTTGTACTTGTTGTAGTTGCAGTAGTTGTAGTTCAGCTCTTCTGTCAGTCAAACAATTACCGCATGTGTTCATATTGTTGTGAAGGTTGAGGGTAAAGGTCTAGTACTTGCTATAGTGCTTCTGAAATGAGTTGGACTCGTGACCAGAAGTGCTTTACAATCTTAGATCTGGCAGCTTATTGGCATGAGCTAATGATACCACAGCGCTGTATGTAACTGTTCGTTGCCCACATCAGCAAACAGTTGGACCCGTGGTTTGCAGTTAGCAGACATACCACCATCCCAATCAGCCACAGTAGTAAAGTAAGTAAGTAAGTAAAATGTAAATTTATATAGCGCGTGTCGTTAAATTAACCTCTAATGCGCTAGGCCTTCACCCCAGAGCCCGAAGCTGTTACTCATTTTCCATCCTGCTGAGGGTAGGAGGCTGAGTTGACATGAGTATGACATAGGTTAGCAACTTACTCAAGGTTGCTTGCAAATGACCGGCACATAGGTGTGAAGAACTTACTGGTAGCAGATTGGCTGGGAGTCGAACCAGTGACCTCTTGGTCACACAAATCTAACCCCTCTAATCACTAGCCATCAAGCTACCAGTAGTTGTACTACTACATACTACTACAAGTACTGCTACTACGTGTGTGTGTGTGTGTGTGTGTGTGATGCCTGTATGCCAAGTAGCTTGCAAAGTTGCTGGTGAGATATGGAGCTGACGTGAATGCTGTCAATCATGTAAGAAACACTGCACTTCATGTCGCCTGTCAGTCTCCACAACTATATACCACAGCCTTTTACCTTGTCACGGTTGGTAGCAGTAGTAGTAGTAGTAGTAGTCATATTAGTCATAGTAGTCGTCGTTGTCATCACTGTCGTAGCAGTATAGTCGTCATCATAGTCGTCGTCATACTAGTAGTAGTTGTTGTAGTAGTCATAGTGGTGGTATTCATAGTCGTCGTTGTCATCGAGGTTGAAGCCTAGTGGGCAGAATTTTACCACTAGAGAAATTGGTGTGTTTTATTGAATGTTGTTAGTACTTTGTTGGTTTTTACGCTCGATAGCAGAATGCTTCATGCATCTTAGCCATGGCCTGGGCGTCTGGCTGTCTGTCTGTCTGTCTGTCCATCATACTGCTGTATTGTGTTAAAACGGTGCAAGCTAGGATCACAAAATTTTCACCATGGGCTGCCCCAAGGACTCTAGTTTTTTTGTGACAAAATATCGTGCCCCCAGATGCGAGGGTTTCCCTCGAACGAGGGCGTCAAAGCGGGGTACCCCTAAAAAGACGTTATTTTGCTGTTATTGGCTCGTTTAGTGTGAAAACGGTTGCAGATAGGTGCAGACATGCTGCTTATCATAACAAGCACTGGTGACAGGCTTTTTAGATTTATCAACATCGATGACCTTGAACGACCTTGAACCCACCAAAAGGGGTTTTTAGTGAATTTTTTCAATTTTTGGATGCAGCACACATTTCAACACTGAATTGCGACGAAATGGCTGGAGATAGACCAAGACAACCTGCGTACGAAATTTTCAGTACTAAACGTAGATTTTAGCAGTCCAAGTCCCGACCCCCTAGGTTCAAGGAGGCCGGCGCAGGCGAGTGTCAAAGATGGCTACCCCACTAAAAAGTGGTTATTTTACCGATATTGGCTCGTTTAGTGTGAAACTGTTGCAGATAGGCACAGACATGCTGCTTATCATAACAAGCACTGTGACAGGCTTTTTAGATTTATCAACATCAATGACCTTGAACGACATTGAACCTTCCAAAAGGGGTTTTCAGTGAATTTTTCGCAATTTTTACATGCAGTTCACATTTCAACACTGAATTACGACGAAATGGCTAGAGATAGACCAAGACAACCTGCGTATGAAATTTTCAGTACTAAACGTAAATTTTAGCAGTCCAAGTCCCAACCCCCTAGGTTCAAGGAGCTCAGCGCAGGCGATCATCAAATATGGCTACCCCTCTAAAAAGTGGTTATTTTACCACTATTGGCTTGTTAGCGTGAAAACGGTTGCAGATAGGCACAGACATGCTGCTCATCATAACAAGTAGTAGTGACAGACTTTTTATTGGTTTTTAGTGAATTTTTTTGGCGATTTCTGGCTGAGTCAGACATGTTAAGAGTAAATTGCATGGAAATGGCTGGAGATGGACGTGGACAACCTGCGTATGACATTTTTAGCATAGAACATACATTTTTAAGAATCTAAGTTTTGATCTCTTAAATTCAAGGAGTCTTCCATACGGATGCCTCATATTTAAGTACTCTTTCAAGACGCACTAATATCTTATTGCTGTACACTGATTGCCGAGGTGGCAGGACCGCTGCTATCGCGTATCACATGAGCTTTGCTCAAATTACTTGTTGGTTTTGTCGAGCTTTTGATATAGCAAAACATTCTGCAGTGAAAATGCAGCGGATGATGACGATATCGATGTAGTATGGTAGTAGTAGTAGTAGATGTTGTTGTTGTAGTCAGTCTTTACTGCTGCTGCTGCTGTTGTAGTATTTGTTGTTGTCGTTTTTAACAGCAAGGTGCTAACGTTGAGTTGTGGAATGCTGCGGGTGAAACTGCGATACAAATGGCAATAAGACATCGGTCAACGTTCACAGCGACGATGTTGATTTATGCTTTGTCTGACCTTGCCTTTATGCACCACATCTCATCACAGGTCAGCATTGTAGTAGTAGGGGTAGGAGTCTGAGTTGGCAGCAGCATCAGTAGTAGTATTAATATGGTAGCTTGTGTATACTTGCAGTCGGCAGCTTGGCCCACTGCACACTATAAGGCACAGTGCAGTGGGCACATGTAAGCTAAGTGGACAGATGGCTTCATAGCATGTCGCCTCTACACATAACGACATTTTTGCTTGTTGGCTTGAGACCTTGAGTACTACAACTCAATATTAGTAATAGTAGTAGTACTAGTAGTAGTCTGTTGTGTGTGTTGTTGTAGTTGAATGGTGTACTTAGCTCTTCGGTGTGGTCTCGACTAAGAATGATGTCGTGGAGACATGGAAAAAGACTTGAGCTCATAATGACTGCTGATGATAACAAGTGTGATAAAACTGCTGATCTGAAGCGACCTTTATTGGGCTTGATTCGTACCAGCAGATCTCATGAGTCTCTCCCAGGTAACTCTTATAGTAGTAGTAGTAACAGCAAGCAGGCTGCAGCAGTATTAGTAGTAGTAATATAGTGGCTTGGTAGCGTGATGGTTATGACATTGCACTTATGATCAAGAGGCTGTGGGTTCAACTTCAGGTTGGGTCATTCTCTGGTGGTGAGTGTCTGAGTGTCTGCAGATGGGTAAACCATTACGAACATCCAGGTCAACTCAGCCTTCTATCCCTCTGCGGTAGGTAAATCGAGCACTGGTCTATCTGGCTGGACTGCTGGAGTGATGCTATGTAGAGTGTAGCTTTGAGATGGGTTTCAGCGAAGAGCTATATAACATACCCTCTTTAACCTTCCTGCCCTGTTAATCTTTTTAATACTGAAGGCTGTTTAATGTTCAAACATATTCCGGTTTTGCGAGGAGCTCCAGTTTTCTTCAGGATAACTTTCTCGTAACAACGTAACATAATGTACATGTAGTAGCATGTAGTATGTTGTGTGTTTGTTCAGAACTTGAGACATGACAGTAATAGTTGTAGTATAGTAGTGGTGGATCAGTGGTAGTGGTGATTAGAACCCTAAGCCGCCGCCGTAACCGCCGTCGCCGAAAAATTTTTTCGGTTAGCCGCCGCCACCGAAAAAGTTTATGGCTAAGCCGGCTTGGCTAAGTCGGCTTAACTGATAGAAGATTTTATGCGTAACCACCAGAAAAAAATTCGGCTAGTCGAATTTTGTCAAATTGACGTCACGCGAACTAGTCCTTTAACTGCCTGCATGCATTGCAGTGACGTCGTTTGATGCTGACCACTATCTGAATTCATGTATCCCAGAGGAGTTAAAAACAATTTTAGGACACTGGCAAATTCATGAATAGTCGTCTCCCATTTTGAGTAAAATTGCTTAAGTGTAGCTTACTTCGGAATAAGCTCGTCATCAGTGCCTGTCGATTGCATGTTCAGCACTGCGGGACTCATATCAAATGACAAACGATCGTCCATCGGGCCAGAAAAACTGAAATGAGAGTTGGTCATGAAAACTTTTGAGTTTGTTACAATGGACTGTGACTACGTAGTGCCTATAGCTGAGTCCAATAATAACTTTATAAGCCTGTAGCAGAATCGTGTATTTAGGCCTATCTATGCACGTATTGCCGTTACTTTTCAACCTAAAACAATGGACATTTCTTTAGTCTTGCAATTTTTTTTATAATTCAGTTGATTACGCTGACTTAATTTTATTTCACGTGACCTGAAGGACAGATCTCTTCGACGAATAACTGCATAGCAGAAGCTTTCTAGTGCATTTTTGTTAGTTAGCCAAATTGTATTGAGAAACAAGAAAAGTGCAAAATTTAAAGTGTGAGCTAAGGTAGTCTTACGTCTCGTAAGCTTATAGCACCACTGCACCAGTATAGTTATAAGGGTTAAAAAGCTGAAGGTACTGTATAGCTCTTTATAGGAAACCCATCACAGAGCTACAGAATGTCACCTGTCGTATGGGATCACACCTGCTACCCGACATAAGGTGAACGTGCCTCGCCTTAACCCCAGCCAGATAGGCTGGTACTCGATTTACTTACCCCCGGAGGGATGGAAGGCTGAGTTGACCTATAGGTGGCTGGTTAAATACCGAGATGATTTACCTGCCTGCAGACAGTCACCCATCCAAGTACTAACCAGACCCAGCGTAGGTTAATTTTGTTGATCGGACACAATGTGTTACCACTACACTACGCCACCAACCATAAAAGTCGAGTAATTTCTAACTAGCCTACAAATTGTAACAACGATGTGTGTGTGGCATTGGAGTTTTTTCTGAATTGGTGCTTCATTCACGTCTGGTGATGGTGTTGGTTGCAGTAGAAATGGTAGTGCAATAGTAGTGTTGGTGCGTGTGCGCTGTGTTGCAGATATGACAGCATTGAGTTGCTGCGAGCTGGGCAGTGAACAACTTCGCAGCATCGATGATGTGTTTATTACATCACGTTGATGTCATGGTCAGCATCGTCATCATCATCAAGAGTGATAAAACTGTGCTGCAATGCATGTTGCATGCTGCTTGCACTGTGCGCTATTTAAACGACCGTTATGTCTCCCTCTGTCCCAAGCCAAATAATTGTGAGTCTGAATTTAGTAAGTTTTTCCCTAAGTGTCACGGACATTCAGTTATGAAGTAAACTGTAATTTTCCGAATGACATGATTTTGTTTATTTCAGTGGCTAATGCGTAATCTTGCCGCTTCAAACTCAGTTTTATGAACTATTAACATAACTGCTTGGCTATTAAACTTTGTCACTTTTTCATATTTCATGAAATCTCTTTAACTCCAAGCCACTTACTGCTAGGACCTACATATCAAAGTGCTTAGCTTTCAGCTTCTCTGGCCCACAGTAGTAGATCAGAATCATGCTTGCCTGTATGCCGGTATATACAGTGGTGGTTTTAGGCCCGGGCCGGGGGGGGGGCACAAGACCCCCCAGTTTTGCTCCAGGCCTTTCCAGTTTCATGGCCACCCAGGATTTTTTGCAAAGATAACAGAAATATCTGATTTCTTTGAGTTACCAAATTTTAGAAAAGTGGGCAAATTTGCAGCTTCCATTGAATGCCCAAAAACCAAAAGTGCTTCAGCTTCAGGGAGCTTTGCCCCCTTGACACCCCACCAGGGACTCTGTCCCTGGACGCCACTGGGGGCTCCGCCCCAGTCCTCTGTTATAGGCTCGCGCTATCGCGCTCGCCATGGGGCCGTGCCCCCAAGATATTGAGGGCTAGAACTGCCACTGGGTATATAATGTATATTAGGTCTGATAAAGATTAAATAAATTCTTAAATTTGTTAACTTTACAGAAATGTACAATTAATTGCTCGTTAATTTCAATGAAAACAAGCAGTGGTGACTGTGCAAGAAGAAAATGTTAACAGCTCTGAGCTCTCGTATACGATTATGCACTGCACTCAGTGTTTATTATGCCCAGTCTTCAATGTGTACAGACAAATGTTCTGCATTTTCTGGAGCAATTGATTATCGCTGTATCAAATGTTTCTCATTATTGTCATCGTATCCAGGGCGCATACAGAGCGAATGAACTGTACTGACGTGGAACGAAATGAAATAGTAGAACTACTCAAGTATCTTATTTCCGTTCAGTTCAGTAGCTCATCACTTTCATTTCATTTTATCTCAGGTCATTTCATTTAAGTTAATTTTGTTTCATTTCAGTACAGTTCAGAGCTGTCGTTTTGTACGCTCCAGCGGCGTTGTGGGTTAAGACAACAAATGCCTTGCTAACGCAAAGGTGATCCATAGACTTCATCCGTAGATCTCGGCTCGGCTTTTGGCTGCAGTTTCACAGAAGGCCCAGTAAAACAAATTCAGTCGCCAGATGGCGCCAGACGACCTACGGCTAAATATGTATAGTGTTTTACTTGTATTCACCAGAGAACCCCACTATCTCGCTCTGGCAACGCCATATCGGCTGGATATTGCAGTTTTTTCCTACCCCGTTCTCATTTAGCACCCTCGTTCGGGATGATCCCCTTTGAATTTATGGAAAAGCTTTATGGTTCCTGAAACTGGAGTCTTACAGGCAGCCGACAGTGAAGATTTGGTGATCCTATCTTGCACCGTTTTTGACTGATCCACTCGTGTGACGGACGGACGGACGGACAGATGGACGGACAGAATTGCGATGGCTAAGATGCGCTACAGCAGTAGTTGCTGTTGCACGTAAAAATATGCGGGGGGGCAGGAAGCTGCTATTTTCCGAGCCGACAGACTGAAAATTTCGGACCGAATTCTGACAAACAGCTGCAAATTTCCGAAATAGAAAGTTTTCCAACATCAAGAAGAC
>Ga0209671_1005321_pt1 | contig 12995 bp, 9 predicted proteins | sample WorMetHERISLAND2_2_FD_187401 | JGI IMG/M metagenome (GOLD analysis project Ga0209671, IMG submission 187401) | Marine gutless worms symbiont microbial communities from Max Planck institute for Marine Microbiology, Germany - Olavius geniculatus... | ecosystem: Host-associated > Annelida >... | reverse complement strand
CGCTTTACTGGCATCCAAAAAACACACAAACATAGTACTACCATGATCACAATAAAACCGCAATAGTTCTTTTAACAGTAATATTGGCATTAATGTAGAGTGACCACGCTTAAAACCGAACTGATTATCCGAGGTTTTCAAATACTCATGCATACGATTTAACATAGCATGCTCAAATATCTCTGAGAAAATAGTAGCTAATGCAATGGGGCGATAGTTAGAGATATCAGACAGATCACCATTTTTATCTTTAACAGTGGGGCAGTAACAGTGAAGTAGTAGGCCTAATAGTAGCAACAGCAGCAGCAGTAACAGCTTAGTAGTTTACCAGTGGTTCTGTTGTAAACGTGCCTTGCGTATCATAGCAATCAGTGACTTATTCGATGTCATATCTTCAGGCAGCGATCCGTCCAAAGATCGACAGTTCAAATCCACACACGACAAGCTCTACGTGACAGCACGACATGTACACTCTCAGCTACCAGCGAAACAATTAGCATACTGTAGTAATAATAGCAATAATAGTAACAATAATAACCATAAGACATAATAATGTGTGTATGGTGCTGTTATCGTGGTTCAGCTACTGTGAGAGTTCAATCGGTTCATTTAGTGAATGACAATCATCAAATATGCATTTCTATAAGGCATCTACAGCGTCTCGAATGCACTGATGAATATAGCACGTGCCAGGAGCACCAGCCTTTTGACCAGGCCGGTCAGCTTGAGTCAAAGACCCGCCCTATAGTGCCTAAATTCACCATCGCCATTGATTACTACTCGGCTCAAATGCTTCACCATCCCACGGAGGATAGAAAACTGAGTTGGCCTGCGTGGCTGGTTACATACCGAGATGCTTTACCTGCTCGCAGACAGTCATCCATCCAAGTGCTAACTAGAGCCGGTGTAGAGCAACGCCACTGTCGCCAGACCACCAACCAGTCCAATTGCTGTTATTTAGAGAAGAAGAAAAGAACATGAATGAGAAGAAATAAGAAACGTTGATACTTTTAAGCAGAAACTTCAAAATAATATTTTTTTTATTTTGTAGGCCTAAATATGATCAGTCACAATACATGAGTGATTTTATGCAGAATTATTGGTAGGCTATGGTTGTTGGATTGGTCAGCTGCGCTATAAATGTCTGTGTCTGAGATTATCCTACTACGACCACGACTATGACTATAAAAACTACTACTACTACTACTATTAGGTACCAGTAGTTTCTTGGCAGTAGTCTTATGGTTGAGCCTGAAAGCAAGATGCAGTGGACTGAACCCGGCGGAGTCCTGTACATTGACAGCCGCCTGCTCGGCTGTCAGCAGCAGGCTGAGACAGGACGGTTTGTCTGCTGCCTGTACCGCTCGGTGGTAGGCCGTCGCACCGTCACGCCCACTCGTAGCATACAGTTGGTTCACTTCACTGCCTGCGGTGATCACAACAATCAATCATTCAAATCAGTTGGTCGGTCGATAGGCACCTTTATACACTAATGTACTACTTCATTTCGTGCTGTGTTTGCTATTCCTATCTGCTGTATGTGCCTTGAGTACAAATGTCGTAAAATGTCGGAGTCTCCCGTCAAGTTGACGGATGAACAGCCAGCGCTTGTGAGTTTTCATGTGCGAGTAGAGTCCGATGGCGGCAGCACATCCACGTCCACAGATGGTACAGTTGTGAGACAGAGAAGTTGTCGTGACGCCAGAATTCCTCTTTTCTCTCTTCAGTTGCAAGTCTGAGATGCGTTGATGTTCGAAATGGGATACCCCCGACTTGTAGGAGCTTCGCCACAACGATCGATCTTGTGCAATTGTTTCCCAGATTGCTGAGTCAATGTTGCACAGCTGTAGGTTTTTCTTCAATGCATCTTTATACCGTTTAACTGGATGACGACATGGTCTGCTTTCGGAGGCAAGTTGGCTGTAAAAGATGGCCTTAGGAAGTCGTGTGTCGGACATGCGAACCAGATGGCCAGACCAGCGAAGCTGTGCCTGTACAAGCATGGCTTCAATTCCAGTCATCTTGCAGTGCGCTAAAACTTCCATGTTTGGTATTTTGTCTTGCCATTTTATGCCAGTTATCTGCCTCAGACATCTGATATGAAACTTGTCCAGGCTGTGTATGTGACGTCTGTAAATGGTCCATGTTTCTCAGCTGTACAGAAAGATGCTAAGTACAACAGCACAATAGACATCAATTTTGGTTTCGAGACACACCCCGTCTTCATTCCAAAGTCGACTCCTTAGCTGATCAAAGGCTGCACTCGCCTTTGCAATGCCCGGCCACATCAACCACTCTAGCAGTCATGGCGTCATGGAAAGATTTGATGACGTTCACGAACTTGTCCGGACAACCAAGTTTTCTCAGAAGTCGTAAATATTAATAACAACAATAACGTGCGACGAATTGGCCCGAGCACTGGACAGGCTGGCACTTGTCAACGCACAGGATGCTCTCATCTTTCTCAGAGCTTCATTCAGTCCCCCCCCTCCTGGTGCAGCATTTGTTGTGCACTGTTCACCATCAGATAACAACTCTTCCCTGCAGATTTTTGATAACCTTCTGAGGTCGGCAGTAAGTCGTAACACGAATTTCACTCTGTCAGATACTCAGTGGCTACAGGCTTCTTTGCCGATTAAACAGGGCGGCCTGGGGGTATAGTAAGAAAAGTGACTTCGCTCGCAATTCCAGCTTTTCTGGCGTCAGCAGCAAGCACTCTCTCCCTCCAGAAACAAATCCTATCGTCGTGCACCTGCTCGAGCAAGTCATTTCTCGACTCTTGCCTCACAGATTGGTCTACATCATTTGGTATGCTTTCAGATCCATTGCCAAGCAAACAGTCTTTCTGGGACCGACCAAGCCTACAAGCCGACCGCTCAGTTATCGAAGCATCCATGGTCGAGCCGTCACAGATGGCATGGTATTTAGCTTCAGGGGTGCCACATAGTGGTGACTGGTTGCTAGCTTTGACCGTCGCTAACTGCGGACTGAGGCTAGAGGACGAGGCTGTGCGGGTGGCAGTTGGCATGCGACTGGGACTTGACTTGTGCGTTTCTCACAGACGCCAGTCTGGGTCCGACGTAGGTCGTCACGCCATGGTCTGCAATAAAGCTACTGGTAAGATTGCAAGACACCCGGTGCTTAACGACGTCATCTGGCGGGCTCTCAACGCGGCTGGAATACCTGCAACCAAAGAGCCATCAGGCTTAAACACGCAAGACGGCATGCGTCCAGATGGGCTGACTCTAATCCTGTGGCAAGGTGGAAAACCTCTTATATGCGATGTCACAGTTGCCATTACGTTGGCTGCATCATATGCAGATATTGCTGCCACAGGCGCGGGACTGGTGGCTGACCAGGCAGCTGACAAAAGGGCTGATAAGTATGCTGACTTCACGGCGTCCTACGTCTTTGAGCCTATTGCGGTGGAAAATCTGGGGCCCCTCAATGCTTCAGCACTGGAGTTCATCAGCAATCTGGGTCAGAGAATTAGTAACCTCCCTGGCAACGACATGACGTGATGATCCAACGTTTTAATTCGATGCTTTTGCACGACTCGTTTTCCGCACTGGACCAATAGCCATTCCAGCTTTGTTTTTAACTTAGAGTTTTTAACCCCCGGGAACCTTTACTTCCGGGGGTATAAAAACAATAACAATTACCACTATGACACAATTAATAGATTATCAAAAACGCAATTAAAAGATCCAATCTAGTTCATAGGAGCCAGCCAAAACTGATCACTGAAAAGTACGTTTTTAGGACAAGCTGTATTTAATGCCTGCCATACCGTCTAGTCTACTACTACTACTACTACTACTACTACTACTAGCTACAACAACCACATTTAGGCTACTACTCACCTATGAGGACGGGGTTTCTAGGACAGACAGTGTTCATGCTAGCGACCAGTGCAGAAAGTTCACTGCTAGTGCTAATGTCGACTATATCCACGTCTCCCTGCTCCTCACTGCAGTCACACATTCAACCTCGCTACTTTCATTCAACAATTACGACAACAAATACTACTACTATTACTACCACGGAGATGACGATCTCAGCTTAACTCAGCAAAAGTAAAAGTGACGATGATTTCAGTACACTTTTGTGTGTCTGTCACTGACAGTTTACGTTTCATGGAGAAAGAAAATCTAAATGTTTTTGTTCAGAATGTATTGTTTACATCGAGTCTGTTATGCTGCAGTATTCTTATTTTAGTTCTCACTGTTACTTTGTTTTTCTATGATTTGTTGTGCAATATTACATGGAATGTCAAAAAATAAAAATGCAAAAACATAATTTTGCCCCATCCATACTTTTTCACCAGACTGCAACTGGAAGCACAGGAATTTTTTTTGCATGACTAAAATTTTCTTAATCACCGAATCTTTAGTGACTAATTGCACCCGATTAACCACTAATTTTTGCAGCTCTAAAATATCAAGAATAATGCCTGGATAGCGAGTGCACTACAGCGTACACTGTGTCCAAAAAGCATCCCCAACATTTTCGATTGTAACTTGAAAACCAATCATCAGAATTTGACATTTTTTGGCATGAATATTCTTGACAGAAATTGCCATCAAATGACCATTTCAGTTCCCACATCATCCAACGTTTGTTTCTGCACTACCTGGGAAAAACACAACCAGTGAAATATCACTTTTTTATGCAATGCGATATGATTGCTTAATTAATGTAATGCATAAAAACACATTTTGTTCACATTTCTGACACTTTGGCTGACATTTCATTGAGTTGTCCATTTTTCAACTATCTGGAGTAAAAATGGTTGAAGTGTTGGCCTACTATGCAAACACAGGCAATGGGACGCTTTCTCAATTCACTAACAGCAGTAATCGATAATGTTCTGCTCCAGACCAATCCAGCCCGTACCAGTCGCTTCTTGACTTCACAAACATTCCAAAACTGCATCTGGTAGGCACACTGCATGAAAGTCAAATCTTGTAACAGACTGGCTGCTGGGACCCACGGATTAAGATAGATGGAATTTATTGACGTTATTTCGTTCATTCGAACATATGTGATGCTTGGTCTGATTTCCCCAGGTAGTGCAAAAGCAGACGTTGGGTGAGGTAGAAACTAAAACACTTATTTAATAGCCAGTTGTATAAGAAATATTTCTGCCAAAAATTATTAAAATCTGCTAATCCTTACTCAAGTTTTTATCGATAATGTCGGGGATCTTTTTTCAGGTTTTCTGCTTATTTCAATACACATTTCGCCTGAACTGCTTTCCCTAGGTAGTGCAAAAGCATACATTGGGTGAGGTGGGAAACTGAACTGTCATTTGATGGCAGGTTGTGTCAAAAATATTCCTACCAAAAATTATCAATATTTTATAACTGGTTTTCAAGTTACAGTCGAAAATGTCAGGGATGCTTTTTTGGGACACAGTGTAGAACTAACCAGGATGACTGAATTCGTGGCTCATCATCAGCCTCATAGGAAATGCTCTGTGACTGCAACCGGCCAGCTATCAGTGCAGAATCAGCCCTGAAAAGTAACATCCAAACTACGCACATAGTACACAGACAATAATGACCTACAAACAGAGGTGGATTTAAGCAAGTTCAGTACGTTTCACCAAACAAGGGTTTCCACAAAAAAAGAGCCCCTACAGGTCACAGAATGGTAGACAGCAGCACACTTTCTGGCCTGCCACTGTGAATGCCTCTTCATGGTGTGTTGCAACATTTAAAAGTTCATTCTCTGGCCTACATTAGGCTAATGAATTCTGAAAGCATTAAGGTAACATTGCGACAAAAACTGTACACAGTTGTTATGTGAAATTCATAATAAGCTACTGCATACTAATATCAGAACATTTATGTGAAGGCCCTAGATTTTCACCAAACAACGTCTAATTGTTTTAAATCTGGCAACGCATACGCATAAAAAACTACTAACAAAAGACTCATGCACACACAATCTAACTACACACCAATCACAGTGCAGCACGGTAGTGCTAACACTGTTGTAAGGGCGATGAGCGTTGAGTATAGGAAATGGCGTTTGGGAGGGGGGGTCCTGTAACTCCGAAACTCCGAAACCCTTTGACTATTTCCAAATAAATACGAAACTAAACACGTGGTTTCGGCGTCTTTAATGCCATCCAGCCAGGACATGGAACAGGCCTGTTGTACAGCTAGCGGGATCTGTATGGATTAAAGGAGAAACTTCACTCCAACTGATGCCGGGATAAAGCAATGACTGTCAGCGAACAAACACAACTCACAGCGTTTGTGCATTGTAGCTGAGGCTGTACATCGCAGACTGCAGCAGAAACTTCACGGCTTCCACTCGACCGTGCAGACAGGCAAACATTAATGGCGTATCTACACTCGACGACTCACGTAGGTTGTGGTCGTGCTTTGCCTGAAACCACGCCAAAAGTGTTAGCCGCATCTGTATGCGGAATCAAGCAAACATTAATAGTGTATCTCCACGCGCTGAACCACGAAAATGGTGATCATGCCTTGCCTAAACAGCACCAAAACTATTAACTAAAACTGGTAATGTCTTGGGTAAAACCATAGTGCGGCAACCCTGAAACTGTAAGGTAAACTGTCAGCTGAAACAATAAACAGTGTACGAAAACCACTACTGTTATTACTACAAACCAGAAAAATGTTGCGTAGCCTTGCACGTCCTTTCTTGTCAGCAATTGCCTCAAACACTTGCTGTGAGTGCATGCTGAGATGCGTGTCTAACAAATGTTGCACGCCCTGATACTGTGAACAGTGAAATATTTCACCAGATGGCTGAAGAACATTTGGAGATGCTCCATTACTCAGCAGAATACGAACCAACTCAGCATCACCTGCAACAGTAGCAGCAGTAAGTAACTAAGGTGGCTTGCTGGTATAATGGTTAGCTGGTGAGTTCAACTCCTGGTAGAATCACTACCTTAAGTGGTTGGTTACTACTTAGATGGTGACCGACTGCAGACAGCTAAACCATCTAGATATAAAACCAACACCACTGTCAACTCAGCCTTTTAACTTTCATCCATCCATGGCATATAAATCTAAATTTAATTATTTTCCTGAGAATCAACTAAACAAATTAAGTGCTGGTGGCCTGTCTGGCTGAGGATAAGGCAGGGCGTGTTCACCTGTGTCAGACGGCAAGTAGAACTAAGTGATCCCATATGGCAGGTGACACTGTGTAGCACTATCATGGATTTCCCCGTAAATAAATATGCCCAACCTTTAAACTTAAAATTCTAAGACTTAGTTAATTTTTATAGCGCACAATGTCATTGGGAAACCCAGAAACACAAAGTCTGTGTGGGGACTAAGATGGCGTAAAAGCTACGCTGTAGAAAAAAGTATTGAGTCAGCAGCGAAAAACAACACTTGCATACGTTGAGAGAAAAACATTCCTGGAGCGGCTACCTCAAAACTATCAGAAAAAATGAGTGCAGACAGCAAATTGAGAGTCCAACAAATGCAGAGTAGTACAATGTAGTAGTAGAAGTAGTAGTAGAAGTAGTAGTAGTAGTGCATACCTGTGTTGGCGGCGAGCATTAGTGGTGTGAGACCATCAGAGTTGAGCAAGTTGACAGGTAGATCAGCGTACAGCCGCAGCAGTTCTGATCTGTGGGTGTCGTAGGCATTGAGGAGGAACTGAACCAGGTTGACATTGATCTGACCAGCGGCGGAGCATACTACATGAAGCACTGTGTCAGCTGTGGTTGAATGTCGACTTACGACGTCACCACCCCACTGCAAGAAAAACAAGAATGTACACATGTGTCAATCCTGCACAAGATAAGTTAACTCTGGATGAGTTATTCCGAGAATAAACAGAGACCTGATGTTGCTAGTAAAAACACACTTGTATCTAGTTCCATGAATAACTCGAGACGCTCGAGATATCTAGAGTTTATAAAGCTAAACAGTTTTTACCTCATAAAGTAGAAGAACGACATTCAGACGACCGTGCTGAGCTGCCAGATATAATGGCCAGTCTCCAACACTATTCTGCAACACATTCGCAACACACTTGCAGCTAAAACGAATTATATGCTTCTCTGATACTGGTACAATACATGCCTAATACTGTTCTTGTCAATGTCCATCCTTTGCATGTACCACAACAAAACTGTAGGAAAGTATTCATTATATAAGTAGCTTGAAGTGTAAAAAATGTTAACTTATTTTCAATCTAGCTCAACTATTTTTCATTCTAACAACAAACATAATTTTTGAGCAAGTCTTAATTGATCTTAGTGTAAGACTTAAGTAGTCTTTAGACTTAAGTCAAATCTCAGCTGGTATTAAAGACCAATTTTAAGGCTTTTGTCTAAAACGTTTTTGGCCTCAATACTAATGTAAACGTATACACCCATAAGGCTGTTCTGGCATTAACAAGCTACAAAAATTGACGTTTCACTTATTTATTTAAAAACATCGGCTATCACTGAGCAAACTATAATCCAGCCAGCACCAGCAGCTAATGATGTAAACTGATGAAAGCAAGTGACATTACCCGTTGATTGACCAAATCTCCATGTTCTAGGATGGAGTAAATACCGTCAGCATCTCCACTCACAGCCATCTTAAACAATGCCGGAGTAACCACCTCCTTCTGACGTCTGCAGCGTACATAACAAGGTTAAGCAGTGTCTGCAGTTTTTTTTTATGGGAACCCATTTCAGAGCGACAGAGCATCACCTGACATATAGCATCACACAGTGTTACTGCAGTGTAACTGCAGAATGCAGATCGGAAATAACAGCAAAACTAGACATGGCCAGATCTGCAGCCAAGTCTGTGGAAGGATTGAACTTACAGCTAAAAAGCAGGCTGAAGCCCAGAAGTCCATTATGCTATCCTGTTCGCTAGCACGTGCTAGCGAACACGTTTCGGACAAGTTTGAAGCAGGTTCGCTGGTGTCTGCGACAAGCTGACGACTTTTTCGGGATGAAAAACCTGTCTTGGACAAGATAGCACTATCACGACATGTCGTAATAGTGCTACCAGGTTCGCGACAAGTTCGCTGTGTTTTGACGTGCTAGCGTCGTGCTAGCCATGCAGATAAACTTTAAAAACGACCAGACGTACGAACCTGCTCGACAATTCTTTGATACAGTATATATTTATTTTTTGCTACGACACTGTGTGGACGTCGTCAATAACGTCATTTCTTGCGTGCTATAAATCGTTTTTATATTAGTATTACATAATTAGGAAATAAAACTCGTTAAACATTACTGTCAAAACTGAAGATTTAATTAATGCAGCAAAGAATGTACCAAGTATATGAAACACTGAACTAAATTTATCAGAAGAAAAGAAAGTGTTGGCGTGGACCAGAATTGCTGGTGTACTCCAGTATCCAACAAGAAATTTGAGCTAATGCTCACGAGACGCGCGAAAGCCTATAGCAGTTCCTGTTCGCAAACAGTCAGTCTATCTCCAGCCATTTCGTTGCAGTTCATTCTTGGAGTGTGTGCTGCAGCCGAAGATCGCAAAAAATCAATATTAAAAACCACTTATTTCGAAAGTTTGGGATCTTTCAAAGTCATCGATGTTGATACGACTGAAAAGCTCGTCACTAGTGCTTGTTGTGATAGTCAGCATGCGCATGCCTATCTGCAACCGTTTTCACGAAAAAAACTGGCCAAAAACGGTAAAAATAACGACTTTTACGGGGGTACTGCTCTTTGATGCCCTTGTGCGCAGGTTTCCTAGAACCTAGAAAACTGAGATTTGAGGCGTCGAAATCTACGTTCAATGCTGAAAATTTCATATGCAGCTTTTCTATGTCTATCTCAATTGGTTTCGGCGCAATTCGCTCCTGAAATGTATCTCGCGGCCCAAAATCGCCAAAAATCCATAAAACCCCTTATTTTAGCATTCAAGGTCATCCAAAGTCATTGAGTTCGGTGGCAATCGAGAGCCAGTGTATGCTTTCCTATTAGTGATTAATAGTAACCTAGGCCCTATCTCGCACCGTTATTGAAATACAGCAACTCATTGGCTAAAAATCACAAATTTCTCCCACCCTTCTCTCATTTAGCGCTCTCGTTCGGGATGACCCCCTTCGAATTTTGGAAAAGCTTTATGGTTCCTGAAACTAGAGTCTTTCAGGCAGCTGGTGAAGATTTGGTGATCCTAGCTTGAACCGTTTTTGCCTGATCCACCCGTGTGACAGACGGACAGACGGACAAAATTGCGATGGCTAAGACGAGCTGAAAGCAGTAGCTGCTTTCACGCGTGAAAAGGAAACCTATTTACAGACAGGCCTATTTAAAAGAATGGCATATCATGTGATCGATCCAGTATCCGAAACGTTTTCTGTCTTTGATGATGTAAATTAGGCCGATTTTAATGTCACACATGGCCGTCCATGCCCCAAAAGACCAGGAGGCAACCTATCTTCTGTTCTTATTTAAGATGGCAGCAGCTCCAAAACCAGCTGCTGGACTAGACTACAGCAAGCAGTCACAACCTCTTTAGCAACGTCAGCCATGTTCACGTACTACACAACTAATACAGGTCAGGACACACTGCTCAGGTCAGGTCAATGAAGTTCATGGACACGAACAAGTCTTCTGACTTGCTAGCATGGTGGACTTTGGACGAAGTGACACTATCGCGACATTGTCACGCATGCACGCACGCAAGTCTGAGACTTGCTAGCGAGCAGGTCTCCAGCAGGTTTCGAGTAGGTCTTGAACTAGATAGATAGCATAATGGACTTTGGGCTTAAGGCAAACACTGGTTTGGACCGTGGCAATGTACGAGTGTGAATCCTGGACAATTAAAGCAACAGACAGCAAAAAATTAAAGGCATTCGAGATGGACACGTATTGAAGGATGATGCAAATCAGCTGGACGGAGCATAGAACTCAATACTGGAAAAGCTGCAACTGACACGTCGCTTTCTGGCAAAGGTCAAGAGAAGGAAATTGCAATACTTTGGCCATGCAGTAAGAGCGAACAATTTATGTACGCACGTGCTGCATGGCACCATCGCTGGGAATAGACGCCGAGGAAGACCAAGAAGACGCTGGACAGATGATATCAAGCAGTGGACTGATGCATCAGTGGCGGAGCGTGTTCAATGTGCACGTGACCGAAACAGATGGAGTGCCTTGGTGTCTACGTTGGCGACATCCAATCCTCAGTCATGAGGAAGGACCAAGGCGAAGGCAAGCGTTACCTCCCATCCAACATAGATAAATGAACACGCTCCACATTAACCTCAGCCAAGAGGGCCGGTACTCGACTTAGCTACCCCAAAGGGCATGGAAGGCTGAGCTGAACTGCGTGGTTGGTTGTAGAACAAAATGGTTTACCTGCCTGCAGACGGTCACCCGTCCAAGTAGTAACCAAGCCCAGTGTAGTGCAGTGCACTCGAGGTTACTACAGTTAAACCGCTATGAAAATACCTTACTTCATCGATCAAAACCAACACGTAAACATCTTTAAAAAATAACACAACTTTCTAACGTTTGAACTTTTACCACAAGAACCATGCCATGAACCATGCCACGGCAGTCTACTACTGAAGTAAATATTAACGTACCTAGACATTGCAACAGTGAGTATGCTTCTCATTTCACTGGCTTCTGCCAACTCCAGTGCTCTTGCTAAACCCTGGAAACAACCCACATCCACGTGCAGAAATGCATCTCACTAGATCACAACTCAGAAGCAGTAGCAAGCAGGTTAAAAGGATAGTATTTATAAAAACGTTTCTGTTATTGGCATTACTGTAGTAGCAGCGGTAATGCACAAAAGACTTTTCTCAGGACTAAGACCAAAACTAAGATTTTTGAATAAAGATCAAAACCGACATCAATACTTTATTTTTTCCCCGAGATGCCTCGAGACCATGACTTTAGTCTCGAGTACTACATCACTAAGTAGTAGTAGTACTGTAGTAGTGCACTGACCGTGAGTGCAGCATTATCAGACAATAATATCTCTGTAATGTGCTGGTCATTGTGTAGCACGGCATGGTGTAAAGCAACCAGTCCTTCGCAGTCGCAGACCGCTGCATTTGCATTCATTCTACATAAACAGCAAACACGACACGATAAGAGTGATAACCATGTGCACCACTTTTTGTGGGAAGTAATCTCAGAGCTACAGAGCATCCAACATCTGCTATCCGGGATCACACAGTAGGTGAGGTCAAGTTTCACTGAGACTTAAGCCTAAGACCAAAGTCACAGTCTTAGACCAGTTTCACATGGGTAGAGTACTCTATTCCGACAGACGCTATTCCGACAGCCGAGACTCGGCCGTAGCTTCACGGATCGCCAGTCGACCAACTAGCACCTCAGGTCTACCAAGTAGGTAGTCACTGGATAGCCAATAGGCAAGTTTTCTAGTTACGTCTACCACCATCGAACATATTACCTACAGGGTGGGCCAAAAAAATGGCACACAATATTTATACGCCAATAACTTTATCAAATATTAACCGATTTTTAAAAATTTTCACTGTCGGAATCAGGAAAAAATTTGTAGTAACAATATCACTAAAGATCTCACCACACCTCAAATGTGTCGCTACACTACCTAGTAAAATATCAGTGTCTTTAAAGCAACAACTGAAAACAAGACCATATCTGTAACAACACATTCTAAAAAATTAACAAAAAACAACCTGTTTATTGCCTCCGTTATTGTCTAACGTAACTGTAACATCTCGCAGTTTTCACATTAAATGTTCAATGTGTCCGCCTTGCTGCTGGACGATGCACTCAAGCCGGCGACGCCAATGACCAATGGCGCGATTAACCAAACGCTGCGACAAGTCAAACTGTCGCAGCGTTTGGTTAATCGCGCTCCAGAATTGTCGTGAATTGTCAACATTGATAAACCATTTATGAAAGAGCCCCCCCAAACAACATAACTCATCATCATCATCATCGACAACCGTGGGCTCAATGCCCGTTGGTGTCTGACGCCATTCTTACTATCGCTGCCCACCGCTGCCTATCTAGGGCA
>Ga0209671_1005320_pt1 | contig 12995 bp, 6 predicted proteins | sample WorMetHERISLAND2_2_FD_187401 | JGI IMG/M metagenome (GOLD analysis project Ga0209671, IMG submission 187401) | Marine gutless worms symbiont microbial communities from Max Planck institute for Marine Microbiology, Germany - Olavius geniculatus... | ecosystem: Host-associated > Annelida >... | reverse complement strand
CGTTGACACTATTTGCCAACAGCACGTTCAGTAACTGCGTGACTCAAGCAGCCCACTCGCTGTTGATGTATCATTTCAGTTTGTCGACTTAGAATTTTAAAATAAAGACGAAGCAACAGATTTTCAATGATTTTGTGGTCTCAGTAATTTTCTGAGCTGACGCATGCACTGCCCAGTATGAATTCATTGTTGTCAATGGTCAAACTACGACTTCTGCATTTCACAAGGTAGTGTAGCGACAACCTTTTGGTGAGGTGGCCAAAACTGTAGACACTTATGTCAAGTTTCTTTATAATGTCGCGTGCCAAAAATTATTAAAATCGGCCAATGTTTCAAGGAGCTATTGAAAAAATAAAAGTAGCACGTTTTTATGGACTGTGGTGTCGAGAGTAATACTGTTTTTGCATAGTTCAATTGCCAGCGGCAATAACAAAGTATATTTAACTGCTGTATTCAAATAGTGACTTTAGTCATGTAAAGAATTTTTTTCGAAACATTTAGCTGAAAACCGCATGACTCTATGATGTATGGCTGCAAAATTATGGTGTCATTAACTTTGTGCCGTTTTTATGGACCACCCTGTATATACACACACACACACCCTGTATATGTCACACAATCGCAGCAGCAGCCACTCAATAGGCTTACGTCGTGGCTGCTGCTGCGATTGTGTGACGTTTTCTGTCCGTCACCTATAGGCCAGTCGAATAACGTAGGCCTGGGCCTACCGTATAGGCCTACCGATATGCACCGGCAACAGCTCAACCGTTAGGCTACTCAAGTTACTCAAGTCATGGTTGTCGTCCGTCCGTCTGTCTGTCTGCTGTCTGTAACGTACGAATCGATGTATTGTGGCTAACGGGTAGGGCGTAGGGGAAAACCTAGGCACTGTCTCGCACCGTTTAGCCACAATAGCGCGTAGTAGAAAGATCTTGTGCGTCCCATTATATAACTTCCGGTTTTGAGCATAAAAGTGGACTTTCGGACGAAATTGACAGGTCAGTCCTCAAGTACATTTTTTGACATATCTAGGTCAAGGTCAAGGTCAAGGTCAAAGGTCAAGGTCATCGAATGCATTTGGCGGCAGGTCAATGACTTACACCAGACCTAACTATCCTACAGTAGCCCAGTTGCCCACCCCCTCTCATTTAGCGCTCTCGTTTGGAGTGACCCCCTTCGAGCTTATGGAAAAGCTTTACGGTTCCTGAAACTAGAGTCTTCCATGCAGGAGCTTACGGTGAAAATTTGGTGATCCTAGCTTGCACCGTTTTTGACTGATCCACCCGTGTGACAGACAGACAGAATTGCGATGGCTAAGACGCGCTCAAAGCAGTAGCTGTTTTCGCGCGTAAAAACGTTCTATAGGAAAAATAGAAAACGTTAAAAACGTAAAAAAACGTGGCAATAATAAAAAGACGTTTAAAAACGTTGAATAACAAACGTTGGCCATAATGTGTTCAACTTAATTCTTGCCTAATAATGCTGTAAGTGCAATATAACCTGGAATAATAGTTTAGATAAAGAGAACTTGATTTAATTTTAATTCAGCTGTGTGGTCGTAAGACAACAGCATTTAACTAACGAAATATGCTAGTTAAAAGTTTTATTTAGTATATTTGGACTAATAAGCAAACTACATCTAGGCCCTATGATCTATTGATTCGTTTCTGTGATCCCAAGTGCTTCAGGAAGCTTTTGGTGGGATTTTCAATGCACGTTTTTTTTAAATAAACAAGAAATTTGAGCTAATGCTCACGAGGCGCGAAAGCCTATAGCAGTTTCGGTTTACGCTAAGTTAATATACAAATATCAAATTTTCTATCTGGATCGCATAAGGATAGTTCCGTGGCGCCATGTTGTGAATTATAGGGGCCTATAGACTTGTGTCGCAGCCCGAAATCGCCCCAAAAAATCCATAAAACCCCCTATTTTGCCGTTCAAGGTCATTCAAGGTCATTGAATTCGGCGCCAATCGAGAGCCAGTGTACGACTTCTTATTAGTGATTAATAGTAACCTATAGGCACTATCTCGAACCGTTACTGAGATATAGGCCTACAGCGACTTATTGGCCAAAAATCGCAAATTTTGCCCACCCCCCTCTCATTTAGCGCCCTCGTTCGGGGTAACCCCCTTTGAATTTATGGAAGAGCTTTACGGTTCCTGAAACTATATATAGAGTCTTCCAGGCACCCGACGGTGAAGATTTAATGATCCTAGCTTGCACCGTTTTTGACTGATCCACCCGTGTGACGGACGGACAGACAGACAGACGGACAGAATTGCGATGGCTAAGACGCGCTGAAAGCAGTAGCTGCTTTCGCGCGTAAAAACGTTGAGCGAAATAAAAAAAAACGTTAAAAACGTAAAAAACGTGGCAATAATAAAAAACGTAAAAAATCGTTTTTTACATCATGGTTTCCGAGATATAGACCTAGCCAGATTTCCGTTAGAAACGCACATTTTTCTACCCATTTCTTTTTCATTCACCCTCCTCCCCAATTTGAAAATGTTTCCTTTGCAGTAGATCGGTAAAATTTTGCGTTCTCGAGTTTGAGACACATGCCTATAATTATTCGTTTAAAAAGTTCTCCCGTACACAACCCTGTTCGCCATGGTATAGCCTACATCCGTTACAAACAAACGGACAGACGGACGACAACCATGCCAATAGCTCGACCGTTGCAGTCGGCCAAAAATGTAACACTGAAAACTGGAAAGAACTCTATAGGCCTGTGTAGAAATCGTCATAATACCTATACGGTGCCTGGTGCAGCATATCCTAGGCCTATCTTGATCATTGGCTGAATGGGCTGTCTTCTTTCATCTTTCGGATCATTCTCACAATAGACCTAGGGCCTGTCCTATAGACGCGTCGTCATGCAGTCGTCACCGTTAATAGGTTAATAGGTTACGTTCAGCTGAACAATAGGCCTAGGCCTAGCAGACGCAGCGGTTTAGCTCTTAATGTAGGCTATTCACTGTATGTGTAGGCCTACAGGCCTAGCCGCCAACTTTGTGCATGATCTAACGCTGCACGCTCCCACTCGATCGCCGAACGCATTTTGATGCATTTTGTGGTCAAAAAACACTGCGGAGAGAGACATTGTGCGGTGGGCGGAAAAACTTCACGTTTACGCGCCATAAATTTCTGCTTGTAACAGTGAAAGAATGGTTAAAATCGGTGCTGAATTACCGAAGTTATCTCAAAAATAAAACTGGGTATCCGTTTTTTGGACCACCCTGTAAATGTTCCTCGTCCTGACACATGGGCCTATGGCGAGTTGGCAACATGAATTTGGCTGTCTATTGTGCCTTTCCACAGGTGTGACGCGTGTGACGTCAGACTACCTTTAAGCCCCTACCCCTATACGTCACACGTCGTCACAATAATGTAAACCCCTATACCCCTTTGAGCGTGACGTCATTAATGGACGACCCCCTTATGGTTTTGAGAATATGGAGGTGGGAAGAATTTTCTAGGTGCGACAAATTTTCCACGACACCGGCAAATTACGCAACGTTTTACGCATCTACAGCAGCAGCTGCGGTGCACGTCACTCATCAGCTGTCAGCCAATCAGCGGCGAGCGTCTGTGATAAGCCTCGCCCTCGTTGCCACGCCCCGTCATGCTTGCTGGCCGGAAAATAGTTCGGCAATGCATGGTGAGTTGCAGCGACTGACAGTCTATCGTCTAGGCGTTCATGTAAATTATTGCAGTCGGGTCGATTAACGTTGGCTTTGTTGGCGTTTCATGCTAAGGTACGATGTGCAGTCATTATATTCATTCACTCCTGACGATACTTCGAAGTTTGAACTTTGAGTACCCTTGAGGTGCATGCTAACGATTCTTGCGTCATTTTGCCAATTATTGCGTGGTGAATAAGCGGGTAGACTATAGTTTGCTTTTGCATAAAAATCTTGCGTCACTCGCTGATGACATTTTAAATAGCCTAGTTAAAGCCTTATTTTATTTAGCCCGCGTATTTTAGATGTCTAAACGCGTTCCTGGCCAGATTGGTAGATACTATAGGCCTAGGTCCCTAAATCTCTTCATGGGAAACCCATCTCACGGCTACGGAGCGTTACCTGCCACATGGGATCACACAGTACTGTTAACTGCCACACGACAGAGGTGAACGCGCTCCACCAGACAGACCACATTGGGGATAGATATGAATCATGTTCATTAACCATTCTTTGTTTTCACTGTTTATTTGCTATGATGTTTTTGGAAACATGTGTAGCCTATAGCCTACTGGTAGTCATGTCATGGGAAGTGGATCTGAAATTATTCAAAATAGATTTTATTAGCATTTAGGCCTGTGTTATCTCGCGTTTGCCTCACAGCCGCTGTTGGAATCTCGGTTTGTAGGAGGCTAGGCCTATGTTTCTTGAAATTGTTCTTAGTGATGGGACTTGTCTTTCTAGTCGAGTATTGAAACTGTTACACGTGAATTAGCTATAAAACCGAGTGACGTGAAGAGGAAATACGTGTGAAGTGTTTACGCCTTGCGGTGACATGACCCTGTAGGCCTATGGCTGTTTTGTTATTGTCTGGATGACTTGGTCTGTGATGACTCTCTGACAGTGTCTGTGGTTATAGCGACGTGTGTCGGCACGGCAGCGGTTAGCGTTGGTGATGCGTGGTGTCACGCTGATTGACATCACGCCCTGTGCATATTATGGAGTGATTGCTAGTTTGCTAGCTATACTATAGGTAATGCCAGGGACACGCATAGTCTAGTTGCTGACGTCACCAGCAGGTCTACCACACACTGCGCGTCAGACAGTGCCAGGTCCCATAGCCAAGCAGCCAGGCAAGCACTGCAGGTGTAGCCTGGCTCTACAGTCATGTACCGTTAGAGCACAGCATGTATGCCACGTGGTTATATATGCTGTGGTTAGAGTCAGTCGCTATTCAACTACAGGGCGTGGTCCGACACCTGACCACTAATTTGTCTCCCGCCCTGCCGCTCGTTTTGACTCACCTCCTATTATCACATCTCATCAGCTACAGTATAGATCTAATAATAGCTACATCTTAGTCATTTATAAGTAGAATGCTAGGCTATAGGTCTCCATGATGTTAGTCATCATTGTCAGAAAACAAGAAGCTCACCGTATGGCACACTGCGCGACGCGCTGTGTTGGCTACTGCAGGAAATAGTGTTTCAGACTAACGATGACATTTTTCCCTTTTGGAAGTTTTGGCGAAATATATAGTGCGACAGCGCGGTCCGGCGTACGTCCTAAGACGCTATATACGGGGACTCACTGAGCTTGGGGAAGCTTGGCTGACTGACGAGAGGTGAGACGATATAGCTACGAATTAACGACACATGTTTATAACTCAACTTTTCTATTCAACTCAGAAAACTAAGGCTGATAACGACGAGGACATTACGACGCGAAGTAGGCGAACGCACAAACCCAGCAACGGCGACTACATCTCTGGCTGACTCCTCCGCTAGTAGTGTCGGGGGTTTATATAAGAAAAATGGACAAAGGGACGACTAGTAGCCTACAGTGAGTAAGTTGTTTACTTGATGCTAGCCTTGCCCAGTGGAAGACTCACTCGCTCATGAATATTGCGCGCGGCCAGCGCTACGTCATTGCTGCTAGCGAGCTGAAGCCCACAGCGGCTGCTGCTGCTGCTGCTGCTGCGCTCATGCATGACTAGGCCTAAAATAGTCTTATATTAGACTGGACCAGTTCTTAGGAAAGCGCATATGAATAGTTCCTGCGAAGTCGATATCTCGTAAACAGTTACTCACTGGCTTTATTCATTCCGTCTTAAAGTGACCTGCAGAATTAGAATTTTATGCAGAAGCCCAACAAATAAAATGACCCACAATTTAGCTCTGTAGCAATAGGATGCATATACAAACGTTCTTATTTAATGTTCTTGCACGTAGTAGCCTAAATATGTTGTAATTGTGACGTTGTATGTGTGTACAGACGGACTGAAGTGCAGGGATCTGCAGCTGCTGTATCAAGTTGTACATGTATACACTGCGTGCATGACTGCTGAGTCTACTGATGAGGATGGATGGGAGTGATGCTAGACAAATCAGCTCTAAGACCACAACACAGTCTATACACAGCCAATCCACTGCCGACCACTGGTCAGTCGTATAAGCCTGGTTCTGATATTTAAGAGAATTAAGCGTATGAAATGAATTAATGAGATGACGTCGATTGTTGTTGTTATATTTTCATCTCGATTTTTGATGTTTACTTTTTCCTGTGTAGGTTTTCTGTGTAGGCTTGCTGCCATTTCTGCTGCCATTTTGTATTGAAATGGAGAATGGTACAACTTTTTAGCCGGCCGTGCTTAAGTAACGGTCGAGCTATTGGCATGGTTGTCGTCCGTCTGTCCGTTTGTCTGTCTGTCTGTACGCCTGTAGCGAACGTACCTCGGCTAATGAGTATGTCATACGCCCAGGAGAAAACTTTTTGCACGAGTAATTAGCCATATGTGTGATACTGGGGCATGCAAAATTTTAGCAATCTGCTTCAAGGGGAACATTTTCAAATTGGGGGTTGATTGAAGGGTGGGGCGGAAAAATGTGCGTTTTTCAACGGAAAACTTGGCCATATCTCGGAAACGGTGACAGATACGGCCGAGGTTACTATTAATCACTAATAGGAAGTGGCATAATGGCTTTCAAATTGCATGAAAACCACCGACCTTGGATGACCTTGAAGGTCACTGACAACCAGTACGGTCGGTTATCCCAGCGACAGCTGGGCTTTTTGTAGCATTAGCTGTTGTTTTGATGGTATTTCAGGAAAGTTGAAATCAACTTTCTATGTGATGTATTTTTTACTTTTCTCCCATAGTGTTTTTTATGTTATTGTAAAGTTTGTTAGTAAACATCATATAAATTTGCTTGCTGTGTTTTATTTTGCAATGAAATAAATATTTAAGTGGCATTTTGATGAACTTTCGTAGTTTACAGTTATGACATATTGCAATAGGCAGCAGTGTACAATGTTTTGTCATTTTGCATAATTTATATTGTGAAATGTATAGGTGCAAGACGTCATCGGTGGCGGTGAGAGTGAGCGTGGGTGACAGTGCTGACTCTACACTGATAGATAGACCTACTGCTATCGGTAACATGGAACAGCGTCAGCCTGATGAGCCTGCAGGGACTAGCAGTACTGATGAGCTAGTGCAGGCTCAGCAGTTTGTCACCTGGCAGATGCTCTCACGTCACATCAGTAGTAGTCCTACTACTGCTGCTCAAAGTCAAAGCCGTGCTGCAGCTAGACTGAGCCCCCCAGTGCATCAGTTATCTGCATTGACCCACCAGCACAATGCCAGCTCGCCAGCAGACAATGTCACTACGACATCATCTCAATCTCAGCTAGCATCTACTGCTGCTGCTGCTGCTGCTACAGCTGAAGATGAAGACGAGCTATTGTCGTAAGTTATGCACTTACCCTACCACTCTTTGTTTTGTTTTAACTATAAGGTCTCTGCATGTATTGCTGCAGTGCATGGCATTAGTGCAGTCAAGTCGAGTCCTCTTCGTTCAAGTTTGACTCATGAAAAATAAGCGGTTCTGTTCCATTTCGCAGAATCCCGTGTCTTAACCCTATCATTAACTCTTTCCGCTGAATTCTGAATTGCCTAATTTTATTTCAGCGAAATGAGATTTGGTGAAGTGCGGGGACTTGAATCCACTGCCGGACTTGAGTATATACTGTACATGTAGGCCTATAGGCCTATGACTGCGTGGGTCCATATATACAGCAAACACAAATACGCTGAACAGTATAACACAAATAAAATGTGCAGGTAATTTTTACAATATGTATTGAGGGCACTTATAACACTCCACACTCTGCAGTAAGAGAAGAGAAATATAGGACGACTACAGTAGACCTATAGGTTATGAAATAAGTAAAGATGTGTGATTTGTAAGAACAGTTGTAATTCTATATCAGTCATGATATAAAGCATATTCTAATAAGTAATTTCACGCGTTGGCAGCTTTGAGTGACGTTTAATTGCACGCTCTGTGGATGGCGTTGATAATAATAATTGGCGTGCAATTGACAGCTTGTAGTCTACCACGCCCCGGCTGCTGCTGCTGCTGCTGCTGTCGATAGGGATATCCCACAGGTCTCCAGCGGCGTCCTGGATTAAAAAATAGGCGGGGCCGCAGTAAGTTGCAAATTTCCCACGGAGGAGATTCTGAGTGCTCAAAATTCCAAAATTGCTCCTAAATCGGGATCCCCTCCCTGCAGTGGGTTGCGTTTCAGCCCGAAATTATGGACGAAAATTTGCAGACAAGAAGAAGACTTTTCAACAATTTTCCAGCAGCCAAAAAATTTATGGTATACAATTGCGTCCCCATGCACCCGGACACCACCCACCCGCCTCCTTTTCATGACGCTGCACTGCGGGGGAGTACGTGTGGGTGATATGAGGCTGCAACCATCACAATGGCCCCAGTCCACGCTGCAGGGCGCTCGATCACCTGCAGGGCAGAGCTTTTATAGGCTAAATGTATGTGGCCAGCTTACTTGGCAATGTGCTGCAGTATTCTAGTACTTTACGTGTCCAATCTCAATCGTTATTATAGGCTAAAGTTGTGCTGCATGCAATGAGTGACAGCATGTGTTGAAAGGAAGGATCACGTGGATTGGGCGATTGGTCAGCAGATGTAACTGATATCTGTAGCCTATATTGTTAGATTGTCACTCATTGGTCGCTGCATGCTGTCAGCTTGTCAAGTCCATCCATCTCTGTGCTGTTTTGCGCTTCGCTTCTCGCAAAAGACACATGTCGGGCGATGTATGTCTATTGTACGCGTTTCGATCTGCAGCGACTGCATGATTGGCAGGGTTGCAAAAAACCGCTTTTAAAAGCATATAATATATAACCCGGCGGTTTTTGGGTTTTATTATACGTTTTTAGGTGGGCCTATTTGGTTTTACAGGTTATAGCGATTTTGTAAAGAGGCCCTACTTGGTGGGTTTTGGGACTTCTACCGCTTTTTAGAATAAAACTTTCGTTATTATCGAAGCAAGAAACTAAGCATTGATTAATTTTGGCGTAGGTTTTAACGGTCTTTTAGGTGCATGGGTGGGTTTTTGGGACATCTACCCGATCGAGTGTCTCGACTTTGCAATGACGACATCTGTTGTACGTGTTTCAAACGGATGGATGGTGAGAGATGGCGTGGCGTGATTGGTCAGTGATTGATGGGGCGTTTACCACTAACCCGTCATGTTTGTCGTATCATGTCATCATACTGCAGGCACAGACGGAGGACGGACAGACGTGTGTCAAACGAGCAAAGTCCGCGCAGTGTGCACCAGTTTATCTATACAAGCTGCTGCATGATTGCAATTTTGAATGGTTTAAGTCAGTGCTCAGTATATGAGCACAAAACATTTTCGACTGTAACTTGAAAACCAATTTTTAGATTTTAATAATTTTTGGTACAAATATTCCTGACACAACTTGCCATCAAACGACCGTTCAGTTTTTTTTTATTTCATTCAATGTATGCTTTTGCACTACCTAGGGAAAGCAGATCAAGCAAAATATGTGGTAAAATAAACAGAAAACCTGAAAAACATCACCGACATTATCGATCGTAACTTGAATAAGGATGAGCAGATTTTAATAATATTTGGCAGAAATATTTTCGACACAACTGGCTATTAAATAAGTGTTTTAGTTTCCATTTCACCCTATGTCTGCTTTTGCACTACCTGGGGAAAGCAGATGAAGCATAATATGCGTTACAATAAACGAAAATACGTCAGTGAATTCCATCTATCCTAATCTGTGGGCCCCAACAGCAGGTCCATTACAAGGTTTGACTGTCATGCAGCAGTGTGTTTACCAGATAAAGTTTAGGAATGTTTGTGACGTCGATAAGCAGCTGGTACAGCCTGTATTGGTCTGGAGTAGAACTTTATAGATACTGCTGTCAATAAATGGAGAAAACGTCTCCTTCCCGTGTTCACATAGTGGGCCAACGCTTCAAGCAATTTTACTGCAGGCAGTTGAAAAATGGACAACTGAATGAAATGTCAGCCATGGTGTCAGAAATGTGAACAAAATTTGTTTTTACGCGTTATGTTAATTAAGCAATCATATCACATTGGATAAAAAAGTGATAATTCGCTGGTTGCGTTTTCCCCAGGTAGTGCAGAAACAAACGTTGGGTGAGGTGAGAAACTAAACGGTCACTTGATGGCAAGTTGTGTTAGGAATATTCTTGGCAAAAATTATCGAAATCTGATAATTTGTTTTCAAGTTACAGTCGAAAATGTCGGGGATGTTTTTTGGGGGGACACAGTGTATAGTGAGTGACTTGTGTGTGACTGTGACTGACATATAGAAGCAAGTGTTCTTTGTTGTATATCAGTTCTCATGAGGACGCATCCATCATCCATGGACTGTAAGCCTACCACAGTGTAATTAACGCTAGCAGTTGACCCGCAGCCAGGCAGGCACTGCACGCATCACATCGGACGTCAATCATTTTGTCCAATAGTTGTTTGGGTGGCCCCACACGTGCTGCCCCTTCTCGCGTACGTATACTGTCTGGGCACCTATATATGAGATTTACTGAGTTTATGCACGGAGACAGGACACGTCTGACATGCAGGGGGTGGTCGAGCTAGCAGCGGCCAATGTTAACCCACCCACTGAGGATGCAAGGCGGGGCGGGGCAACCTGGCCATGGTCACTTCCAGTCGTATGCAGTGGCCACTATATATACGACCACATTTCGCTTTGAAGCAGCGCATGAGCATGCTGAAAATATTCAAAAAAAAGATCACAAATTTAAGAAGTACATCATACTGCAAATGATTGCCGAACCGCTTTCAGCTTCGACCTGATCAGAGACTTGCCCTTGCAGTGGCGGCGCCAGCTTTTCATAACTAGGGAGGCCAAGGGGGGCCAAGACGTGTAAGGGGGGCTTCACTTTTTCGTACTTCAACCCCCCCCCGTTTTCTTATCCTTGTTACATTTAAGCTATCATCCAATATTCGTACTTATTGGGTGTGGGTGACCACTTTCCAGAGCACAAAATTCCTGGACTTTTCCATTAGAGCAGGCAAAAATTCAACAGTGCACCAGACCCCTAAACTAAGCAATTGCTTTTTGACCAAGGGTGGTGCCATAAATTCAAAAGTGGGCGGACTCACATTGGGCTTTGCCCCAAATTTTTAGTTAGTTAAGTTTTTTCTTTCATTTTGTATTTGTTTGCTACCTTTGATGGTGAATTCAGATGTATATAATAATATGCAAGCGAAGCGAGTAGGAAAAAAATTGGTACCACTAATTTTTGTCCAATTGAGTAGGTCTAGAACCGTTTTCCCTCACTTTTCCCTGACCACTCTGGAATTTCCAGACTTTTCTAGATTTTTCAGGTGAGTAGTCACCGTGTTACTTTATACGGTGCCAAAACGGCCAAAAGCATACGAAAGCGAATTGCGTTTGTCCTCTCATCACTTAAACCATTTCACTAACTAACTTTTTTCTTTAGCTATAACATAAACACTCTATAAACTTTCCAGTCGGATCTGAGCCTAGAGATTAACCCATTTTGTAGTAAAATATTGTACTTTTTACGCGCGAAAGCTAGCTATAGCGCGTATTAGCTGTGGTGATTCTGTCTTGGTGGCTTGCTGTCTGTCACGTCCCGGTACCGTTCCAAGAGCGGGTGAGATAGAGACTTCGGGTTTACACCATATGATAGCTTAAGGTCTTTAGTATTTCAGGACAAAATTTGATGCCGTGAAATTAATATTTAACGTATTTATTCCAGAAATTCCAAAAAATTACAATGGCGCCTATGGCGAAAATTAAACAATTCCTTAAACGGTCATAACTTTGGCTGTGTATAAGATAGAGTCGTAATTTTTGGTTGTATGGTTTTTGGAGATAACAAATCTAACAGTATCATTCAAATTTACCCCGGACTCTCCCTGGTTGCCATGGCAACGAAATTTGGGACAAAATGGGCTATAACTTGGCTTCTGCTAGAGATATCTGCGAGGTTTTTGTGTCTATAGGCTATATTATCATAACAAACAGTGGTGACGTGCTTGTTAATGGTATCAACATCGATGACCTTGAACGACCTTGATCGTAGAAAATAGAGGATTTTGTCACTTTGTGCGATTTTTTGCTGCAGAAGAGTGAAGTGCGACGAAATGGATGGAGATAAACCAATATTCGCTGCGAACAGGAACTGCTCTCGCGCGTCTCATGAGCATTAGCTCAGATTTCTTGTTGGAACAGTGATACATTTTGCTTGACACTTTAGGGAGTGTTTACTAAGGCCTAACTTTCTATAGTCTGTTGCGACACACCCTAAGTGCATAGATGTAGATTAGCCTGAATACTGTTTTAATGGTTGACAATTAACAGGTGGGCTATCACAGGTTTATAGAAGCATTAAAATAGAAAATATCTGATGTATAGGCTTCTTATGAAGTGTTAGATCTACCTAGCCTATAACGCGTAACTGGATTTAGGAAACCCATGGCCAAACTGCTAGCATCAGCAACCTGGGATCTGTAAGCAAAATTTTTTAACACTGTGTTTCAGACTTAAGACCTAGATCATTTAATGTTTAACGGGGTTTTTAAAAAGATCAGATTGTGGCTTTTAGCAAGTATCGTATACATAAAAGACCATAATTGTGATTTTTGTGTTTTCAATTTCACCCAGATAGTATCCGCGTGCCATTTCCTTTAAATACCTGTTTTTGATTGGCAGCTCAGTCACATTAATATTGACTATCTACCGTTCTGCCATGGAATTGTAGAGATAAGTTTAAATTTGGTAGGTGGTATAGACAAATATTGCACAAATTTAAGACCTGCAGAACTGGTGTCTTATAGTTACTACTATTTTGACTGAGTCAAAGAAACTGGTAGCAGATAAAGACTGCTGTAGTGTTGTAACATCATCTACTGCCATCCAGTGCTTGGAAACATTGATACACTC
>Ga0209671_1005316_pt1 | contig 12997 bp, 7 predicted proteins | sample WorMetHERISLAND2_2_FD_187401 | JGI IMG/M metagenome (GOLD analysis project Ga0209671, IMG submission 187401) | Marine gutless worms symbiont microbial communities from Max Planck institute for Marine Microbiology, Germany - Olavius geniculatus... | ecosystem: Host-associated > Annelida >... | reverse complement strand
TCCAAATCTTGTCTAAGGCCTTCAGGTTTGCCATTGCCTTTGCAATTCTGACTTCTTCACTTTTCGTTTATTCCTTTCTTTTTTTCTTTTTATTTCATCTTTTTTAATGTCATTCTCTTTTTCCTTTTCCCCAAATCCACGTAGGGGATCTGGAGTAGAGTTGTAAGCTACCTCAACGGGGTCCGGGGCAGAGCCTCGGTTGCAACTGCATTTTTAAGCAGTTTGGGCTCTCAAAAACGCATCTTATGGCAACATTTTATGTCGTTTATGTATAGCGAAAATGGCTGTCACAAAGAAGTTTTGTTTTTCTGTGGCCATGGGCCTATTTTGCAGATGGTCCGGATGCTGCAGCATCCTCAGCACCCACTTTAATCCGGCACTGCAGATCCAGCTAAACTTAAGTCACAGAACTTTTGTAGTACTACATTTCGCAGTTTACTATTGCCATTTTCTACTACTGAGCTCGAAAGCTAGCTCATTGTAAGGCTGAGTTGACGTGATGGCTGATTAGAACCGAGATGGTAACCTGCTTGAATACAATTTAGCTTTGCAGGTGCTAACAGGGTCCAGCGTAGAGTAACTTCCTTGTATTACGAATGCTGCCAATGTGTCTTGGAGAAAGTCGAACGAGTTTGTGGTGTTGTCTGCTGTGTCTGTCTGTTTATTTTATATGCCAATAAATTCTAATCATCGTATGGTATTGGTTGGTTTCTGCTAAAGATAGTTTAAACTGCTGACTAAACTAGTTTAGAACATTGTGGCAGTTTTTGTCAGTTTCCACCACTTTAGACTCTGTTGTTAATTTTTTCATGGATATCAGTGTCTACCAAAAAAGCCATGCAAACAATACAGTTTCTTTTGTTCTTATGTTAATTTATTCGCACTCACTGTGCAGCAAAGTTATATCGTCAAACATGGGAGGGATCATAGTTGATAACGCTGTTTTCTGCTTGTTGATATCCCGACTTACGGTCTCGTTGAGCTCTGCCCCAAATTTCTAGGTTTTTTTAAATTTCTCATGTCGAGTTTCAGTTTTCCTCATCTGTGTATCCACTCATCTAACAGTTTTGCTACTTTTAAATCTCATCTTAACCTTATATTTCATCTTTTCGCTTCTGCTTATCACGTATAGCCGCCCATATGCCAGCACCTCAGGGTCTCCCTTTGATCATTGGCACTATGTAATTATGTTATTGATTTATTGATGTTAAATAAGTGAACATATACAGGAGATGGAGGAAGCAGCTGTGAGACGACAGGCGGAAGTTGCGGAGGTTGATGGACGTCTGCAGCAGGAGTATGAAGACCGGCTTGCCGAGTCACTGCGAGAGATCCGTGCTGAGAACATGGACATCATCCGCAGAAACCGCGACGAAGTCGAAGCGTCTTATGAGAAAAGGGTATGTGTTGATATTTACTGTTTGTCTTAACAATGACAGTATTGTTCTCTGCATCATCGTTAAGTTTTTTGGTTGCTTTTTTGTTTGTTTTTTCTCTTTTAACACGGTAAATCATGAGCCGTTGCACTTAGCTCCATGAAATTTTGCACAAACATAAACATGACAATCACAAGTACCCGGTTAAATATTAAGCTCAAAGGTCAAGGTCACAGGACTAGATTTGCGGATACTTTTCTGTTGCCGGATAGGACCATGTTACTACTGGCTGCAGTTAGGCAGGGCTAGTAGCTAGGCTTGCACTGATATCACTGCTAGAGTATCGTTTATGTAACTTTGCATTTTGCTGCTGATATTTTCAGCTGAGTGATGCACAGAGTTCGTCCAAAAAGTGGCAGGACGTTGCAAAGAAAGCACAGACTGAGTTGAAACAACTGCAGCAGAAGTACGATGACGCAACAGCTGAATTATCACGCCACAATTCCCAGGTAATGACGATACACTATTTGCAATTTGCTAGCTATAGCCTTAATCACTGTTGATCATTTTCGGTATTTTCTTAAGATTTGAAGCTTCTGTAAATAGCTGTTTGTCCATTTTCATATCCAGTACCTGCTACCTTCATTTTTTGGTCGAATGTACTAACGGGTTGTGCCTATGGTGCAAGCTGTCATCCATCTGTTCTCTGTTATGCATGTATTGTGGCTAAGCAGTACATTTCACGGGAAAATTGTCTAAAAAATCAAATAGGGTTGCCTGATCACTACCCTGTGTTACCTTAATCACATCACTATCTGCAGCAGTTTTGCAGAATTTTGCAATGAAAGTTACCACCTGCATAGACTACGTGTTTGTTGAAACAGTTACTTGTTTACTGTAACTGGAGGTAGTGATGGTATGATCCACAGGTTACTAGCTTACTATTTTAATATTTTAAATGAGTAAATAACAGATTAAATGTAGCAAGGGCCTGGCAGTGCAATGTAGTACGGTTGGCCTTCCTGAGCGACAGCTGGACTTCCATTTGTTTAACGTACACACTTGGCTAAACTGCTAGATGATTCTACTTAATATAATGAAGGTATCGTTCACGCTTGTAATCAGTGGTGTTGGTCTCGATGGTTTCAGTTGTTGATCTTGGTTTCAGTCTTAAGCTGTGTCATCTTGGTCTTTGTCTTGAGATCTTGGTCTCGACACTTCAGCTTTGTTTATATTACTAATAAGTACATTTGCAGTAGTGGTGGCACCATTGTTTTTAGCTGCGTTTTTTCTCAATAGCTTTCGAACTGCTGCATTAAGCTTGGCAAAATTTTGGATGATGAACATGTTTTGTGACAACCTTTAGAAGCCTATTGAATTGTAAGTCACAGGTAATAGGTCAGGGTCACAGGAATGGATTTTGAGATACTTTGTCACTGTGAGATAGGATCATGCTGCTGTTAGTTGTCCTAGGTTATGCCCACAGGTTAGTGGCTTATTAAACAATGCTGATGTTATTGCTATAAATATTGCAGTGTGCTATGGCAGCTCTCACTGACAGCTTAGTTATTGAAGTATTCATAGGGCTCTGCTCAATTCGATAGACGGTGCTATATAAATTTTATATTCTTATTATTATTATCATTATCAAATGCTTAATGTTGTTCAGGTCGGAAGTTTGAAGGCACGGATCGAGCAGCTTGAACGTCAGTTACGCTTGGAGAAAGATGAGCATCAGGTCACCCTGGCTGGCAAGGACGCTGAGATTGCTCGACTGAATTCACTGGTTGAGAGCCAGCTGCGGGAATACCGGGACCTCCTCGATGTCAAAATTCAGCTGGATACGGAGATCACAGCTTACCGCAAGCTGCTTGAGCTGGAGGAAACAAGGTAATAGGTTTAGAAATGTTTAGGCCTAGACAGTGTAGCTTTTAATTGGAAACCACCTTAGAGCTACGGAGCATCACCTGCCAAATGGGATCATGCAGTGTTACCTGCCCTAACACAGGTGACTGAACACGCCGTGCCTTAACTCCAGCTAAACAGACCAGTACTTGATTTGCTTACCCCAGAGGGATGGAAGACTGAGTTGATTTTGGTGTTGGTTATATACTAAGATGGTTTACCTGTTCTGCAGACAGTCACCCATTGAAGTACTAACTAGTTGATAGCGCAGTCGGGAGTTAAACTGACAACTTCACGATCGTCAGTTCGATACCTTACCATTATGCCAACTTTGTGTATAGAAACATGTTTTAGATTTAAAACGGGCAAACTGCTGTTCAGATGGCAGCGTACAGCTTAAATTTTGGATGTTTTTGTAGCATTTATAGTGTATTAATGCACACACTGTGATGTAGACTGTTTCTTTTTATTTTTGATCATATTTTATTATACCAAAAAATTGCATGCAAATAATATTCTTATCTAATCTCTATAATTCGTGTATGTTGCGTGTGATGCAAAACTGTTCATTAGTGATTGCAATCCTGGGATTTAGAAATTTGTGATCCTGGGATCTTATTTTTGGCATTAGGTTTCATATTGAATGTTACATGTATTTGGCCCCTACCACTAGTGACTGTGACTGTGACTGTTATATTGCAACTTTGGTCTTGCATGCACAAAATGTTTCATTTACACCGTGTCTCAAAAAATTTTTTGGCACAAAGATGGCCAAGATGACAAAATTATGCAAGATGCACTAACTTTTCTTCTCACACAATTTATGTCAACGCACCAACGTGTGAAACCCAGATGCTCCAGATTGTTACATTACATGGTGGTTATTTGTATCAGATTGCTCACTTTTGCATCATCAATTTGACAGAGGGTGCCACGTGCTTTAATAAGTTTGGGGTATTAAATATTTCACAGTAAGAACAGCAAACAACAAAATGGCTGACTGATAAGGTTAAAACAGGTCTAATCGATAAGTGAATCCCGTTTGATTGGTCAACCTTTGATTCCGCTATCAGCCAGTGACGTTGCATCTAAGCCATCATGTCCATGTATGCAGGGCACACTTTGAGCATATATGCTGATAATTTACCAAGTGATTGGTTACACATTTTTATAATTTTGCTAAACAAGCTTAATTCGCATTTAAGTGTTTTTGTGCTGAATTAAGTCATTACAACGATTACTTGAGACAACAACTTAGCGTTATGCAACAATTTAGAGCATTTATGATTTGCATGGTAGTGCATTAACAGAAATTAGGTGAGGTGGAAAATGAGTACATTTTTTGCATAATTTCATCGTTTTGGCCATATTTGTGCCAAAAATTATCAAAGTTATTTGAATTTTTTTGACAAAGTTATGACAAAAACAATTTTAACTGTTTTTTTCCGAGACGTGGTGTATATGGTGGAAGTTTTAATTAATCGTCTAACACTTGAAATATTCATTTCTTACAATCCCATAATCCCCAGATTTGGGATACATGATTGGTGAAAATGTCCGGAATCCAAGGATTCGGGGTCATGGAATTACAATCACTGGTGTTCAGTCAGTTAGTCATTCAATTGGTGTTTTTGTATTATGCAGGTTGAACATATCATCAGCCAACAGTCCGGATTCATCTCAGCTGGCGAAGAAACGTCGTTTTGATGCGGTGGATGCTTCATCATCTTCTGGTGTAAGTATCTACCATACAACACAATTCATTGAAAACGTATTTACTTGTTATTACATTGTTATGTTATATCGTATTATTATATTATTATATGTTGTTTATTTTTCTGGTGTGTTTTCATATCAGTATCATCTTCCTTGGGTGTCGTTTTTTGACTTGCAATTTAGTCTCATTTTTTTTATGAATAAGGTCTTTAATTGTTCGTATTTGTCATTTTAGTCAATAGTCATGCATCAGCAGCAGTATTATTTCATGTGCTCTAGCATTTGGCTGATTATTTTAAACCTAGAGGTTGGTGGCATGGCGTAGTTTGTAACGCGTTTCGGATGAAACGAAGTTAATCTACGCCGGGCCCGGTTAGCACGACGATGGGTGACTGCCTGCAGGCAGTTAAACCATCTTGGTGCGAAGCCTGCCAGCTAGGTCGACTCAGCCTTCTACCCTCTGTGGGATGGTAAAATGAGTACTAGTGGTGGTCATGCCTATCGCTAGGGAAGAAACGGCGAGTTCTGCACGACAGTAGCCCCTGTGGCCAGGACTGCTAGTATACTGACCCAATCGGTTAAAGGCACTGGCTGTTAACTTGAGCCATCCGGTCGACCTGGGCTGTATGGTAGCTTAATTGGGCTTAGTACTGCTTTGGGTGACTGCCTGCAGGCAGGTAAAACCATCGCGCCGGCTTCGCCCTCGCCGGCTCAAAGCGTTGTAAAGGGGATGAGCTCCCACACAACGGACCTTGGTCTATGCGGAATCTTCTTTTTCTTCTTTTATATATGTTTAGTGCATTTGATGCACATTACTCGAATGTTATAATTATTTTATTGCAGTGCGGTATGTTCTGCGTTGCTTTTGTATTAGCTAGAGATACCCAAACTTTGTTATTAAGTCGGTAGTTTGTTAATTACTTTTCTCTTTTTACCCGTGATGTGACAGTGATCGAACATAAGTATGCTGGAATTGTATTGGTTTTTGTCATGTAATTGTCAGTAATTTATATATGTGACTGCACGTGTAGGTCACTGCATGTCAGGAGCGCTCACTTTCTGATGATAGCAGTAGAGAGGTAAGCCAGTTTTACCATGTGGCAAAAATGTATTTTCCTTTTTTGGCCACCTGAACTGGTAGTTCCCGACAGGCTTATATTTTAATGCAGATGCTTATTTGCTTTTTCTTCTTTCAGTGCGAGATCTTCGAGTTAGCTCAGCCAAATGCCGTGAAACTTTGCCACATGACAGGAAGTATGACAATTTTATGATACAGGTCCAAAAATTTGGAGACCTCTCCAAAAAATTCTGTTTGAGAAAAACGTGTAAAATTTAGCACAGTTTTGGACAACTTCAGGCTTTGACCACAAATATCTTCGAAACGGGTGTAGATCGGAAAACTAACTGATCAACAGTGATTCTTCCCATATTCAGCAAAAATATTGGTGAACTTTGATCTACCGACAAAAAAGTCTGTTGTCTTGTTTCAACCCATTCAAAATCCATACAGTGTGTGCTGTGTGGTGTAGTTAATGTTCAGATCACATGATGTTGCCAGCAGCGGAATCATTTGTCACCCCCTTAGTTGTCTCCTGGGTCGGACTTGCGGTGCTGGGCGGCCTCAAATTTCTGGTTTCTGTTAATTTTGCATTGCGATATTATATTCGGTAATAGGAAGCTGCAGCTATTTCAGTTTTTCTTCTGTATTATTCACTGACATTTTTCTGCTTTGTAAATGGTCATTAATATATTGAGACATGGTAGAAATTAAGTGTTTGCGTTACAGTAACTGTGAGAGTTCACCCAGTGCATTTGATTAATGTAGCATATACCAGGTAGCAGCTGACCTTTGAACCAAGCCAGTTGGCTTGAGCCACAGATCCTATTTACTGCTATTACTTAGCTGATACTTATTTTACCATCACACATAGGGTAGAAGGCTGAGTTGACCTGGGTGATTGGTTATAGAATGTGCTGATTTACCTGCGGAAGACAGTCACCCGTCCATGTACTAAGCAGACTTGCCAGCCCTACATAGAGTCACTGTAGTGATAAAAACCAACGTGTTAAGCCATCTACAGAGTGACATCATTAAACTGAACTGACACTGTTTGGTTTTTGATGAACTGATTTGTGGGCAAGGAGGGACTCATTGGTCATTGGTTGATGCATACGTAAGTGTAGTCATGTCATGCCAACTTTGTGTAAAGGTTAAACTTTGTGTTTTATTATTATGTGTGTGTGCATTTTGCCTGGAAAGGCTCTTCCCAAAATGACCTATACTGTGTCGGGCGGGACGTTAAACCCTACTCACTCACTCACTCATGCTAACGTCGTTAGATGGTGCCTACTATAATGCATTGCTGCTTGCCAATTGGTCATTTCGTCGAAAACTAAACCATGTCAGTTCAGTTCAGTTCGGTTCAGTTATGTCGTTTTTTCTGCACACTTTTGACCACTACACTTTGCCGACATGCCAAAAATTGAAAGCAGGAGACTGTGTGTAGTGGCGCGAAAGAGTAATTTATTTGCATTTATTGCAGCGGGAAACGTCGTCGACTGTGAGAAGCACATGGAGAATCTCATCAGTGTTTACAGCTTTCATGTGAACCATTACCCTACAGTCATCAGCATATCGTGTCTATGACCAGTCTATGCATCACTGCTCATTCAGCATAGGCTCCACTTGATAACACGATACTGGTTTCAGTTTCATGGTACCAGTTTCATTTGGCTTGCTCACTCTACTATAAAGTTATAGGTTTCGATCGGAGTTTATGTATTATGTTATTTTATTAATTATGAACAAAAACCTGTTCCACTTGACAACCACATAAAAGACTCGATGTTTCTACATTAGTGTTTCAGTAATACTTGCATTAGAGCATTATTCTGTACAATAATTCTAGCATTTATTCTTAGCTTTCTTTTTTGTCAAGTTTGTTAGCCATGTTGCTTCTGCACTAAACCATACGAAACTTGATTCAAGGGTGGTTTCACTGTTTGCCGAAACCAGTTTTAGTTTCCTGAAACTGAAACAAAACCGAAACCGGTGTTGTATTATCGAGTGAACTTGATGTGTTCAGTTTCGATATCTTTAGTTCTGTACCGCAGCTGCGAGTCATTTACACAGTAATGTGGCTTATGTGCACAGTGTTGAGTTTTTGGTTTTTGACGTTTATATACTGAGTTATGATTTGAGTATTAATTAAGTTGTATTTCCAGTTTTGGAATAATTCTGCTGAGTTTGTGAACTATGTTGAATGTTGGCATTCGTACATTTTCATAACGACTGCTAGTGCATTCTCCGTTAACTGCAATTTATCTTTACAAGTGTGTTTTCGGGGGCAGCACCAAAGGTCCGATAGTCCAAAAGATATATGGTTCTTTTTTATACACTTTTGCATATGTTGACTCAATTTCCACATTTCCTTTTAACTAGGGTCAGCGTTAGGGTTAATGAAAATGCAGGTTGCAGTATACACCTTTAGACTATCGAACCTTCAGATTAATAGTAACTATTTTGCATTTCTTTCATCTGTACTGTGTTTGATCCTAACTCAATGTTGATAAATTTGTCATGTATAAATTATGAATCGGTATTTTCGAGGTCCATTTGTTGTGTATAATACTCGAACATAAATTTGTCATACCTCAAAATGTAGGGCTATATAAACTTCAACAGTTCGGAGCACTTAATCTCAAAGTGCCATTAGCAACTGTAAAAGTCATCAGTTCACCTGTTTGTTTTATATCACAATAGTTTCTGTGGCTGATAAAGTGTGAAATTTGCAATATGTTTCATTGTATTATTATAATAATTTTATTGCCTTTTTATTCTTAGAGTTGTAGAAATAACGTCAAAAGTTTGAGCAATATTTTGACCCCCACTCTTTCTGTAGGACTCAACTTGATACTTTATTTAGATTATAATGAACAGTGAACCAGAAACGCTGTCAACAGTGAGGCCAAGCCTTGTGGTGAATTGCTGAACAGACTGTATGTTAGATTTTTTTTGACATTTTGCTTTATTTGTACAGAGAAAGATTCTTGTTGATATTATTTAATTTTGTTTTGCTAATTGTAGCCTACATACTTTGAGCCTTTTCATAGCGTACTTTCTGCTGTTCAGATGTGCAGATTGTTGTGCATTCGTATTTTGTGCTTTTGTGCATAGCAGGTTGGACAAGTAATAATATTTTGATCCTTGTCATGACAGCATCTGTGACATAGCTTCTTTCTTGACCAATCAAAGCATTTTACCTTCTTCCAGCTTGTTTTTTGTTATTTTATGCAAATGAATAGCATTGCACTTTTTGTGAGCTGGAGCATTTCTACTATGGGTTTTTCATCAGCTTATGTAACTGTATTTATTTTATGACTGATTTTTGATCACTTTGCATTTTCAGTCAGTCTAGTTGAACAGTTGTACATACTGAAAGGTGCTGTGATTTGATAACGTATTGTATACTAGCAGTTATTGCTGCATAGGTCTACAGCTGATTAGTTTCAGAGTCATCCTGTGTCATAAGACACGTTTGTCACGTCGTAGATGCCAAGCATCTCTGATGATTGTTGAGAGCAGTATTTCAAAACGTCACTTCTACAGTGGACATGGCAAAACGTCCCAACTTCAGATGGCTAAATGAAATATAGCATGAAACAAATCTGGATGTTATTTGTCGACAGTCTTTAAAAGAACATTGAAAGCACTGGGTGGGCAAAGTCTGAAAAGATGTATCACGTAAGAAGTTGTCACATTTTTTAAATGCTATTGACAACGGATGGGATGTTTTACCATTCTACTGTAGATGTTTTGTTTTTGCCAAACTTGTCTCTACTACACTGTGAACCATAAAAAAGTGGAACTGTTTTGTTTCTGTAATAATTTTGTCAAATATAAACGAAATTGGATAATATTTGGCACGTTTTTAGCCTAGACATTTATTGACATGGTTGCATATTTATTTACTTATTTACGAAATCATTGTGGCTGGGAACCAGCTTACTGTTGACTCAATTGCAGGCGAAGTGTTCATCTTCCAGCAGGACAGCGCGCCAGCACACCGAGCACAAGACACAGTGGCCCTGCTTGCACACGAGACGCCCAGGTCTCCGATGGTTGATGTGACCGATCTGAAGCAGCGCTTGGTTGAAGTGTGGTCCACGATGAAACAGCGCGTTATCGACGAGGCAGTGGACGAATGGCGAAAACGCCTACGCTGCTGTGTGTCAGCTAAAGGCGGACACTTTGAACACAAGCTGTGACATTGTTTGACTGACGTTTGCAAGTGTGTTTACTTTTAAATATTTTGTCAATGAAAAAACTGATTGCTAAGTTGCTGATGCTATGTACATGCACTATTTCATAGTGTATTGTTTTACTAGCATATAATACAGAGCAGCAAATAAGTTTGACATGTGATTTGCACATAAGCTAGTTCAGGATTGTCTACGCTACACGTGTGCCAAATATTATCCAAGTGTGTTGATATTTGACAAAAGTTATTACAAAAATAAAACGGTTCCACTTTTTTATGGTTCACAGTGTATATGTTGTCACACACGGATGCCAGTGGTCTTCAAGTCTTTACATGTAGTATAGCAGGGCTCCCAGTTGTCCTGAAATTCCTGAAATTTAACAGATGTCCTGAAATTTCCTGAAATCAGCAATTGTCCTGAAATTTTACTCATTTGGTCAGAATGTCCTGATATGCACCTTTGTTATGCTGTCGTTATGGCATTGCATTCATTTTGTACTTTACTTAGTTAACAGGACTCTTATCAGTACTTTTGGCTTGCTTACTTACTTACTACAGTTTTGCCTTAGTATGTTCATAACAGTGCCTTAGTAACATTTTTAAGACTGCAATACTGATCTGCTTCGATGATTGACATAATGAGGACAGAAAAAGTATGCACTTTCTGTGTTTTGAGCCTCGTGAAACTGACAAAAATGTCCTGAAATTGTCCTGAAATTTTGTAAACATTGGGTCCTGAAATTTCACTTCTTGCTTCTGGGAGCCCTGGTATAGACAACGGATCGTTTTTCTGGTTTTCACTAAGCATGATGGTCCAGTTAAAATGTTAAAAGTCGGAAACCTATCACAGAACTGCCATCTGTGATCATACAGTGTTACCCAACATGGGTGAACGTGCCCTGCCTTAACCTCAGCCAGACAGGCCGGTACACAATTTACCTACTGTGCAGGGATGAGAGGCTGAGTTGACCTTGGTGTTGGTCATATACTGAGATGGTTTATCTGTCCGCAGTCACCCATCCAAGTAGTAGGCACTAATGATAGCGAACCGACCAGGAGTTGAACCCACGACCTCGTGATCACAAGTCCAACATCTTAACTGTTACACTGTCAAACTATTTTGTTAGTCAGATTTCTGCCAGAGGAGATTTTGTTGCTCAGAGTTTCAATTTTGCCCCTAAATTTCACGAAAGTAAAGGTTTTTTCTCGCAAATAAACAAAAATTTTTGGACAAGAAGATTTTGCGACAGCCCAACATTTAGGAGGAGCAGTTTTTTCCTCCCCCTGACTCTGCCACTGATATTCGTCGGTGTTCATCACTGAAACTTTTGGTGATCATCTTTTAGCATCATTTTGTCTTTTGTCGGGTAGACAAAGGCCTTAGTTTGATTTTTTACCTGCGCTTTACTAACGGAGCTCAAACCCAATCGGGGAAAACCCAGCAAGTCCTGTATTTCCGGAAACAATGGCTTGAGATGTGGCTTGGCTTTTTGTTTTGATATTGTGGAAGGACATGACATACATGTTACATGTTTTTTTGCTGACGCCAATCAACATTTAGTCATTTGCAGTTGTCACTTGTTTGTGCCAGTTGTTAGTACTGTATTAGTCGTCATTAATTGTTTTTTTTGTTGCTTTATGTGTTACTTTGTCCATTTAAAAAAATCTTTTTTGCGTATTTTGACTGTAGTGGAGTACCGTAGAAACAAGTCAGTAGGCCATTACTGGTGACTGGTAAGATGCAAATTGTATTATTTAAGTTATTTTGTGTTCATTTTATGTTTATTGATCTTTTGATTGTGTTGTATTGGCACTGTTATTCAGTACCACATCATCATAATGTTTATATTGTTTTTTTTCTGATTTTGTCACGTGTAGTCAAATTTCTGAATATTTGTGTATTAATACATGTAGATTTTTTGGTTGAATAAAAAGATCATAATCAGCTGTGCATTGTGCATTTTTAATATACTGGGGTGCGAGCATAAAAGTGAACTTTTTTGCTATTTGAATTTCCTCTCGTTATTATTTACTCTGCCTATTTCTAAAATTTGCATTATATATAATATTTGAAATTTTTGATTATTCATAACAAGGCTCGACCTAAAGGTCGGTCAATGAGACAAACAAACGTGTTTTAAGCCATTGTACAAAGCACAGATTACAACAGCTGAAATAATAACCGTAAAATAATATGTTCAGTTTGTGTTACACATCACAGACAATGAATAAGGCTGTAAAAGCAGCGTCACTATGTCAACAGTTCTTCCAGTTTTTATGTTTAGCTTGTTTTTTGTGTTTAACAACTGTTCCGTTATTATGTGTTTGTGTGCATTCCGCCTGGAAAGGCCGTCTCCGAAATGACCTGTACTGTGTCGGGTGGGACGTTAAACACTCACTCACTCACTTACTGTTACTTATTCAGTAGTACAAATTTTACGCTCCCTACGGTGCCGTAAGCGTCAAAATACTAACACCATTTAAGAAAACATCACTGGAATAGGTTTGAAAAAGTTAGGCTACTTGAAAGATCTTGAAAAATAGGCCCACTTGAATTTTTCCCCGAAAACTTTGGCCAGCCTGGCGTCAGCAAGACGTCGCTCGCAGGCTACGAAGCGTCACCTGCCGTATGGTATCACCCGTAGGCCTACATCGCAGGCACGTTATCGTACAAGTCCGACTCGCAGCCAACAGCAGTTGTTGTAACTAGACTACTACTGAATCGTTACGAATCTTAAC
>Ga0209671_1005315_pt1 | contig 12997 bp, 9 predicted proteins | sample WorMetHERISLAND2_2_FD_187401 | JGI IMG/M metagenome (GOLD analysis project Ga0209671, IMG submission 187401) | Marine gutless worms symbiont microbial communities from Max Planck institute for Marine Microbiology, Germany - Olavius geniculatus... | ecosystem: Host-associated > Annelida >... | reverse complement strand
CTGCAGAATAGTACGATTCATTGCTACCATTAACTGGTACAACATGGTTGAGTGGTATTGATGTATGATTTTTAGTCGTTGACAAATCAGTCAGTCAGTCAGTACAAATTTATGAAGTGTCTTTCAAACATTTGTTACGTTTGTAACATTGCCTGTCAGTTTTAACAAAAACAGCTTGTTCTATCTCATTTTTGTCATCCTGAAATGAATCTAATGTCTGACAGTGTGTATTCATTTTTGGCTAACATGATTGAACAGTTGCATGGTTAAACGTTTAAATTATACACTGTAGCCGAAGGATAGATTTCCGATTAAGCATATTTTTATGGCTTGTTCTGCAGTTTACTTGTAAATGCAATGGTGAAGAAATGAATAAAATAGTCCAGATTGACTAAAGCTATTGTGGAAAAGTGGCAAATTTTTGTGGACTGTAGTGTAGTGTGTTTACTGTTTTCAGCGATGTAATGTGTTCTTAGGACGTCTGTTTTGATTTCCTCTACAAAACTTTTGTGTTTCATGTTTTGACTTTTCTGACTGCCATTTGTTGCTATTGTCTACGCTTACCGGCCGTTTATTATTTCTCATTGCTGTTGATCGATTGGCTGTAGGTACCGGCATTGTGGTACAGTTGCTGGCAAGCTGTTTGTGCTCCTTGTTATCATTGACTACTTGTTGCTACTTCTGCTGACATGGCTCGTGCCAGAAAAGGCCAGCTCTGTGTTACGTTTTTACTGTTTAAGCAGATAATGTTAATTGAGCATGTAGTCTGACTGTACTGCTTAACAGTCTACAAAGGTTTTCTATTGTGACAGTTGGGGTTTATGATAAACTGTTAAGACGTGTTTGCATTAAGATATGTGGGTGTTAGGTCTGTGTATGACAGATTTTTCCTGGTCCGAAGCATGGCTAAATGGGCAAATAGACAGCTCTAAGGTCGCATAAGTCATTGATTTTGCATCTGATTTATGACATCCAATAGTTAATAACAGGTCATTTGTAACAAGCTTCAAATCCATTGTATGATACTGTGCCTTGAGGAATTCCAGTTTGAACTAAAAGTTGTACAACAGTATAGCTGTTTATGGGAAACCCATCACAGAGCTACGGAGTGTCACCTGCCATATGGGATCACACAGTGTTACCTGCCACTTGACACAGGTGAACATGCTTTGCCTTACCCTCAGCCAGACAGCCTGGTACTGGATTTATCTACCCAAAGGCTGAGTTGACCTTGGTGTTGGTTATATACCTCAGAGGTTTACCTCTCCATCCAAGTAGTAACCACCTGATCGCGATCTGACCGGGAGTCGAATCGACGACCTCTTGATTGCAAGTCAAACACCGTACCATTACGCCACCAGTGTAATTAGACTCAGACTTCTTGATCTTAATCCTATTCGTTACGACCTTTCAGGAAGTCTAGCAACCGAGTGTTTGTATTTTATGAAGCACCACTACTGTTGGTTGGAAATTGCATTTTTTCATACATCAGCTGCATTGAATGTTCAAGGGTGACTTTGCATTTTTGTTATGAACACATTTATGTACAAGGGCCTTCCCAACATTTTCTGGCCTCAACATATTAGACAACAATATTTTCCACAATATATACATCAGTGAAACGTACATCCTTTACTGACTCATGTAAGTCTGCTGCAGATATGACGTTATTGTAATTTATGATGACATAGAGCACTAAACCAAAACTATTTGCAGCGCTAACACAGAAAGTGTAAAATCAGGTTCGCTCACCAGTATCATCATCATCATCATCATTTCTTTAATAAAACAGATTGACAAAATGCAATCATACATAACATAAAAAAACATGAAAAACTGACAATAGCATGACAGTTATTCAGTCTGTAGCTGGATTTGTGCAAGTGTGTCCCTGTGGCATCTGATTTTGTGAAAACGCTGACAAATAAGGTTATGGATTTTTCATTCGAATCAGTGAATATAGGATAGCCTAAATCTGCGCTGATCACAGATAATGGCATTTAATGACGAATGACCTGAGATATTGTAATAATAATCACATGATGTTGTATTTGTGTGTTACAGGACATTGACACTTGCCCTGAATATCCTTGCCACAAACGTGAACGTTCTGCAGCAGATACGACAGCAGTTGCTTCATAGCATAGGTTCATGTCATTATATACATTTCGTTTGTTTGTAGGTTGTGTTTGTTGTCCTGCGCTATGTGTATCCTGGAGCTGTAATGACTGACTCTTAGGCTCAGTAATTGGTCAGTTGGGAGGTTGCACGTGCTTTCGAGCTTCAACTCAGCAACAGAAAGCAATCGTAATTAGTTGCCAGAAACTGCATGCGATTTGATATTCAGTTTTGAGGCAGGTCCTGTGTGATGTGAAGCTTTGTCCACATTTCACGATCACATAATTCTCACACTCTGGCAACATGTATCATTCCATTGACCACGGAAATATCTATACTTTTTTTAATGATGCTGTTGACTGAATTTGCATTTCTTTTTTATTTGTTTTGTTGAACATTTCTCAGTAGTAATTTTGCACTTCATTAAATGCAGTGTGCATCTTCCTATAATGCGTGAAAAGTGTGGTTGTCTGTTTGTCATGTCTCTCATACCGCTCTGGCGTCTTCCATGTTCTCAGTTGCAGACCCCGGCCACAGAGTTTAAGTCCTTGGACGTGCACCACCTTGCCGCCACAAACGTGAATGGGCACCATGAGGGAGAGGATAGGGTGGGGTTGAGTTGCCAGGTAACGCAGTGGAGCCACCCTCAGGAATTTTTAAAGTCTTTACTACACTGTGCTCAGAAAAAAACACCCACTCACGTTTTCTTCTATATCTCCATGGAAAATGTCCAGATTTTCACAAAATTTTCAGGGAATGTTCAGGAGGAAAAAAGCATTCCACTGTAAACAAATTAGATATTCTTTTTTACTGGTGACGTCATGCTGACATCATATTTCCGTGTTCGTATTTTCTGGGTTTTACCGTTGAAGACAGACATTGGTGAAATGTTAAAACAGACCAATTAGTCACTGTGTTGACTGAACACAAAAATATCCTAATTCCTTACACAAGTTTCCATTTTGAACTGTTTTCGTGATTTATCTTTTTGGCTGAGTGCGAGATCCTCAACTTTGCTGATGTTGGCAAGCATATGCGCACTGCATCACTGTGTGGATGACCACTTGCTTGCTATCAATTGAACAGCTTGATACTGCCGGTCATGTCAATTTATTTATTCAAACACTATCAATATTCATTTGTCTGTGTATTGTTGGGCATCATATTGGTGTGCGTATGCTTGCCAACATCAGAAAAGTTGAGGATCTCGCACTCAGCCAAAAAGATAAATCATGAAAACAGTTCAAAATGGAAACTTGTATAAGGAATTAGGATATTTCTGTGTTCAGTCAACACAGTGACTAAGTCTGCCACCGTCACTTCAAGAACTATCTGACACTGCGTCATTCAAACGAAACTTAAAAACTTTACTGTTTCAGCGAGCTTTTTATCTCTGAGTAGTTTTTACTTTTTGTACATTATCCTTAGGTTTTATTCTAGTTTTAGGTATGTTGTACACCACTGGTCACTGTTGTAAGTGGTTATTTTTTGATTGATTGATTGAAACATCTTGCACAAACTTACTGCTCCATAACCCTTGCTGACTCGCAAACATTTTATCAAAGGTATGTTTTCAACGGTAAAATCCATAGTTTACAGACACGGAAAAATGACGTCAGCATGACGTCATTGGTAGCAAAGAATATCTAACTTTTATACCTGTGAAATACCTGTTTCCTCCTAAACATTTCCTGAAATTTTTCTGGAAATCTGAACATTTTCCATGGAGATATAAAACAAAATGTGAGCAGATGTCTTTTTTCTGAACACAGTGTATGATGCGTGGAAAGTTTGTTTGTTTGTAATACCCCGCTGGCGCCTTCTATATTGCACGGTCGCAGACCCCGACTGCGGTTTTTGAGTTCTTGGCCTTGGGTACGTGTGCCCCCACATTGCCTCCCACTTCCCCCACGAGCGGAATGACGCAGGGTTAAGTGTCCGGGTATAGCAGAGTGGACCAGCCCGTACGTTTTCTGTCTGGCTTTGAATATTGGAGTTGAACGTACTTTTGTACTAGATAGCACTAAATCAGTAATAATAATAATGTTTTTTTTATTTGCAGACCAACAAATTACATTTGACATCTGATATACAGGATGGGCTGAAAAAGTGACACTTGTTTCAACTATGTCAGTAGAATGCCAGATAAACTGCAAATCGTCAGATGTTTGTACTGTTTGATCAACTTTGGTAGCATTTGCTATTAATCATTCACAGTTTAAATGTACTCATTTTTTCAAAAGATTTTTATAATTATCTCCGCCAAGTGAACGTATTGAACATTGGAGGAGATTAAGAGATTGGTTGTTCTGTCCATCGGTCCGTGTGTGTATCCATCGTTCTGTGTTTGTGTGTACATATATTTTGAGACGCCATATTTCTATAACGGTGCCAGATAGACACATGGTCACAATGGACCACCCATAGGAAGTCGACCACCGCGAGTCGAATGGTCACCTGACAGATGACGTCACGTGGCCCCATTATCTTTAGCTGTAGTTGTAGTTGTAGTTGTAGCTGTAGGTGTAGTAGTAGTTGTAGGTATAGGTGTAGCAGTAGTAGTATAGTGGTTGTAATGTTTAAATTACTTCACTTGGCGGAGATATGCACTCTTACGAGCGCCTTCTAGTTATTTCAGAAACGAAGTGTTTCTGCACATGCAGGTTGTGAAGCAAACAGTGTTATCAAGATAATGCTATCAGTGTGGCATTAGTTAATCCAGCCATCCTGACGAAATTACAATTTATTCGCATATAAACAGAACGTGCTTACTCGAGACGTCGTGAGTAAACAAAAATTCAAATATAATTTATCTAAAAAGGAGAAAACTCAAATTTCAAAAGGGTGTCACTGTTTTGGCCCACCCTGTATATGGATTGTACACTGTGTCTCAAAACAACATCCCAACATTTTCGACTGTAAATTGAAAACGAATTATCAGATTCTGATAATTTTTGGTATGAATATTCCGGACACAACTTGTCATCAAATGACCATTCAGTTTTACACCTCACCCAACGTTTGTTTCTGCACTACCTGGGGAAAACACAACCAGCGAAATGCGATTAATAATTTTTGGCAGAAATATCGAATGCGATGTGATTGTTTAATTAACATAACACATAAAAACACATTTTGTTCACATTTCTGACACTTTGGCTGACAATTCATCCAGTTGTCCATTTTTAACTGCCTGCAGTAAAATTGCTTGAAGTAGCCCACTATGCGAACACAGGCAAGGAGACGCCTTCTCAATTCATTGACAGCAGTATCGATAATGTTCTGCTCTAGACTAATCCAGGCTGTACCAGTCGCTTCTTGACTTCACAAACATTCCTAAACTTCATCGGGTAGACACACTTTTGCATGAGAGTCCAACCTTGTAATAGACCGGCTGTTGGGGCCCACAGATTAGGATAGATAAATTTATTGACGTTTTTTCATTCATTTTAACACGTATTATGCTTGGTCTGATTTCCCTAGGTAGTGCTGAAGCATACATTGGGTGAGCTGGAAAACTGAACAGTCATTTGATGGCAAGTTTTGTCAGGAATATTCATACCAAAAATTATCAAAATCTGATAATTGGTTTTAAAGTTACAGTCAAAAATGTCGGGGATGTTTTTTAGACACGGTGTATATTGTATTTCATGAAAAGTGATAAATCGATTTTTCTGTAGCGAGTCATGTGCTTTGGCGCTGTGTATCTGTAACTTGTCTGGGTCAGTGGCGTATTTGAGGGTGCATGGTGCGAGACATTAAACTTTTTTTGCAATTGATTTCTGTCAAAAAAATGTGAAAAGTGGACAAATTTGCCACTCCCATTGAACGTCCAAAAGATAAGAACTTTGTCAAAGTTAGGAAAAATTAAATGAAGCTTTGTACTTTGCCGTAGATTTGAATGCAGAATATGTGCGTAAAATATTGCTTAAAATCTTTTTATCTTTGACAAATAAATTTCAGAACGCTTCGGGGGAGGGGCAAAACTTTTGACTCACACTACCTTTCGTTTACAAGCCGCAAACTTTCACTGCACACCTGTGCCTGCTGCTGCAGCTTGGTTGTCTGGCATGTGGCCCTGTAGGCCTGTTAGTCTTAAGGCATTGGCAATCAGACTCGAGTTTGACAAGTCACATGAGGTTAACACGCGTGCAAACACTCGCCTACAAAATATAGTGACTATCCGTTATCAGCAGTGAGTAGCAACGGCCACCGGCTGCTGATTGCACACATGAGAATTGATTGGAAGTAGGCTTACGTACCCGTTGATGTCACAGTTTCTGTTTGCACGGACGTGTTTGAACTGTGACCCTTCTGAACTATCTGCCGAGAATGTTGACATTCTTCCTGATAACGTCGATTGCACCGCTAGGCCCAATAAGTCTGAATTGATGCTGGTGTTATGCTCGAGATAAAACTGTCTTTGTAGTCATAATGCCGTTACTCATAACTATTTATAGTTAAATTAGATTGTATTTAATGACATGTAGGCATGCACGAATTTTAAGCTTACGCATGTTATTGCTAATGATACGATCGCATATTGAGTACAGTTTGAGTACCTGATATTATTGGATTAGGTGTAATTTTTTGTACAGTCGTACCTTTTGTACAGTCTGTGAGTCGCGGGATCACTGTGTCTTTTATACGGACTCGGTATAACGGGAAAAACCGCCGCGGGCGTCGGAGGATTGTACAAGAAAATGTTTAAGATTCTGACTGTTCAAACGGCGTTGAAATCGAATTTCTAAACCTTGGGTCTACAGTGTCAAAATAAAGTTATTGTTGCTTAAGTTTATAGTTTGAAAAGTAAGGTTTGTCATCATACTTCGCCCTGGACGTGCTATCGTCCATGCAGTAGCCTAGTTTAGTCCATCTGGTAAGTAACTGACCTAGGCTACCGAATACTGATCCAATCAAGGAACCGTTACCGTGACACCATGACCTCGAACAGCTAAACACTGCAGTGCGAGTGCATTGTGCAGCTGCTGCTTTGTAGCCCGAAGTGTCGATGTAGCCTAAAGTTCTCGGTCTGGTCTCGTGAGTATGTTTAAAAGCGGCGGCGATGCGTGCAGCGTGAGCGATTGGTGAATGTGGAGCACCTAGCGTGCGAGGGGGGCAGTCCCGTGATGTGGGCCACCGGACCAGTCATAGTTCCGCCCTGAATAGAAGCAGTAGTGACCACCGCTGGTCACACGTGTGATAGGCCATCTGCGCGTGGACGCTGGCACCAGTGTAAGCCGTGACTCTCTCGAGACGGTGGCGCAACCAGCACAATCTTAACTCGGATTGATAGATTCAGTCACGATTTCTGTCCACTAGTCAAAGTCCACGTTAAAGATATTTTTTAAATCGGTGACCCAGTAGCCTTTTTGATGGTCCTGTCAACAAATCAAAGAGGAACTTACTTTCTTCCACTATTCTAAATGATACAGACATTTTTTTGCATTTCCAATGCAACTGACTGGAGGTCTATTCTGACTGAACGACATTAATGAAAAATGTGATGGCATAGTTTTAAGTCGCCGCGTCGATAATTAAAGATCCGAATTATATTGAAATACCGAACTGCACTGTTAGTAATTTAGTACTTTTGTTACTGTCAGCCCAGCAGCGCGAAGTTGTCGTTGCTGTATAGGCCTATTCTAACTGAACCCGCCACTTGTGCATCATGCATGTCGCGTCTATAAATATCTGCCGGCCGACGCGGCTACTGATGTATGTTCCGACTTCCGAGGACTCGCTGGGGACTGCTGTAGCCTACGCTTGAGCTTCGGTCTTTGTCTGTACGTCCCAGGTAATTCTTTTTAATGATGATAACATTGTGGTGCATAGGCTACGTTTCCGAAGGAAATTGCAAACATCAGCTAGAAATAAAATTGACATTTGGCCATATCATTTCTGTTCAATTAGCGATGTGGTTTATGAGCATAGTTTGCAGACAAAAGGCCATCGGACAAAAGGCCACCAATGCTGGTTTTGTTTGCCACTTGAGTTCTTTTTATCAATAAAGTGCACATCTTTTCAGAAGTCGCCCGACTTGTGTAACACGAGATAATTTTTGTTATTACAATTTATTATGGGGTTTTTGTTTTATTTTTCTGTATGCATGCTTCCTTCAGCGCTCTGGTGGTGTTGGTCGAAGTCGATCGATTCGGAGCGTCTGAGCATCTTTCCGCTGCAGCTGCATCAGTCGATTTCAATCCCTAAGGTTCTACGTTGGGGATTGGTGGCTTAGCTATCATGAGTGTTGGCTTTGTGAATACGCCGGTTGAACAAAATCGAAAGTGATAGTAGTAAGTAACAGAACTTAGAGGCGCTTCTTCAACTCGCAACTCACCGTGATCCAAACACCCGAACGAAAATGTCTCTAATGGCCGTTTTAAACTGTTCAAAGTTGATGTCGGCTTGTCTGCTATGAACTGCACGTAGTATGCAGACGGTGTGTGGTATTTGACCGTATATACAGCTCGATGACGTGGTCGTGGTGGTCGACGTGCTGTGCACAGACTGATGATGGCCCTCGATCTGTCGACCAGCCAGACGAGACGACCGGCCTGCTAGCAGACTCTGCTAAGGCGCCACGCTCATCGTCGTCTCAGTCGCTTTCGCAGCAGGTTTTAGCTCATGATATTCATTTCTGATGTGACAGTAATGCAAAATGCCGTTCGCTCGCTCGATCTGTGATTTGAGCTGGTGCGAGTTCTTGGGTTTTCGAGAATAAACCTGCACTAGGGCCGCAAATTTTTGCCCGGTCAGCTAAGCTAGTAGGGCGTCTCCAGCCTCTTAGCTGACCGGGCAAAAATTAGGACGAAGCTGGATCACAATTCAGCTAAGAATCCGGTGCTAGGCCTAACCACATCAAAGTTTTGTAATTCGTTTTATGTGTGAAATGATCCAGTTTGAATCTTACGATTTTGAGCCCCATTTGGCAGATTTTGGATAACTTCAAGGTGATACATGGGTTAGCCAGCAGGTAACTATAGGTGAATTATACAGGTGTTGATTTGCGGTGCGTGCAGGAGGAAGGTATCTGCGGCGACCGGTTTCCATGGAGAGAATGCATAGTGGTGTTGGCGCTGTGTCTGTCTCCTCTGTCCAAGGGTTACGTCACCGGCTACATGTCACCCACACTGGACGAGCTGGAGGCCGCTGGTCTTCTACCGACGCCGTTCGCCGTCGACTTCTTCGCGGCCGCTATTTACCTCGGCTCTGCGTTGAGCTGCTTCGTCAGCGGCTGGTACGCGGATAGGTTTGGTCGTCGAGGAGCTCTGATGGCGTCCGCCGTTCCGTTGTTCTGTGGCTGGGTGCTCATCGCCGGACAGTGGGGCTGTGCGTCACTGCTGGTCGGCAGACTGCTCAACGGCTTCGGCAGTGCGGTGGTCTTCACGACGTTCAACATCTACGTGGCGGAGACGGTAGCAGCGCGTCGGCGAGGTTGCTGGACGGTGCTCGGCGAGGCGTCTATATCAGTGGGAGCGCTGCTGGCGCTGGGTCTCGGCCAGTGGTTGGCTGCGCGCTGGTTGGCTGCAGTGGCTGCGGTGCTCGCTGTGTCGGTGTTTGTGGCCGTGTCGAGGGTCCCTGAGACGCCCAGGTACTACCTGGAGCACTGCCGGCTTGAGGACGCACGACGATCTCTCGACTGGATCCGTGGCGCACCGGCAGAGGCGGAGTTTGCCGCTCTAGAGGCCCAGCTTGACGGCCACCCCTCTCACAAGGTATAATTGCAGCTAACTGACTGGCAGGAGCTGATAATAGATCTAGTATATTTTTACCCCTATCATTATTGATCTTTAAACCCCAATTAGTTAGTGGCTATTTACACTGGCTGATAGGCCTACGTTGATACTCTGTAGAATTATATTCCTTTCGTTTCTTGTTAAATTTAACGTTCTTACATAATGTATTAATTCATTAAGGTTATTACATTTTTAAAAATTTAAGTTTTGGATTTTTTCGAGAGGATACAGCAGAAATTATATGAACAAATGCAGAAGGAAAATCAGATAATCGGCTTACCGGAGGATGTGTCCGTTAAAATTTGCATTTGCAGTCGGATGTTGTTGAAAACTATATTTCGAATACCGTCGAATATTGTTTGCATTGTATTTAAATTGTAACTGCTTGTTTTAAGAAATAAACGATGATTGTGATGATGATGATGTAACGCGGCGTGTTGCAGGACTTGACGTGTCGTGAGCGGCTGATCGTGTTGGCGAAGGTGCGCGGTCGGTTGGCAATGATGATGAGCATCATGCTCACGCAGGGTATGAGCGGTCACGTGGCAGTCAACGCCTATCTGCAGCAGATCCTCGGTGATGGCGGCCTGGCACAAAGTGCTGGATCGTTCGCGATCGGCATCGACGCGCTGCGAGTGGTCGCCACTGTCGTGGCCGGGTTCACAGTCGAGAAGTTCGGTCGCAAGAAACTCTTTGTCGGCGGAGGGCTCGTTCAGGTCTGACCAGTGGCGTATTTAAGGGGGGGGGGCACGGTGCGATGCCGCTCCCTTTGGCCCGACCATGACAATTTTTTACAGACGACTTTTTATGAAAAGGTGCGTTTTTTGCCATTTTCCAGCAAGAATTGCAAACAATGTTTGATTGTCTTTTTTCATACCGATACAATATGCGATTAAAATCGCCATGTGAGATTGCATCTGATATGACGCCGGCGTCGCCGAACGCTTTTGAAAACTGGTGGCCTACGTGACTACGCTCAAGTACGCGTCAACCAATGACCAGTGAACTCATTGGTCAGTTCGTCAAAAACTAAACCGTGTCAGTTCAGTTCAGTTCAGTTACGTCGCTCTGTACGCGCCTTATAAATGAAAGGCGCAAGATTTAGTTGTTTGACTTTTATAGTTCAGTTGATAGCTTGCGTAACATTCGAAGTGGGCTCTACTTTAAGGCGTACTTCGTTTTTGACAATTCCGTGTGCGCGTTCGAAGTGTAGACGTAGGCCTGCATTAACAGGTTAATGAATTTTAGTAGTTTGTGCTACATCAAATTAAGTCAAGCCGTATGTAACAATTGAATGGTGACATGGTGTTTGCTTGCTGATAAGTATATATATACACTTGTGACAAAAGTTATCCATAGCATCACGACAGAGACGAGGGCCCGGTGCGGGGGGGAAGGTTGGTCGTAGGGGGCTTTCGTCGTGGGGTTCTCCGTACCCGTCGAGTCCGCCAGGCATCTGACTCAGTAGGCCCTAATCCGCGTATGAAATCCAGATTTACCAGGTGTAAGACTAAGACGTGACTGATTGTTTTGTCACTACAGGCGACGATGTTGGCGACGCTGGCCGCCATGTTTATGATGTCACCTGCTTCCGGTCACGTGCCGCCGACGAACACGACAACGCCGGCATGGCCTGATGACGAGACGGCCGGTCCGCTGGTAGCTGACGACGCCGTTCGACTGCAGTCGATGACTGGTCGCCTCTCTCTAGTCTGCGTCGCTGTCTTCATGTCGATCTATTCGTTTGGCTGGGCGTGTGTGCCTAGTATTCTCAACGCCGAGTTGTTTCCGCAGCCAGTGCGCAGTGTCGCGGCGTCAGTCTGTAGTTTCGTCGGTCTGACGTCCGGAGCGACCTGCTCGTACATCTACGGTCCGCTCGTCTCAACGCTCGGTGTCGGCAGCTGCTTCGCCATCCTGGCCGCAGTCAACCTGACCGGCTCGATCTTTGCCGCGGCCACGCTGCCCGAGACGAAGGGCCGGTCCCTGGAAGACATCGACGAAATGTTAGGTGGTCACAACGGACATCACTCCGTCACACCTATGCACGTCAACGTCGCATCTTACCAAGACCTCGAGACTGGACAATCGCCGTCGACTGCTTGCGCTACAGCCAACACGTGACAACTTCACGCTTGACAGCAGCCACCTCTTTTTGTACTAGATACCGCACTGCTGAAGTGGATAAGCGGGTACGCAGTACGAGCTTATCCGCTGCAGACAGTGTTGTATCGTACTTGAATCACGCTCAGGTCGCAGTAAACTACACCGTCGCTTGCTTTATCACGCACGACTGCAGCCGACAGTTGCGAAAACAGTACCGTGGCGCAAGCTGAGTGTGGTTAAAGAAAACAACTGCATTTCGAAAGCCTAACTTCGCACAGTGTCTCGTCTTGTTCTCCATTATCAGAAAATAGCTTTTCTGCTTGAAGGAAGAAAAATTGCAGTACTGATAGATTGTAAATAGTGGGCCTAAATTAAAGATTATGGTTTTGTTTTGTTTTTCATGTACTAAAGCCGGGCATAATAAATAATACTGAACATCTACTTGTTTAAGTCACCATGACAGTATTGTCACTGCGATATTTCGTTGTAGGCCTAACTATGGAAGTTGGAATTGAACCGCGGGGCATTATACACTGGGGCATTATAAGTTTTGGGTGTTAGTTTAAGAACACGTCAAATTATCATTGTAAACTTTTGCTGACTGTTATACTATTGTGTTTTTATTTATTTGTGTTTCTTTAGTGATTTATGATGCTGAGCAAAAAGTGTTTTATTATTGAAATAAGGGGTCGTCCATGAATGACGTCATGTAATTTTGGGAACAAAATTAACTCTCCCCCCTTCGTCACATTTCGTCACAGTGCTCTGGACTCCTATTAAGTATGACGTCACAAACTTCCCCCGATAGCCTCTAGTGTAGTCTACAAAGATGAGTTTTAGTCTATCTGAATTGTGATGATAAAGAATTGTATCCGCTAACAAAATTCTCTGCTGTCAACTTATGTGCAAACAAACGTGTGAAACTAAGTACAGTATTCTTAATTATTTTAGGCCTACTGATCCTGTCACAGACGACGACGTGAATTGGCTGTCTATTGTGCCTTCCCACAGATATAAGTGTATGACATCACATTACC
>Ga0209671_1005314_pt1 | contig 12998 bp, 9 predicted proteins | sample WorMetHERISLAND2_2_FD_187401 | JGI IMG/M metagenome (GOLD analysis project Ga0209671, IMG submission 187401) | Marine gutless worms symbiont microbial communities from Max Planck institute for Marine Microbiology, Germany - Olavius geniculatus... | ecosystem: Host-associated > Annelida >... | reverse complement strand
AGTCAGTAAAGGATGTACGTTTCATTGATGTATAGATTGTGGAAAATATTGTTGTCTAATATGTCGAGGCCAGAAACTTTTGGGATGGCCCTCGCAGTTTATTGCAATGGCTATTCTGTTGTTAGAAGAAGAGCAGATTGTTGTTGTAATCTGTTGTTGTTGTTGTTGTTTGAGTCTCATTGTTTCCAAAAAAATATTAGCTGTTATGCACATAATACGTTTAGTCATCATAGTTTTCTTTCATTTTCAAACTCCTGTATCTTGTCTATAGGTTTTTATGTCAGTATAAACGTGTGCTTTTAACTATAGCTTTTCACCTTTCAACCACCTAAGTTTGTATAATTTATAATTACTTAACAATTCCAGATCAATGTTTTCGTCTGTCATAATCATTTTTTGGTAAGTCTGCTGTAGATGCACAGAGGAAGCTTTTATAAAGAGCATAGGAATAGTGTATCCATTTTAACATACCATCAAGCCACTTACCAGTATACTTCAGTTGATGTTGGTGTTGTGATTGTCAATTTTGTATCATGTAGACTAGTTGAAAACAAGAATCCCAGCTGTCACTAGGGTGGGGCTAACTGCACCGCCTACGTTTAAAACCCAGCATCCAACTCCCAATCACTAAGTATTGCGGCCAAACCGCTGCAGATGGCCACATGGTTACTGTTGAGTGACAGCCTGTTGGAAGTTGTCACCGCCCTATCCGATGGTAACATTGCAGACTCCCTACGACTTACATTGAGCCACAATACCACACGATTGGCATTGCATAGTCATTATGATCCTTCAAGGTCGTCGGTTTATATATCATTTGAAAGGCAGTATGCAACTTCCAGTTAGTGATTAATAGCAACCCAAGCCCTATCTTGCACCGTTTAGCTACAGTACGTCCATGACAGACAGACGGATGATAACGACAACAAAGGGTCGACCGTTAAGCTTACAGTTCTAGCGGTCGGCCAAAAAACTGAATGTATGTGCGCCATGTAGTTTGGTAATGTGCAGTTGTTTGTAGCTAGTGTCTGGGGATGTTGTACAGTGGTGGGAGCTACGGTAATCGAGAGTCGGGACATTTGAACAATTCTGCACCCACCAGTCCTGCAGCTGCCGATGCTGGACCTGCATTGGAACAGCGTGAACGTCTCGAGTCAAGCATTTCACACGTGTCTGGTAATCAGCATCTTATTACCTTTATCGTCATCTTCTGCGAATTTACTTTCTGCTGACTGGTTTGACCTTGAGTAGCCTGGTATCCTGAAAAATGGCCGGTTAGTGACTATATGGAAACTGAGTGTGTAATGTGTGTGTGGTTTTTATAGCAATAATTATGCACATGTTTTTGTGACTAACTTCTCACCGATCTGTGAAGTAATGTTTTCAAAATTTTGATAGTGGATGAGATATTAATCTGGTATTTCATGCAACAGTTAAGTACAGCTCAAGTGTCACATCATTGTGGTGTGTAGAACTTGGAAAGTATGTCATGCCAATCCCAGCCTATAGTTATACACTGCAGAACTTAAGATTATTTGTAATTTTGACCTTTGACTTTTACAGCTAAAAATTGGTGTACTCTCACACTAGGGAAAGTTAATGTTGACTCTAATTTTTGTTTTTATCTTCGCCAAGGTGAGCGTAGTGAACATTGGAGGAGATTAAGAGTTTGGTCGTTTTGTTCTTCTGTGTGTGTACATGATGACTCATAATGGCAATGATGTCATTGCACCAACAGCACAAGCAGCAATGTCGGCTATTATTTTTTCTCCCTTTTCTTTGCAGCGACGTCTATAATTTCTGTCGCTCGCCACTATTGCAATAAATACCTATTATGTAACCGGTCACGCCCTCTCACCATGGCATGTGTCATCGCATCACTAGCGTGGCTCGTGTTGTGAAACACTGCTTCACTGTCTAGCAGTAATTAGCACTTCACTGACGGCCCCCTTCCTCCACACACGTGGGGCGCAGTGCCGCTGGCGATCTTAGCTTCGATGCAGAGCTGTAACACCCGGCAATGAGAGAAGTGGGGAGGCGAGTCGCGACTCCGCTTGGCGCCGCTTGGCCTATCTCGCTGTGGCGTACGTGTACTATTAACAGTTACTGCACAGCCAAGATGCCAGAGCTGCTACGTTTATTGAAATTGGAAAACAAAACCGTCAATAAAGAGCCAAAAACCACGGTTTCGATAGGGTTTGATATTGCTAAAAAAACGTGGTTTCGGTGCCGATTTCGATAACTGTAACAACACTAGTAGTAATGTTTAAATCACTTCAGTTGGCAGAGATATGCAATCTCTCAAGTGCCTTTTAGTTGTATATTTTTTTGAGTTAGGAGCCCGAATGGGACTGACCAATGATGGTCAAGAACTATAATGCAGTCTGTTAGGATGGCTGCATAATAGAACTGTGTGCTGTGTATATTATAGCTAAAGATATGTCTCCTGTGGCATCTCCCAAGGTAATTACTCCGGCAGTGGATGCAGGCATACCTCAGTACCCGACAGCTTACAACGGCGACACTGCGGTAGATATCCAGATGACAGCGTCAGTCACTGAATCTCCGACTCCATACACACCAGAGCCTGCTGCAATGCCAGCAAGACAGTTCGAGTCAGAATCCAGTACTGTGAAAGAACAGGTCAGTGCTGATCTGTATTGTCTTGTATTGTGACAGCTTTCCCAGGCTTCACTATTTTGGTCTAGGGCTCGTTTCTGGCTCTCAACTGATCATATAACCAGATAAGTTAAAACACATTTCTGGAATGAACAGCGCGTAATAGTTAAATGTCCATGAACTCTGGCTGGTCAGTTTCTGCTAGTTAATTGTGACAGTCACAATACCTGGAACAGGAACAGTCTGTCTGAGCATGGCACCTCTACACCCTCCATGGTGGTCTTCTGGTCCAGTGTGAAGACCGATTTTTTTGTCCATATTTCTTATCCCATCTGCTAGTTTGTACATTACCCACATAATGACACATTCTTATCTGCTATTGTTTTGAGCACTATAGTTGCTGATGTTACTTACTTACTTGAGTGTGCATTTTTAACTGATAATATAAGCTGTGCAAACTGGTGTTTGGCAGAGCTCCAAGGAAACATTGATGCCACTCTTCAGACCTTGTGGCGTGTGTCAGTCTTTACATTTACATTTTCATACAGCTATGATGTAAAGCACAGTTAATGGGTGGTATATATAACATTGTCTTAACTTAGCTTGAAAGTACAGCTTATGTTGTGACCAACTTCTTTCAAACTAGCAAGTTACATTCGACTGCATGTTAAATGCTGCCATAGAGAGCTATGATAGCTGCTGCTGCTTACATTCACAGTGACCAACTAAATATTTACAACAGGCCGCAACAGTGACTAGAACTAGTTCAGAAGTAAGAGTTGACTAGTGCTAAGACGTTGTCATGCATACTGACTTAGCACTACGTCCGACGTAAATCAGTTTTATTTTTAGAGCAAAGTTGTGGCATTGTTGTGCATACAGTTACAGTTACACTGCCAAGTGTATAGGAACGAATGACTGATTGAGCCGTGGTTTCAGGTGAATGCCGAGACGACATCTCTGGAAGTCAGTGCCAATGCAGTGAGGTCGGCCAGTGATGAGGAAGACCATCAGAAGACCTCCGAGACTGCTGTCGGAGCACGACTGTCAGCCACCGAGTTACTGACACATGATGTTGTCCCTGAGCATAGAGTCCTCTTCAGAGTAAGCATTGTTGGGACACCTGGGTAGATACCTCATAAACCCGCTAAAACCCACCCAATTATAGTTTCTTGTTTCACTAATAATGGCCCGGGGATATTTCATTATGGCTAAGTTTTTGAAACATTTATACGAATTTGCAAATATTGGTATATTCTCTGCTGTGGGAACAAAGAGAAATGAGTCATATGTATCAACCAACTGAAAACCCGTAAAAATTCCAAAAACTTAGCAAGTTGACTGACTGGCTGGCTGGTTTAACCCACACAAAAACTCACCAAGTTGGGCTTTTTCAAAAATGCGGGTTTTTGCAACCTTGAGAGTAATACTTTTTGTTTTGACTGTCGTACTTGAACACTGAACTCAAGCTTGCTAAAAGCATAATGCATTTTTGCAATAACTACTAAACTGGTCTTGATGCTCAGAAATTGCGCCGTTCACATCCCATCACATTACTCAATCTACACTGTGTTTGGGTATAAAAAACAACCAGTCTTGCATTCTTCTATATTTGTCTGAAAAATGTTTACATTTTGCTAAATTTTCAGGGAATTTTTAGGTGAATTATTTTTATATTCCGTTGATGTCAAAGTTGATTATCGATTGCTTCCAGTGATGTAATTCTGACATCATATTTGCATGTTAAGTCATGTTAACTGTTACATCTGTTTTTTGTAAATGTTACGAATGTGTTACGAAGGTTGTTGCAAATTGTGAATCTATGGAGTGGTGTTGACTGGCATCCGTTGACAGGTTCAGGCTACTCACAAATATGTCGGTGAAGATTTGGACGAGCTGTCATTTGAACCAGATGAAATTATCACGGTTGTTCCATTTGATGACCCAGAGGAACAGGTAAAGACAACCACATATTTTGTTCATGCATCTTTTTCCTGATTTCAAGTTCTTTCAATCAGTCAGCCAACATTTTCGTGTTGCAGCAAATCATAGGCGTGTAATTATTGTGTTATACTATTTACAGAATGTGCTTTTCTAGCTGAATAGAATGTACTTCTGAAAGGTTAATCGTATCATCTATGATGTTTATATTGTACTAGCAAAGTTCCCACCCTATTTGTGGGTCCATTGCTTTACGGGTGGGTACCCGGCACCTAAAACCCGTCGGGCTGCCCATGGGGGAAGTGGGGAGCAAGGTGGGGCACACGTACCTAAGCCCCAAGGACTGAAATGCCCTGGTCAGCCTCCATGACCGTGCAACACACAGGAGGCGCCAGAGGGGTAGGACAGACAGACAATTTCAAACAAACGGACAATTTTTTCTCACACGTCATATTAAGATGGTAACCTAACAGTGATGAGTGGTCATATCTTTAGGTTTACGTCTTACATTAACTAGTGATATTTACTTATAGTGGACATTTTTCTGGAAGTATTATGAGCTTCATTTTGGTGCCAAAATGCACAGAAATGTGCGGGGCTTGTTATGGGGCCGTCCTTCGTAGAAGGATGCCCCATCATGTGTTGATCCTGTCTGTCCGTCTGTCTGTCCCATGCCTCCACCTAGAGGGAAAACGAAAAGGCCTACAAATACCAAACTTGGAAGGAAGGGTCCCTGGGACACCAGCACCCCGTGGACCAATTTCAAGGTCAAGGGGTCAGATGTCAAGGTCACGCCAGCTAATTGCGTTGTTAACTTCAACATCTCTATGTTTATTGCTTACTGTTTACATAGACTCGTTGACAAAACCATAGATTACTTTGTACTTTTGCGATATTAGCTAGTGATGGGCAAATATTGAAATATTATTCCCTCCGTCTAACACGTACTCAACTGCAAGGATGGCCCCATAGCGGGCGGCCCCTTAATGGCCGCACCCTCTTGTTAAAATATGCAGCACACTGTGGCATATACACGTACGGTTTTATGCAGCACAAATTGCAGGCTAAAATGCAAAACCACTCAATAAAATTTGTTATGTAGAAAGTTTGTGGAATTATTCAAAAATTGCGATCGGATATGTGAAGATGAAATTTTTGCACATTTCACATGTGTGATTTCGGGCAAACGGCCATGCCTTTATATGCAGGAAAATAGCCCATATCATTAGTTAACAGTATTCTTCATATTGGTCAATGCAGGATGAGGGTTGGCTGATGGGAGTGAAGGAGTCGACAAAAGAGAAGGGCGTTTTTCCAGAGAATTTCACTCGGCGGATGTAGTTGAGCGGTTGTGATCGTTTTCTATGTAGGTTGGTTGTATACAGGCTGACACAATGCTTGATTTGTTTCTTCTTGTTTCAGTCAAAGTTAGATGTGTTTTCGCAATTTTGTTCAATATTATTGCGATTTGTTCGTTACTCGATTGACTAATGATGACGCCGTGCTGACATTTATGCAATTTTTGCTGTGTTTCATGCTTTGCCTGTCGCTTTCTGCATTTCAGTTAATTTGTGTGCAATTTCTGCGGCAATGTCTGTTATTCTGTCTTCAAATTTGATGGATTTCTGTCTATGCTTTTTTCGTATTGGCCGGTATTTTGCCCATGTGCGATGTTGGTTGCGATATTACTGTTACATTCCAGAAATATGCTGATTATATTTATGCCAGTGTACGACATTAGTTAGATTGTGTAGCGCAACAACAGTGGTGCTGTACTCTTTCACAGGTCAGCGATATATCAACACACTATCAGCATTGTTTGCTTGAAAATATATCATTACTTGTTAAAAATTGCTGCTTTGTAGGTGCATAGATTTTATCACCCAGCACTTTATTGTCAATAGAGCACTTTGTCGGTTCAGATATGCATACGTTTGTATCAGTATCTTGATTAGGTGGTCATTTTTGAAGTTAATGTATACAGTAGGTAGGTTGTCGTTTTGTGCATATGTTATAGATATGTTTTATGTCCAGTGTGTTGAGTGCAGCCCCTGTGTTGCGTAAGGGAATGTCAGGTAATCGACAAAGTTGGCCGATTTTGTCTGTCAACAGAATTGGTCAACGAAAATCTGTCGTCTGTCATGCAAAACTCAGCTGATTTTGTCAGCCGTCAGAATTGGCTGATTTTGTCATTCGAGTTAAAACATGTTCCATTCTCGATGATAAAATCGGTCAACTTTTTTGTATGACTCTCAACAGATTTCGTTTATGTTGCCTTGGGGTGATTGTTTAAAATGGTAGATGAATATTTGTTTTAGTTATTTGTTTTGTCTTTAGTCTATAATATTTATTTTTGTTCATTAGATGCAGAAGAAAATAATAAGTTCGAGATTGCTCTTCTGTATTTGGGAGGCTGATATTGTAGGAAGTTGCAGATGATAAAAACTGGCCATGTGTCATGATTCAACAGTTTTATTGGCCCATTTTTTTCACGTGACTAAACCATGCCCACAAAAGTTGGCCAACTTTATCGATCTTATGGCATCTGCTTTGTTAATATGTTGTGTGATTACCACCGTGTGCATTTGCTCAGCCAGTGCTGATATTAGGAGTTATTTTGCATTTTTTTGCCACAGATGTTTGAGTGACTGTTTATTAGTCTGATATTGACTAAAACTTGGTCCGCCATAGCCAGGTACCTCCATAGCCAAGGTCTGCCAAAGCCAAAGCTGCAATTTATCCTTAGTCCTGACCATATTGCTAATCCTGTCTTTTAGCCTTGCACTGTTCGAACTAATGCCGCTTCAGACTAGTGAACTGTCAGCAGTGCTTGAAGTCGTTTGTGCACTCGTTGCACTGCATATGTTGTAGCTTGCAGTATGTAGTTGTTTTGGTGATTACTATTATGTCTGTGCAAGTTCTCGTTCACAAGACTAAATATATTTGCAGATAGTTACAGCAGAGTCTGTATTTTTGTTAGCGTTCAATTCCTGCAGTGAGTAGCTGTACTTTTTACTGACGTTGAATCAGGATTGAAGCATTCTGTACATAGTATGAATGGTGTTTGATCGCAATTAATGTTAGTTGTACTTGCTGTTGTTGAGACTCCTTGGATATTTTAATATTTATTAGATGAATTAGTTTTGTGAATCTTCTTTCCATGACAAGAATTACAGACTGGGTATTGCCGTGTGAAATATGTCTGTGTATTGCGTGCAATAATACTCATTGCATGTTTTTTTTCTGACAGCACTTCTGTAGTTGCTTCGGATGTCAGTTATCATCTGCATCAGCTGTCTCTATCCATAGTTTTCCCGTGCCACATTTCATTACTGGTTTAGGGCTCGTTTCTGGCTCTCAACTGCCCTAATTGTATAAGTGTTAAAACACGTTTCTGGAATGAACAACAAGTAATAGTCAAATGTCCACTAACTTTAGCTGTCCAATTTCCTCTAGTTAACTGTTAACCGATCACCAGTGACTTGTCTCTTTACAATACCACATGTAGACCAGTATCAGCTGTATTTAGTACTTAACACTTTGCCTATAAGATGAATATAATATGAGACATGAAATGACCGATTCTCCTTACTCTGTGGTGTTACAAATCTATTTAGTCACTGTATAAAAATGCCATAATTCAACTGACATGCATTTTAGCTCGTTACCTGGTAAAGCATAATGTGAATTGAAAAATTGTCTGAATTGAGAGAAAACTGCGCAAGCTTGGAGGCATTTCTTTTTTTCTGACAAATATCCCTGTATGGAGAACATTGATGATTGCTGCAAACGAAAGTGTTTTTTGTGTGGGATCTTCCAACAGACAGCGTTATGAGATTGATGACTGGAGGATAACAGGGAAGATTATTAGAACTGCCATTATCGTTATATATGCACAGTTATAATCGGCAGTTCTTACAATTTTAGGTTTTCATTGTTTTTTGTGTTTTGTAATTCATAAAGGTTAAAGTTTTCTGTAAAGGTTAAACTTTTTGTTCCGTTATTATGTGTATATGCAATTTTGCCTGCAAAGGCCATCCCCGAAATGACCTATACTGTGTCGGGCTGGACGTTAAACCCTACTCACTCATTCACTCACTGTGTAAATAGCATGACGTAGTGTTTGTATTTTTTCAGTGGTGTAAGCCTTTACTGTCGGATTGTTCAGCACTGTCGTAGGTCTGTAGGCACTGTAATGTGTAGAATTGTACCACATTTTTGCACTGGATCTCGCATGTCTAACGTCCGACCATTTTGGCAAATCCAACTTTTGTTTACCTATTTGCTATTTGCTACAATTTTAGTGCTAGTGGACTGTTCACAGTCAGTTGTTAAATGTAATCAAACTTGCCTTGCTGTTACTGAGATATGCAGTAATTTTTACCACCAGCTTCTGGTGAATTTTTGTTATTGAAATTTAGTGCATCCCTAACATAGTGCTCTAGCCTGTGATAGATTATTATCCAGCCCACGATGTTTAAAGGAAGAACGAAAAATATTATATAATTATTCTATTATTGTCTTACTAATTTTGGTCTTTTGAGTTGCACTTACCACCTTCAGATAGGCACACCTCACCTATGCCAGTAAATGTGTAATACAATATATTTGTTTGCTTTTTTCATGATTACTGGTTGTAGCATTTTGATGTGAATACTTATGTTGTATGGCCCATGGCTCAAAAGTTGTGCGCCTCTGATTTAAACATTGTTGGTCAGTGACTGGTGGTAGTGGATGTTTTTGGTGACCACTTGTCTGGGAAACCTGGAAATGTTCGGGAATTTTACTGATGTCAGGGAAATGTCAGGCATTTCAGTAAGTCAGGGAATTGCCAGGGAAAAATCTTTTCAGGCAAAATTGCTCAAAAACATTCAAAAAATTGCATCAACAGGCTTTTTAGTATCACTCACTTAGTACTCTGTGCACTGTGCTGTTTATTGTTGAACGTTGCTTACTGCTGTTTTAGTTTCATTGTCACTGAATATAAACTCAGACTATGATCATCGACTTTAACACTAGTGGTACATACATAGTATGCACTTAGCACTTAGATCCTCCGGTCCTTGGCAGGACAATGGGCAGCAAGAGTTTACCATCTGCTTCTGTTTGTAGCCACAGCCCGGACTCCTTGGTCCACCAGGTCTTTTTTGAATGTAGACTGCCAAGTCTTCGTTGGACGGCGTCGTTGTCTGCCACTACCGCGAGGGGTCCATGACATGGCATGATTGGCTGGTCGTCCAGGTGATGATATGGTCTGCCATCCAAAGTCGTCTCTCTGCTACAATGTTTTGTAATCTTCGCTGCCCAGTCCGGCTTAGCACCTCCATGTTAAGTCACGTGGTCCTTCCATGTAATGCCCAGAATCTTCCGTAAGTTGTGCTGGTGAATGAAGTCCAGCTGCTGACATATTCTAGCTGTACTCTTCCAAGTTTCGCTGGCGTATATTGGCCGTAGAGACGACGAGGGAGGTGTAGAGGTCCAGTTTAATCTTGAGGCTAAGCATGCTGGATCGCCACACGTCAAGTCGTCGGAAGACTGCTGCTACTTTTGCCAGTCGAGTGTTGATATCTGCTTCATCTCCATTGCTAGATATTACACTTCCCAGGTAGGTGAATCTTTCTACATATTCTATGTTCCCTTGTGCAGCGGCTATTGGCTGTGGTGATGAGCATTGGGTGATTCCCATGGCCTTCGCTTTCTCCCGGCTTATATTCAGTCCAACTTGTGCGCTTTGTTCTTCAAGCTTGGTAGTCATCTCTTGGCGTACATTCTCTTCCTCCGCCACTATCGCTATGTCATCATAGTATGAGTACCGGTTGAAATGTTAAAGAATGTCGCGAATCATCAGGGAAATTGTCAGGAATGTCAAAGTGTCTGTAGAGTGGTCACCATTCACAGCTGGCATGTGTGTGTTGGCAAAGCCAGATTTAATGCAAGGTGTCATGTTCGTTTTTTGCGTGTAAATAGCGTCTCTTTTTTGCAGTTTCTTATGGCATTTTGTATCAATATATGCAAATATGCAGCCAAAAAGACCCAGACAATGTAGTAGATAGTATGTTAATCACGTCTTCGAATTTTTGTTGTATATGTGGCATGTGCTTGCAAATTCATATTTATGCAATACGGTTCTGCTGTTATATTGTAAATGATTATATTATTACTACTCTGTATCTGGATACCACAGTTGTGTGACATGACCGGTGGCGCATAATGTTGGGCCTGTGGGGCCACAGGTTTGCTACAGGTTGTTATCTGGCCCTTGACATCCAAAAAACCCACCAAAACTATCATATATGAAAGTACATGCTTTGATAATTGATCACTTGTTGTTTTAATTTTCTAGCTTTTTGCACTTGCTTCAAGTGACACTGTGCTGCATACCTTCAGTTTCAATTGATAACAATCCATTAAGCTTGGTAAAATGCGTAATACATTATAACTGCTGTTTTTTATCATTAATGATAATAGTATTTTGTACTGTTGTGGCCCGGAGTTACTTAATGAGCAATAAAGGTTGTGCACCATTGCTATAGACTTGCGGCTATGACAATAAATCCAGCGTCTGAGATATCAGATTATTTTGTACATGAACTAGTTCACAACGTTGTACTGTCTTGTTGCCAGTAGCAGTTTTAGGTCCGGGCCGGGGGCACAGCCTCCCCCCCCCCGTTTTGCTCCAGGCCTTCCAGTTTCGTGGCCACCCATGGCCACAAATATTTGATTTCTTTGGGCTGCAAATTTTATAAAAGTGGGCAATTTTGTGCCTTCCATTGAACATCAAAAAACCAAAGTGCTTCGGGGGGGCTTTGCCCCTTTGTCCCCTTGTCAGGGGCTCTGCCCCTGGACCCTGCCCGCTGGGCGCCCCGGCTATAGGCTCACGCTACCGCGCTCGCCGTGGGGCCTTAACCCCAGATATTGTGGGCTAGAACCGCCACTGCTTATTGCGCCAACCTTTCTCTGACAATGTGTCGATCATAATAATTTATTTGGAGGCAGTGTTCAAGTGGTTTATTGTTTCAGTGACATGTGCATTTTTTAACAGGTCACATGAAGAAGCTAAAGCACGTTGACACTGATAAATAGTTAATTTAGAAACCACCAAAGTGTGCATAAATAAAACTCGCTGCATATTAAACTGCACTTGACACTTCAGAATCACAACCGTATTGTTAAATGAAGCTAGAGAATTGTGCAAACCGTTATACACCAAGTGAGCTCAAAAATAATTGTCAGCATTATTTTTCTGTTTAAAGATGGTGAATGACAAAGTGTCACAATTTCAACAACAAACAACAGCGATGTGGACAGATAAGGTTTTAAGTAATATTATCAACAAGCAGATAGCACTGGAATCAGCATGAACCTAAGCTTACATGTACATTTGACCATACTGCATATTTACAATATTAATGATGACGCCATGCATGCTTTACAAAACAATGAACTAAGAATTCATTTAGACAAAAATCGATTTATGAAGTTCTGTGCTGTACAATACATTAGAAGCCGACCTGCCTGGTGCTCAACAGATGAAAGTGGACGTTATTACTGCTTTGCATGTTACACACAAAACTGCAGAGTGGTTTGAGTTTTATGTATTAATAAGGACAAATTTGCTATGTTAAGTACCGTAATCCAGTGTTATGCCGGTTCTGAAAATCATTTCAGTTTCTATAAAGCAGTGCTGTCCAACCTTTTTGACATTGCGGGCCACTTAGTCAATTTTCCACCAGCTGGTGGGCCGCAGTCAAGGGGGACCATGGCGAGCGCGTGGAGCGCAAGCCTATAAGGGGGGTCTGGGGTAGAGCCTCCAGCTGGGTCCAGGGGCAGAGTCCCTGGTTGGGGTGTCAGGGGGGCTTCCCCCCTGAAGCTGAAACACTTTTTGCTTCCGAATGTTCAATGAAAACGGCAAATTCGCCCATTTTTTCTAAAATTTGGAAACGCAAAAGACCATCAAACATTGTTGAATTTTGCAAGTTGATTTCATCTGACTAATCACCGGACCAAAACTACAATTTATGTGGGACGATGGCGGGCCACATGGAATCCCCTCGCGGGCCGCATGCGGTCCGCGGGCCGCGGGTTGGACAGCACTGTTCTAGACGCTTTTAATTCAAAATAGTAGCATTAGGCTATATATTGTATTCACTATGGCATAATCATCAACCGAACCTGCCTTATAGGCAAAGCGGACAAGAAGAATGTTTTTGTTCAAAGTCCAGGTCGGACGTGACAAAATGATCTGAAGTTATTATATTTGTCCATTGATTTCCCTTGAGTTGAGTTCCATGCGCATAGTCGAAACATTTGTATATGGAACTAAAATGGTTAAAACATTCTCGACGCCGCCTGGCGGTGTTGCTGCAAATCGATCCAGATTACTGAAACATAAATACACCCCGAGGCACAAAATACACCACCGAGTTTTTGTCTCATAT
>Ga0209671_1005313_pt1 | contig 12999 bp, 8 predicted proteins | sample WorMetHERISLAND2_2_FD_187401 | JGI IMG/M metagenome (GOLD analysis project Ga0209671, IMG submission 187401) | Marine gutless worms symbiont microbial communities from Max Planck institute for Marine Microbiology, Germany - Olavius geniculatus... | ecosystem: Host-associated > Annelida >... | reverse complement strand
AAAGGTGCGGCACTGCTGCACTGACGTTGCCCACTTTCTTCGGATCAGTATCATGTCAATCATGTTTCTTGTTTTCCCGTCATTAGATCGCCATGTCCACTTCCTGCAATCCTTTTGTTGGAACTTACATACTACTGTATCCTGTAATTGTAACGTATTGTGAAGCCATCCCCGAGCAATAACTCCAATAAGGCCAGTGGATGGGGCGTTGCCGATCTACGTTTCCTCTGCGCTCAGCCAGACACCAGCTTACACTGCAAGACCCCGGGTCCGGAACTAGTGCATCGCGTGGCGTGTTTACGCCTCAGCTTTCGCCGGTAGTCATTGTACCTGGCCACAGATGGATGGCCAGGTTGAGTTGACCTGGGTGGCTGGTAACATACAGAGATGGTTGGTTAACTACCCATCCAGGTACTAACCAGGTCCCGGCGTAGGGCAACTACCGGTACGTTGATCAGACACGCGTTAACCACTACACGTGTTTACAAAATGTGAAAAGGCGTGTCTGATGTGCATTTAAGATGCGTTATTCCCTTCCTGTTATGATTAATTCTCTTTCTCTGTATTTTTTCACTTTCAAAGGGAAGAGGGGGTATACAGAAGCCCCCTTCCATAAACATGCCTACGTCATGGTACATAAACAGAAAACCGAGTTTGTGTTGGGTCTGATGTTTCCTCAAATATGACATGCGGCCGTCTTAAGTTCCCAACAGGCCGCATTACAAGTCTTGCCCGGCACTGGCGTAGCCATGGGGGCACTGGGAACAGGTGCCCCCTAGGAGCTTAGACATTTACTCAAAATAGTGCCAAAATGCACCAAAAGATGTCATTTTGCACACAGAAAGTCCAAAAATTTTCTGTGCCCCCTCCCTAGACCCATTCCCCGCGGGGAGGGGAGACCTCTCCCCATACCTCACCCCTCAAGTGCCCCCACTACAACTAGATTCTGGCTACACCGTTATTGCCCGGCCCTTCGTCTGTTCTGTGCGTTCTCTCAACTTTAAAAAAGGAAAGTATAGAGCTGAATACCGTTTTAATTCCTGGCAAAATGCAGCAGTCGACGAGTAGATATAAAATGCGATAATTGATGTTGCAATATACAAACGCGAAAAAAGACTCACATAGGTTATTTCCCTGTAAGTTGATGCCTATATTCATGTACAACCAACCGAAACTCACATAGGCACCCCCGAAACTGCCTAAAACGGTATCACATGCACGTTTAAGTTCTGTTTTTTTAAATTGTTACGTGTAGTCACCCCGTAACTCAGTCATTGTGATGGCTGCGATTGAACGAGCTTTTTTGCGTCACGGGGGGCCTAGGCCTACATGACGACCCGTCATGGACCGGAAGTGACCCGCAAGCAGAACGAACGTTGTACATCGCTGGTTTTATGTATTAAACGCTGCTGATTTGCGATCCCGGCACACGAAATAACGTTTTTCAACCGTCTTTGCGTATTCATGAAACGCGACTGGCAGTTTTGATAGTTAATGTTGCGCATATACTATAGGCTAGCCTAACTACACTGTGTCCAGAAAATAGCTCCAAAAATCTCGGAAGAACAATCACGGACTTGCGCAGAATCACGTGACATTCATTTGGGTCACAAGCGCAAAATTTCATAGGATTTCATCATTCTGTTGAAGATATTTTCTTTTATGAAAAGTGCTTTCACAGATCTGCGTTTCAAACACGACTCCCAAAACGTCGTCAGAAGATAGAGGTTTAATGAAAATGCTCGGTGTTGGAAAAAGATGCGGTGCTTAAAAGATCGGCGGCTGAATTTCCGAGAAAAAGGACGAGTCTGTTGCTTCTGTGTAACACCTGCTACACGAGATTGATACGACGTCTGCAAGCCGCAAACCTGGCACTACGCGCACCGACGAGAATATTAATCGCATCGAAATCGTCTGAAAAAAACGACCGATCGAAGAGTGGCATGGCGCGTTGGCGCGTTGATCAGAACATTACCTTCAGAGTAAATCAGTGGCGTGATAGGCTGAGTAAATGTATCTGTGCAAAAAGGTACACTTATTACATCTGATCTGAGCAGTTGGACTGCATCTCAACGACGATTGACAGTAAGTGTGCTTGAAAACTCTTAGCATTCGGCAGTCTTATTTGAAACTTAAGCGCTAGTCTCACTTTTTCTGGACACAGTGTACAGAGCGGCCCAATAAAAAGTAAGCTCCAAGATTGTCATAGACTAACTGCAGAAGTTGTTGATCTGTTTCCATTTTTTCATCGATATAGTCTGCCCTAACTTAGCAATTACAGCAAAATCACTAAAATACCATCGCACACCAAACGTGTCGCTACATTACCTTGTGAAGCATGTCGGCTTTAGAATTAATGCAGGCGTACTTTTTATGAACCACCACGTATACACAGCGCAAAAAAACATGGAGATACTGGAAAACGAAAAGTTATAGAGCGCGACCATCAGCAAATTAATTAACGATGCGGTGATTAACAGCATTCCGGCTATAACGACACAGTCAAAGGACGCGTGCCTGAATGCTGACAGATAACAAACCGAATATTTGCAGTTGAAAATGACTAAAAGAAGTCAATTCGTATTGAGCATGCGTTCGTACAGAGAAGCAGTATAGACCTGTTCACTGAACACTTAGGTCACATTAACGAAGTATCACTGCTACATTTTTATGAAAACGAGCGCAGCGCGAAAGAAAACAGTCGGGATCAACTGACTACTTTTTCTGGGGAACTCAAGGAATGTTTTGTCCACTTTCGTCATTTTTCCGTAAGCCTAAATCAAGTTAGTTTTGCCGGAATTACCGATGAGTTTGTTTAATGGATACCACGACACCACTGTTTTTTTACATATTCACTGCATAGCGTACAGGTTACATAGCGGTTCAGCTGTCCATAGCATATGGCTACAATAGACAGACTATAACATGGAATGTTAATGAATAATATGTAAAAAAATAAACAAATAAGTAGAAATGATTCGACAGTGCGACATATAGAATACGGATACAAATACAATATAAATTTGCACTCGAAACTAACCGAAGAAGCTGTCAGTTTAATCTAGCACATAAACAAAAAACTGAAATATTTTAAATTAAAATGAAATGAAAAAACCGAAATAGAAGTAGGCTCACAGTACAGAAATCAAAAAGTTAAATGCACGCGCCATTTTAATTGCTCGAGCGACAAAGGGCGCAACTCGCGATCATTAAAGAAAACCGCAATAAAATACTGATAGAAATGAGGACAACTCTGTATATTTTTCTACTGTTGCATTGTTTCATGTTTCATATAATGTGCGCAATGATCACATCGCATTACAACGGAAAGTTCACACGGCAATGGCCACGAAACGGAAACGGCTTCTCTTTGGGGCACAAACCTTAGCTCTGCCACGGCGTATAGGGCCTACGCGTACAGCTAATGCATTGTCGGTAGGTCTACCACAACTCGATGTAGAGCTCACGCAAAACGGAGGCCATGTATTTTTGTTCCCTGACGGAGACGTTCGTTTAACTAGCACAGACTAGATACCGCACTGCTGGAGTGGGTGAGCGAGTATGAAGTACGAGCTTATATCACTCCAGACAGTGTGGTATCGTACTTAAATCACGTTCAGATGATGCAGTTTATGATAAACTACACTGTCGTTTGCTTTACGACGTAGAAATCGTGAAAACAGTACCAGTGCAAGCTGAGTGTGGATGAAAGACAGGCCTAGAACAGACAAGGTCAAGATCATATAGCAAAGAAAGCGGTGTGCGCAGCGGCAGTAGGAAGTTCTAGGTGATAGTAGAGTAAGCCTTGAGGTCGCGAAACACCTCGGTGAAATAGCGCGGATCTTTGTTCATGCGGAGCATGCGCGAGCTGTTCTCGTCGATGAGTCGAACGCAGCGAGCCCAGAAGCGTTCACGCGAGTCTCTCCTAGCATCGGTGCGTGATAGGCCGGGCGTCAAGTCACTGTCGACCAGGAACGGCTTGAGCGGGTAGCTGATTTCGTTGCCCATGTACGAGTAAGACAGATAGAGACACGTCAGTACGACCGCCTGCAGCTCCTTCTCGCTCGAAACCTGATCAACGCAACGCCGTACACAGCCAATCTATCAATTTATTTCTTTATTTATCTGCTTGCGACACAAGTGTTTTTGAATAACATTTTACAACGCGTGTGCAAACTGTATTTAGTTCTGGCTTTTAGGTAACCTACTCGGTAGTGTGAACAATACAGCTGAGAAAAGCAAAAAAGGCGAACGAAACAAAAAATTGGGTAAAAAAATGACGGCAACGACTCGCATAAGTCATGAACTCACGCCGTAATAAGTTTTACTTCACGCAGAGAGGCTGGAAAAGCATGATCCAGATTTCAAAACAAAATTTACCTATCAAAAACGTCATAACAGCGCTGTTATGGTTAGCCATATTCGCCGCGTTTAGCAGTGACTGGACAAAAGTGTTCGATAACGATGACTGACGAATAACATGACTGACAACGAACCTCATCCCTACGCGTGCCGTCAGCCCTGAAGCCAGTCAGCTCGGCTCGAACCAGCATGAAGACAAAGACGACATTTGCCGGGTTGATGAAGGCCGTGTCCTGCCAGCCTTGTAGCAACAGAGACCGGTCGACGGTCCTTAGCCATGCCACAGGCGCCTCGGGGTCCAGCTGACGCAGTCGACGTACACTGCCCTGACTGGGCTCAGAGCCGCGCCCGCCTCGACCGCAGCGACGAAACAAAAACTCGCCGAAACACCTGCACCGGAAGACAGACAAACAATCTAACTTATAAAAGTTTTGAGTGAAACTTAAAGAAAACGTTTAAGAAAAAAAATGAGATGTGGATGGGATTTTCGACAAACATCATAAAAAACGAAAACGTTACGGGAAAATGACTCTTTAGCCAACCTAGTTGCGGACTTAGGAAAAACTTATGCACGAATAACTTATAAAAAATATTACGAAAATTCCTGGACGTTTTGCACAGGTTTTGCACTCTAGAACAACATACTGCAGACATTTTTATAAAGACACAGCCAGATAGGCCTACTAAGCGTAAACAGAGTATCATCACGGTTGACTCCAATATCGACTATCAGAAATCTGAAACAGGTTTTAATCTGTAGTAAAATTGGCTAAGTAGATTCCGACTTATTGCTTTGTGAAATAGTTTTGACCAACATTAAGTGTCATAGGAAGCCGCTGACAATCTGTGCGCAATTAATATATCTCAGATCTATTATCTTCTTAACCTCACTGTGTTTCTTCTGTAAAAAAAATAGTGTGTTCTTGTGCTGTCTCTGGCTAGTAAGTTTAGGCCCTAAACGTGGAAGATGACGTTGATGCTCAGGCGTGGACAGCGTGCAAGTCTACCTGAGTAGCTCGGACGTGGAAGCCTGTATGACGGTGGTCTTGCCGGTGGCGTGTGCTGGCGGTATGACGCCCGTGGCCGTGCCGCTGACGCCGTTGACGGCCGACAGTCGACTGACGACCGTCGATGTTCTACCTCGCGCCGGGGGGGCCGCTGTCGGTTGCTGGTCGGTCCTCGACGCCGGTGGAAGCCTGGCTGTCGCTGCGGCGGGTGGCGGTGGCGGCGGTGGGGGAGCCAGATCGCCGATACGACAACTGAACCGATGGTGATGATGGTTGTGATGACGGTTCTTCGTCTGAGCGTTGTTGTTGTTGTTGTTGGCGATGTTCCTGAGCTGTACGCGGTCGAAGGTGGCAAGAGCGTGGCACGACGTTGACTTGGGGAAGGCCGAGGTGGCGGTTCTACCTGCAGCAGTGGTGCAGTCGAGTTGACTGCGCCGCCAGACGGTGTTGTTATTATTCTCGACGTCTTTCAGGTAGCGCAAGTCTATCTCGTGTTGCTGGTAGTGCTGATGATGTGTTGGTCGCCCGAACTGTTCCACGGCGGCACGCCCGACGCTCGGTCGCCGCCCTCTGTTGAAGTCTGCCGCGAGGTAAGGAGGTGGTGGTGGAGGGGGAGGGGCTCGTGCAGCCCAGTTCCCCGGTGAGTGCCGTGAGCCGGCGTGCTTCCTGTGCGCTGATGGATCGTACCAGCGTTGGCGCTGGTGACCGGCACCGCCGGACTGCGGCGTCTCACCGTGACTACCGGCGCGCATCCGGTGCTGAGCGTTTCCGGTTCCGGTCGTGCCGCCATGATGGCTGCTGCCGATGCTGACGGTGCTTCCGTGCCGGTATCGTAGGTCGTAGGTAAAGTGGTCGAGAGATTGCAGGTCGTCAACGGAACGCTCGGAGCGCTTGCGACTCGAGTAGGACAGTCGCGGCGACGAGAACGACAGAATCGTTCCCATGGCAACGCAGAAAGCACCTGCTGCTCCGAGAATAACGTAGGTCTACGTAACGCGTTTGTCGACTCACATCTCAACAACTTGCATTACCTGAGACATACCGACATTAGTTGTGAGCAGTTTAAATGGCTGCCGAAGACATTTCTAAATTGGGATGCTAAGATCACTGCGCATTGTGACTAACTGCTAAATTTGCGTTCCAAGTTTTTTTCACTTGCTTACTTACTTGATTACTTACTGCAAGATACTCCAACGTCCGAACAATCAGCAAACTTTTCACATCTGTTCAATGGCGACATCACTCACATAATCAACTGAATCATAGCACAATGTAAACTGTAGTGGTAAAATACCGTTCGAAGCTGCTCCGTCAGCCAGACGAATAAAAAAGAAAATATTTCCGACGCGGGCTTACATTCATTCAGCTCTTTTTTAACGTTTATGCTTTCCCGTTTTCGTTCGGTTTGCACAGAATATGGCTAAACTGGATAATTTTGGTCATTGCATTCGCGCAGCCTTAGAACTGTTGACAAAAATGGCCTGTATGACGCCTTCATTTTTACCGAAGCAGCGGCCATATAGTCTAGGCCTACTTGTCGATGACAAATAAAAATCTTAGTGCTGAGACGATAGCCCGGATATTTTAACGGCAAGCGAAGTAAACAGACAGTCAATAATTCTGAGCGATGAATTTATTATATTTGTACACACAATGGCATGCCAACAAGAACGATAGAAAAATGAATGCCCTACCAGTAAACTGAGAATGTCTGTTTGTCTCTCGGCTGCATTGACAATCGAATTCCATCTGCAAGACGTCTGCTGCTATGCTAAGTCGAGCAGCATTGATATTGATAGCCAAGCGACGACTGTAATGCATGCAGTAATGTATGCGACACACCGCGGCCAAGGCCAAGGCAGCGCAGCGAATTCCTAGTAAGCTTAGAGGACCTAGCGGCTAGCGATCATCGACGACCGTCAGTGACCAATCGTGCGCTGAGTCGATGATGTCACAGCTTCGCATCAGCATCAGCAGCACCAGCAGCAGCAGCAGCTCTGCCGGTGGTTCGGAATGTAACTGGGTGGATGCTGTAGATACTGCTGCTGCTGCAGCTGCGTCATAGAGAACAGCAGCTGACAGGGTCGATAGCAGCTTCCGCATCACCATTGTAGCTCGACAATAACTGATGTCCGTCCGGCTGTGAAAGGGATGGAATAGAAAACTGAAGCTGCTGAGAGTAGCTTAAATTCTTTGCAACGATTTAGAAGACCGAACAATAACTTTTTCAAACAAACTTGCTCTGGGTCTAATGCATGCAGATCGTCACTATTAACCAAACTTCTCATCTTTCTTCTTTGGGTCCTTTTTAAGTGGCAATTTTAAGACAATTTATTCTGCCAGCTGCTATCTTCTGCTTCTCGCTTCATATTGTCATAATCTCGATGACGTAACAATTACTATGCCTTATCTAGGTTTAGCTACTGTCTGTCTTCAACTGTCTACAAGTTTATGCAGTTCATAATATTATATGCTGTCTTATTTCTGGTTGTTTGAACGTTTTGTTTTGCATTTGTGTGTACGTTTGACGTGTGTGATTAAACTAATCAGTTAGTATATTCTCATTTCAACTCTTTTTTCCAATACCGTCTGCATCTGCAATTTTGTCGTTTACGTTAAGCAAATCCGCTGATGAAAACATAAACAAAGCTTCCATGCACAAAAGGTTGACAAATTCACAGGTTGAAGAACTTCTGCATAAAAACCTCACACAAGGCTTGCTTTTAGCAACTGATAATCACTTCAAATTTGCCAATGCCACTATTGAACACTGCTTTTTTAAAAAATTACTTTTTATTTTGCAGCAACAAAATCACATACTGTTAACTGTTACAGAAAACTGCAGAATTACGCACATAAATATCAGCATGTCAGAGAAGCGATGAACTTCAAGCAATCGCCAGCTTCGTTAGTTCTTAGCAAACAACGACCGATCGCGTTCAAGAACGTGACAAGTGCACAGCAAAAAAGTAAAAATGCTAATTAAACAACAATTTAATGCGAATTTAGTGGGGGGTTGGATATACGGAACAGTGGTGACAGTTAACCATACACCGCGGAATATGGACAAACAGCTGAAGGTTGTCGGAGATCAATAATAATTCAACGTAGTAACTAGTTCAGAAAGTCATTTTGGCAGACAATGTTAGTAAAATATAAAATGATACTGTGCGTATTTCATTGGTGTGAGGGAATGCTTAGAACAAGGGTGAGACAGTGAATCATGAGTTACTTGGGCCTATCTCATCTTGTCATAAAATCTTGCAATTCATTGTAATCACCAATAACTAGCAAATTTAACAAATATGGTTAACATGTTTTGTAGATGTAAACGCTAAACATAAGTTTTGCTCTTTATGACATTTAACGTTATTTTTCCACAAAATGCCACAAGGCTTATTGGCAAGGCATGTTCTCAACTCAGCCGAAAAGATTTAAAATCAAACACCTATTCACTTACATGCAGTAACTTTCTGATTTCAATATTAACAGACTGAAATCTGACAGATGTGAATAATCTCTGGGATGATCCTAGCTATGATCAGATTGATTTTTACAGCAACCAATTTGCAGCTATAGTACCACTCAGGTCACAAGGGTTTAAGGGCATGTGCCAAGCTAAACAGCATAAACAGCAAACTGCTTGCATCACGGCTGTAGACAATACAATGTTAGAATTTGTTGCGTAATCTGCATGTATCACAGAATGTTTGGCGCAGTAACAACCATAGTACTCAGGGGCATCTATACTACATAAACCGTTGAGCAAATGCTCCATCAAAGTAGGGGTGTGGGTTTACCAGTTTTTTGAAAAGTTGGTACATATCATCTTTCTCCCTAGCTTGCTTTCAAATACAAGCCCAAAAAATGTCAAGCCCAAAATGTCCCAAAATCAACCCTACTGAAAAAACTTACGATGCTCTCCACAACCTGGACCCACAGCAGTATTAAGATAAAAGATTTAATGGAAAAAGAATGGGAAATAAGAAAGAAAAAAAAACGAAAAAAAAAATGATAGGAAACTTGCTTTATAAGTTCAAGGTTGATAAATGCTTCTTTGGAGGAAGTTACTGGTACAGCTAGATGGGTAAACATTAAAACAGACAGACATGGAATGTTTTACAGTGACGAATGTTACAGGCGTCTATGCCAAATACATCTAGCAGAAAATTCAGAGTCTGGAAAAAAATTGGCATTTCTTTCTGAGACAGTTTTCATAGCAACAATTATTTTTCAACTTTGAGCTCTGGCTCTATTATAAATGTAGGCATGATAATTTTAGCCCTTTGGGATAAAGTTGATAAAATATAGCATTCAAATTATATTGACTTTTTCTCTAGCTGACAAGTGCACTCGTTTTTTTGCAGCACAGAATGTTCCAAAATCGACATGGAGGACAAAAGATGGACAACAGGAGAAAAAGGAGAAACTTGCTTCAAGGCGGATAGACAGCCTTAGGGATACTGGCACAAACAAGCAAACATACAGAGACAGTGACACGACAGTCAAAAAGTCATCAGGGCCAGAATAGAAAGCATTTGGATGTTAAGTTGGAGACAAAGATGATCGGGTGTAACTGAAACAGCTCAACCACTCTCGAGTTGCTTTATCCACTAATAACCATGTGACAGACAGGAGTAATGGTACACGAACACACAAACAGACAAAGAGACAAACGGATGGACAGATACATTCACGGAGTGAGTCAGAGAGAGGAGAAGAAAGATCCGGTGTTCAGTTGGAGATGTAGATAATGGGATGAATTTCAAGCAGTTCGACGTCTCGCTCGAGCTGTTTCATGTCGGCCTCGAGACGTTCCTTGCGATGCTTCTTGGGCACGGTGTCGATGACGACCGACAGCTGCAGGTAGTCACTGTGCAGCTGCTCCCAGTTCTCCTTCAGACCATCAATGAGCGTCTGTCGTTCCTCGTCGGTCAGCTGGCGCATCGCTCCGCGGCGGAAGTGCTCGGCGACGTACGCGTCGTACTCATCCTGCATGCGCTGCATCTCCTCTTTGCGCTTCACCACGTACGCCGGCGTCTCACCAAAGTCCTGCAGACACACACATCATCATCGCTATGCTGCTACACTACCTTGAAAAACATCATACTCGTCCTCCATGCACTTCATCTCCTCACACTTCATGACGTACGCCAGCATCACCCAAAAGTCCTGCAGACACACACATTATCATCACCATGCTGCTACACTATCTTCATTCACACAGCACTTATGTGTCACTGTCACATAAGTGCTCTGTGTCAGTTCAGCCGAGGCACTCTTGAAGAACTCTTTGCGGCCGATATCAAAAAATGGCATTTCTTTAAATATGATCTTTTCAATTGTAGTTTATATTTTAAAGTCAAATTTTGTGTACTCCTTTTGAATTAAATAATAATCATTACATTCTAATGTACGGTAATGGTAGTTTTATTTCATGCTGTTATTCACAATGTTCTACAGTCTACTTTTTATTGGGCCATAGTATAAGTATAACTGAAACTGTGAGCTGTAACTGAGAGCAAGCGCTGGTGTGCTGACCTTCTTGTGCAGATAAACGGGCTCCAGTCCAGATGGAATAAGTGAGTGCTTGTCGCCACGTCGAGTGTCAACATAAGTCTTGTTTGGCCTTGGAGGAACTGATTTGATGTTCTCAACGGCGTTGTCATTGATGTAGTTCCTGGTCGTACGAAGTCCCATCACCGGGCGGTCATTGGGTCGCGGGACTGGTGGCTTGCGTAGCTCGCTGTCTGGGTACTTGAACTGCTTCGCTGTACAGCACCAGCACACATGCAACACAACTCTGACACTCCCAGTCACTATAGAGTGCTCTCACTGCATGCGTGATGTTGGTATTGGTCTCAGATGACAGGAGGCTTCACGTAAATGGGGTTGTTTGTTATCTGTGATAAACTCATTATAAGAGACCTATGTCTGTCTATCCAAAAATGTTGTATGAGGGATCAATGCTGAACTTTCACTAAGCATGGACTTTATCATATCAATTTTCTGAATACTGGTCTATATCAATTTGATCATGTACCTGCTAGCTCAAAATCTGCATTGGCTCTGTAAAATAATGACTTGTGATGAACATCAACGACATGCCATAATGATCATCATTCATCACAGATGTAATCAATCATTGCTTAGACATTTTATTACCTCCGACAAGGAGGTTATGTTTTTGTCAGAGTTTGTCTGTCTGTCTGTGTGTTAGCAAGACAACTCAAAAAGATCTTCCTGAAATTTTCTGAGAATGTCGGGAATGGCAAAAACTACAAGTGATTCAATTTTGGGGGTGATCCGGAAGGAATCCTGGATTCTAGATCACTTTGAAATTTTCGTTAACATTGCTTTCAATGGGGCATAAGGGAAACCGCTGTCAAAGCGAATATGGTGCGGCCACCTGGCGAACAACATGGCGTTGGCGGAGGTCTGCGGTCTCTGACTGCTTTTCTAGTTATTGTAATGCATTGACATGATTCATAACTGAAGCACTGGTAATATAATTAGCATAACTAGTGTGCGGTCAGAGCACTGAGTTATAAGTCAGCCAGCATTACATTTGTGCACCGTGTACTTGCAAGTTGAGTAAAAAAGAATGTGATAACTGCTAAAAAAATTGAGAGAAAGAACTGAGTGCAAAAGTTCACATTTTTTAAGATTTCAGATCTACTCTGGATCTTGATAGCTGTGTTAAAACCAGAAATAAATCATTTACCACAGTCTGTTGGAGGACATCAGCGTGTTGTCAGAATCACATAAAATGCAAACACAAACATGCACAGTGATCTGTTTACATATACACCACACAGAAACTACCAGTACAGTGCTTACATTGCTGTTTAGACCCAACTACAACATCCTTAAATAAATGTGTGAAAGTTAGTATGATCCCTCAGTTCATTAACTTGTGTTGTTCTTTTCTGATGTTTATCACTGCCCTGGTGCACCTTGAACACAGCACTAAAAGGTGAAGCACAAAATGTCCAAAAATAATATTAGACAGATAAAAACAGGAGCAACCAAGCACTTAGCATAAACGTTCGCAAAAAAACAGCTTTTAAAAATAAAAAAAACATCAGCTAAACTACACATGCAAAGTGTGGCACAAAAATGATAAGAAAAATATTTTCACATATTACAATTTCAACTTACTAAATCCAAATTTTAGTTGAATTGCACCTTACCAAAATTAACTAGAAGGCGCTCATTAGAGTGCATATCTCCGCCAATTCGTGTACACAGACAGACAGACAGACAGACAGACGGACGGACACACACAACGATGGACAGATCGACCAATCTCATAATTTCCTCCAATTCACTTCGTTCCATTGGTGGAGATAATAGCAAACGTTCTCTCAGTAGCTTGGAAATACTGTAACATACAGGGTGTTCCAAAAAACGGATACCCAATTTTATTTCCCAATTTTATTTTTGGGATAACTTTGGTAATTCAGCACCGATTTTAACCATTCTTTCACTGTTACAAACAGAAATTTATGGTGCATAAACGTGAAGTTCTTCCACCCACCGCACCTTTATTGTGTGACCACATTACCTAGCAAAACAAACACTGTCAAAGCTACAGTGGTCTCGGAGAACAGGCAACACATAAAGATAT